>JAABUK010006819.1_pt1 | contig 16811 bp, 23 predicted proteins | sample 5559141 | NCBI WGS metagenome assembly JAABUK01 (sample SAMN10711869, study PRJNA513367) | rock metagenome | isolation source: Antarctica rocks | place: Antarctica: Victoria Land, Pudding Butte nord | collected 2016-01-03
ATACTAGCGGTGCACAGCACAAACAAGCTGTATAGGGCAAAATGTATATGCAGTCACACATGCAGCACAACCAACTATAGGTGCAGCACAGCGGGCGCCTGGGTATCACACAAGATAATTGCTCTGTGAGTATCGCATAAGGTAGCCGGTCAAACAGATGTATCAATGCAACTGTCTGAGATCATGTCAGCAATTGAGCACTGACACCTAATGGTAATTGTCTGCAAACATGTGCTGCCTGATGCACATGTCTGACGACATTTGCCTCTGTGTCCAGTGCAACACAGTCCTGATGAAGGTCTGTGAGGCACAATGAAGAGGAAAAGCAGCTGCTGTTCAGTGCAGATCTTACCAGCACCAGCAGCGCCAGCTCCATGCCCTCTCAGCACATGAGCACACTGGCCACTGTGCAGGTCCCACACCCTTCCAGTGGCATCAGCAGAAGCAGTCACTGCAAAGCGGCCCTGCCCGTCTACTGCAACAGCATTCACAGCTGCTGTGTGGCCTTGAAGCACAGCGCGGCACTGCCCCTTGTCCAGTGTCCACACCCGTGCTGTGTGGTCAGCACTGCTGGTGACCAGCACACTGCCCTCGTTGGCCACTGCTAGGTCAGTCACAGCAGCAGTGTGGCCCTCCATCAGCAGCACGCAGTCCCCAATCTCCATGTCCCACACTCTGGCACTGCCATCAGCCGAAGCTGCAGACGACAGACAGCATTCAGCCAGGAAGTGCCTTGGCGCAGCTGCTATAGAAAGGGCTGCTGAATACAAACCAGATTTGCCTGTATCTTACAAGAGTGATGTGATCGAGAGATTAGCAAAGACCAACAGCCTTTTGACAACATGTTCCAAACAGATCTGCTCCATCCTAAGCACGATTCCACAGACAAATGTTGAAATCTCTCAGATAGGTGGGGACCTGGTAACAGTGTCACCTGCAAGAGGGTGCAAGACCAAGTTGCCAGTATGCAACAGCAGCAGGCTTGCTGACTCAGCTTGGAAGAGGAGGGTATACCTGTGACAACGTCAGTGCCTCCAGGAGCAAGGAGGACTTTCTGGATGGGGCCAGAGTGACCCCTGAGCACCATGCGGTGAAGACCACCTGCCTGCTCCAGAGAAGCTGTTTTGGGCATCAGCGCTTTTGTGATGTTGCTGCTTGCACGCATCTGCTCCTGTTGCTGTGATAGCCAAGCCTGCATGGTTCATGAGATCATTGTCATTTCATATACAAGAGAAAGGAAACAGGTACATAACAGTCGCCCCGGCACACAGTTTTGATGAACTCCCGGATCTTGCCAGACAAAGTGACATGAGTCAGCTGACTCTTTTCCAGCACAATCAACCAGTTACCTGACATGTGTTACCACAAAGTATCTCAAAGGTTTTGCTGAACTTCATCAAACAGCCTAGTCAGCTTGCGGAAATCACCAGACCAAACGCAAGCAAAGGCTGTCCAACTTTGAGCCACATAATGATCCAGGAAAGTCAGGACAGCATACAATCTTGTATCCATCTTGTAATCTCTGCCAGCTTGCATAAGGAGGCACCTACCGCAACTCTGGAGGAGTGGTGAGCAGCCATGAGCCTGCCCACCATCTGGGGACGCAGGGTAGGCAACTCAGGGTGCTGCATGCAGCTGCTCACAGACATCTGCACTGTTTCTAGCAGTAACTTCACTTGGTCATCATTCACACACATCAGATACCTGCAGCGAGCACGACGCTACGATGCTTCTGAGGCTGTTGGGTGAGTCTTAATCAGGGATGCATGCCTCTGAACCATGTCTTGTGCAGGCCATGTAATAGCAGTGGATGCGTACAGATGCAACACAGCCTGCAGACTGAAATCAACTGACGCAGCAGGCTGTGTTCACTGTCTGCTTGCAGTGCTCGTACAACTTGCAAGCAAAAGTTGATAGGGCACAAACTCTTGCAAAAAGTGCATGGTGCTTCAGAACATCGCCCCCGAGCGGCCATGTCAGTCAGACTAGCATGTGGTTGTACCTTCTGTAGTCAGCGACGACACTGGCGACGCCATAGCTATGCAGCTTGCTTTCAAGCCAGGCGGCATTGGTGAGCAGCTTCTTCAGGTCCCGCGTATGCTTGGCAGCCACCAGATGGTGGCCAACATTCTGCATGAAGTAGCCGTCATCCGGCACATTGGCCAGCTCTGGCTGCTCTGCAAGGTAGCTCTGCAGCAGCTCCTCATGTACAACTGTGGCCCCACTCCATGCAAGACTCTGCAGCCATGCAATACAACTCTCGTGAAAATGACGCTAAGCTTGGCACACGTACATGTATTCCTGTGAAAAAGAGGATGCACGAAAAAGCAGCCAACTGGAGCCAATACAATAAGGATAAGTAAATGACTCACAACACAGCACACACCTTGCAGAAGATCTCACTGTATGTGCATTTTCACACTGCTACCAAAGAGCACATTGTGCTCTTGTACGCATGCAGTATGCTTCATGACAACCTTCACCCAGCAGCTACATTGGCAGCCATCAGGATGTGCAGGTAGCAGTAAGCACGTGACTGTCTGGTTACAGCCAATACATGTACACATATCTGCAGTCTGCTGCGTTTACTCATAAGGCCTGATTGCACAAATGCTTGCACAGCTGCACAGCGCAAGAGACCTGCAGATGCTTGAGGTGGGCTCCATCTACAAGGGCCCAGGCAGAGCCATCGTACAAAAAAGCAACCCGCATGATGCCCAGCTGCTGCAACAGGTTGGCACACGCCTCTGCTTCACGCTCGCCGGACAGCCGCCATAGCTTACTGAGCGTGGTCATGGGCAGGGGCGTGCTGTCAGGCACTACAGCCAGCCTCAGATACCTGTGTGCATGCCACAGCGCATCAGATTTGCAGTGATTGCAGCTGCAAAGCACCACCTGGCAAACTAAGCCATATGTGTACAGCGTGAGAGTCACCTCCTCATTGCTCAGCAGCAGGACCTGCTCTCTGGCAGTATGCTGAGTCAGCATTGCTGACAAGTGATCAAGAACACCATTTCACCAACTGCTGGAGGCAGCACCACCACAAAGGAGACTCACCTGTCTACCATTTCTTTGGGCAGACCCATCTGGCGGCCCATGGCTTCTATGTTCTGATTGCCAGCCTCTGCTGGCACTGTTTGTTGCTGCGGCAGATTTCCAAACGTCTCCAGGCTGCTGCGATTTGCATCTAGACTGGCTCTTTCCATGGCAAAGCTGCTGCGTTGACTGTGCGCATTGGTGCCTGAGCTAGACGTGGTGCTGTCAAGACTGCCATGCTGACGCGCAGCTGCTGGTCTGTTAAATGTCATACCATCATCCTTTGAAGACTGCGCAGCATCGGCCCGTTCTGAACTTGTGGCCTCTTCATGCAAGCTAGTCCGCATGTCAGAGCTGGTCCGCTGATGCTTTTGCTGCTGCCTCTGTGCCTCTGCTTCCAGTTTGTCCCGTCCTATCAGGCATGCCAATATTAGCAACAGCGACACCACCATAGTCCCACATTATACACATAAGAATTGTGACAGTTACAGTCTGCCTCCATACCATTGGGATTTGACTTGCATCATGCCTGGGAAAATGCAGATAAGTGCATAAATTCCTGTAACTCTTTCCGCATGTGCATACCAACCCAAGCTACACTCATGACAAGAGCTGAGGGTAAGGGCAAGAACATTGTCAAAGAGTCAGTGGAAGGTATACTCAATTCACAGGCACTGAAGCCTACCGTCACGCTGCTCGGATCCAGTAGCCAGTGGAGTTGCATCCTGACTGAGTCTCTGATGGGACTTTACATGAGAGGTTGACATTGGCTCATCTGCCAATGAGGATTGCAAGGACTGCAAAGACATCCAGCTGCCTTCTGTCCCTTGATAAAATCTGCTAGGCGTTCCCTGCTGTCCGTGTTGCGCAGCATAGGCAGTGTCGCTGGAGACTCCAGAACTCCTTGGCCCAGCATCCAGCAAGCTCTTTGAGCCTACATTGGAGTTCCTATTGCCAGCTTGACTACTTGATGCAGGCTCACCACTCGGTATGCTCTGCACAAACTGCGTAGTTTGAGCTGATGCTTGCACTTAGGACATGGTTGCTCAAGGACTCAGGTGAACACACACCTTCAGTCCAGACGTGCTAGCTCTAGGAATTGCCCTTCTTGCATCAGATGATTGTCTGCTTCTATCGCGACTGGTGCTTGGGCTGGGGGGAAAGCTGTGGATGCTGCCAAGAGTGTCGTCTTCGCCAGCCGAGGCGGCCACGCTCGACTGCTCTGGATTCTGCGCGGATCTGCGCTGATCCTGCGCAGCCAAGTTAGCTCCGCTGCTGCCGCGGGTTAGCTTGGCAGCGACTGTGCGCAGGGAGTTGAACATGAACAAAGACCCTCACGGGTATCCTGTGCGCATGAGGTGGCACACGGAGCAGCAGCAGAGACCACACGTAGTCTTGCTGCCAATACAAGCTCCAAGTGGGGCTGTGATGCTTGCTGCGGCAACAAGCTATTTACTCTTGCTAAAGATATGAAGTACATTTCGTCACAGACAGCACAATCAACGCATTTCTGTGTCTCATGGTTGCTAAACACGAGTAGTTGTGTGTCAAAGCTAACATGAGTACTTGCAAACCGCCGTTGGCCTGCGCTTCACTGATGTGCGTCGCTTTATCGATATTCTGTTGTGGAGGGCAAAGCACGTGGATATAGCAGGATGACTCAGCATGTCTTCCACGAGCTGTGATCGATGCATGCGCTGGAGAGTTGATTGACTTTTTACATAGGAAGCCTATGATGGCATGATACCAATCAACAGAATTGCTCCTGCTCGTCATAACATGCCGTCCAGCAGACAAAGGCTGCAATTATGATGTGGGTTATAACGTTAAGACATGATGTGTACCAACACAGGCGGCTGGTCGCATGATACAGAGTATGGTTGCTTTGCTCACAGCGTTTGGAGCTGCAGCCTTAGCATGAAGTCCTACATCATGTTGCCAGGAGCATCCCACTGGGTAACATTGGTGCTGGGGTTGAAATAGTATGGTCTGCCCTCAGCTGTGTAGTGAGTCTGCCATCCGCCAGCATCATTTGCAACAGGTGCAGCAGCCTGAAAGGAATGCAGCATTAGTTAAAGCACAGCATACAGACACCAAGCATCAAAGCCAGACCTCCATCTTGCATTTCGCATTCAGAAACATGAAAAAGAGACAGCTTCAGCACAGATGCTTGAATGCCAGCAAGATTACTTGAGATATGATACATGACAGTGACTGCTTTAGCAGGTAACGGATTGAAACTTCAGTGAGTGCCTAGTGCAGACCATGACATCACCATTTGTGTTCCAAGGAGCACAGGCAAGCAGCCAGAGAGACATGCTGTGCACTGCATTGGTGCGCCTGAAATGGACACTAGCAGACACATACAATGGGCATGGACATGTCATGCTGATCTGCATCTCACCTGATAGCTGACAGGCGCCTGAGCAGGCTGCTGTCCATAAGGGCTTGCACCATACTGCAGCTGAGACCCCTGATAGTCCGGATACGGCTGGCTTTGCTGTTGTTGGTGCTGGTGGGGCTGAGTCTGAGTCTGAGGCTGTGGCTGTAACTGCTGGTGCATCTGAGGCTGCTGGTAAAAGGATGCTTGGTCATAGCTGTTATAGTCCTGTTGAGGGGGGCTGGTATACTGGTTGTAGCTGCTAGCTGGCGGCTCGGAGGTGATGGGCTGTAGCGTGGGGTATGCGGGGTAAGAAACCTGCACACTGGAGTTGTTGCTGCGTGGCTCATCCCTGACAACACCGGCAATACCTGCACAGAAACAGGATACCTGATAAACATGCTTGACCCCCCATTATGTACTTGCATAGACTATACACATGCAATACCATGTATGGAAGCTGTCTGCATGGTGCATGTAACAACACCGATGTGGGCTGCAAGGCAGTTGCATGAGTGCATTTGTATCTTGATTGCGTACGCACTCAGTGGCACACTCACTGCAGCAGGTAGGCAGAAGTCATGAAGGAGTGGCAGCATGACATTGGCTGCCATTGCAGTTTGAGAAACGGCTGCTGGTGTGCAAAACTCAACCCCATTTGACATGATTGCTCAGCCACAGGGGCCTACCATCAATCTGCCCATAGCTGATGGTGCCGCCATAATTGCCATTATCCGCAGCATAAGACTCTTGCCGCCGAGCAGCAGGCGGGGCAGTTGCACCAGAGTAGCCCACAATGTTGACCATGGCGTTGCCATCTGGCCTGCTAGAGCTGCCCTTGGACACTGAGGCAAAGCCCTTCTCAAGCTGGTTGGCCCAGTCCCTGTCCCGGCCACTGCTGCTGGACCTGGTGTCCACAGCTGGTGTGCTGTCTTCCTCTTCAAGCCCGGCCACAGCACGCACAATCTTTGCTACGGCGCCTTCCAGTGCTGAAAACCACTCGACCTGCTCTGTCTCACTGTCGGCGACATAGTGGACCTGTAGGAAGAAAGCCAGGTTGCAAACACATGCGGCAGCAGCGACAGCTGAACAGTGAAGTGATGAAGCGAGACAACTTGACAAAAGGCTGCGGTGCTGTGCAGAGTCCTGACGCTCAACTGGCTGTGCAGACAAGGGGAGATTCAATACCTTTGCTGTGCACACTGTTAAAGCTGGAAAAGGAACAAATGAATGGCACAGTGCTTCCAAGGCAATTGCGTGCAAGCATGGCATGCATGATTGATACACATCACAGACAGGTGTGTTTACAGTGAGATATCACTGACACAAACAGTGTGCAACCCACAACAAAGAGGAAGAGACTTGCCGAGCCATTTGCTGTTGACAGTGTGATGGAGTTGTTTTTGCCAGTTGCTTCCCTGCCGCTGACAACATCAGTGACCTTGCTGAGGTCCACAATGCCTCTGGGCTTGGTTGACGCCACCACATTTTGGTCAGCAAAGCGAAACAGGAAGCCCTGTTTCAGCACAAACCAGCGGCGGCGCCAGGTGCGCAGGTGCTCCCCCTGTGACTGCAACCAGCCTGACTTCTCTGCCTTGTGCCAGAACTCCACCTCGTCCTGACTTGGCAGCTGCAAGGCATGAGTGATATCCCTTCAACTTCAGACTTTGACGCTGCCTTTCAAGCATCTGAATGTGACCCAAGCACGACAACAGTGCTTATGAATGTTTGCAATGGCAACAAGATCTAAATGATGCTTGAAGATTAGGGGGATGCAGCCGTGGTGAATGTATTCAACAGGAAAAGGAGCAGGCACGAGGGCAATTTGAGGTCAGCAGTGTTGACTCCTGTCTGTTCTTTCTGCATGTCAGGCCTGCTCAATGCAAAGCCAGCGTCCTTGCTGGCTCAATGTTTGCAAGGAGGGTAGTGCAGTGCCATTCTACAGCAAACATAGATCACATGAAGCGTGCAGCTGCTACAGTTGCAAAGTGTGGTGTCTGGGGTGATGCCTACCTCTGCTCGCTTTCTTGAACCGCCGCTAAGCAGAGCAGACAAAGAATTAGCTGCCTGAGCTCTCTCTCCGCTTTGCTCTCCACTTTGCAACAACTCACACATTCTGCACAATGTGGCCAGCGTGATGCGCAGCAGCATTGAGGGTTTAAAAGCGGTTGACAGCATGTATCAACTCATGGCTGGCACTGTTGCAAGGTATCTTGCTCAGAAGTGACAGCCAGGATCACTTACTGCATGCAGGAGCAGGTGAGAGTGTCCAACACAGATCGTATGACGCTGTCTCCTGCTTGCAGAGTGACAGTTCTCTCCTCGACATCGACAGGAGTCTTGGTGTACAGAACAAGGCTTGTGCCTCTCAAAGCCCATCTGCTGATATGGTTGAGGGGATATTTCTTGAGAGTCCTTTGACCATCTGTGGTCTTTAGTACCACACCTTCGAGCCCGATCTCACACAGGACCCGTTCGCTACTACCAGAGTCAGAGGCAAAAGTCAAATGAAACTTTTCTGCCTGCCCCTTGAAGCTGTCCATGCTTCAAGATGTGCTAAGAACACAGAACTCTTTTGCGCTGCGCAATGTGGGTTTTGTGGGTGTCTAGTGTGCAGTTGAGGGCAATTCGGACGTTGTTAGTGGGTCGAAAGTTTGGTTGATAACTACACACGAAGCTGCAGAGATCGTCGAGACCTTCGTCCGATCACATGCAATGTGCACGTGAGCTGATATGGTGACATGACAGCTTACGGGGAGCTTGTGCCGTGCGCGCATGCTTGTGAATTGCAGGCATTCACGGAGCTATTGAGTAGACATTGCATCACCGGTCCGCAAGATCTTGTGACGTAGTTGGGTCGAGCCATCGCTGTCGCAAGTCTGATGTGCACATACTACGAAAGTGAAGATCAGTCAACTTGAGTTCGCAGGCACCGGAGTCAGCGGACCGGCCACGGGTCAGAAGCCAAAATGCCTGAAAAAAGAACTGGCGTTGGCGAGTACGAGCTTCAGTCCCTGCTTGGTCGCGACAGCAGGGCGTCTGTTGGTGCTACTGCTACAGCCACAGTAAGTCCGGTCTTTGTCTGGGCACTTCTGATTGTTTGTGCACAGATTTCTATATATCACCATCACTGATATTTGCGTTGGCTGTACAGGTTTCTGTGACAGGCATGCATTGCTCCTCATGTTCCACTGCAGTAGAAAAAGCACTCAGGTCAGTGACAGATACCCATATAAGCTAGCACGCTATTGAGTGGAAAGACATCCAAGCTGATTGCTGTTTCTGTGCGCAGAGCTCTTCCTGGGGTGGAATCAGCCTCTGTTGCCTTGCTACAAAAATCAGCCCAGGCAAGCTTGCACAAGTGCCTGTTTAGCTACCCAATTGTCACATCATGACATCATGACAATGCATTCGCTCTGTGTGTACACTGCCAACATTGCGGCATGCACAATGTCACAATCATGCCAGCATCATGCTGCAGGTTGCATATGCCAGTGATCAGCTGCAAATGGAAGACATATTGGAGAGTATTCGGGACGCTGGGTTTGAAGCAGACTTGCTGTCATCGAAATCAGCAGAGCCCAGCGGCAAGGTATGTCAGGCACAATCAATACCAGCCAAGGTAGCTCAACCTCAAGACACAGTGGAAGCAAACATGGTCTATACAATGAGGCCAACGCCTCAGATTGCATCTGACCTTATGCAGCTGGGTGTTTTGCAGATCAGTAAGTTCAGAGTGACTGGCATGCATTGCTCATCCTGCTCGACAGCAGTCCAGAAGGCCCTCTCCGTCACTCCGGGTGTGGAGCGTGCATCTGTATCACTCACCCTGGAGCAGGCCGAAGTGGTGTATGACCCCGGCCTGGTCAAGGAGGTCAGCCACCAACTCAAATCACAACCCAAGTATAATGATCATTGTGCTAATTTGCGGCTTGCACATTGGCAGTATGCTGTGCACGTCTGCATTGTGACCTCGTCTTAGGTTTGAGTTGTGAGCTGCAATTATGCCTCAAAGCAGGCCCACCCCAGATGCAGCATGGTTCAACAAAGTTGCAAATACAACTGAGAGATGACTCACAGAGTGGCTCACCAACCAATTGCATTGCAAGAAGGCGCTATGACCTGCTGAGTTGCGTGTTGTGGCAGGCTGTGCTGCTGGAAGCTATCGAGGATGCTGGATTTGAGGGGGAACTGATGCAGGAAGCAGACAGCAACTGCCTCACCTTGCAAATAGAGGGCATGACTTGCAGCTCATGCTCATCTGCTGTGGAGTCAGCTCTGCGCAGCCAAAAGGGTGTGGTCTCAGCTGCAGTCAACCTACTTGCTGGGAGAGCCGAGGTACGTAGCCTCCCAGTTTGAGCCTGTTGACCTCAGCCTCACACTGCTAAGCATGCTTCAGTGTGCACCATGTCTGTGACATTCGTATGCAGAATGGCTGACATCAGCATTATGCAGTGGGTTGTTTCATGGTGCCATCACGAGCTGTATCGAGTCTGTACCCAATCGTGTGTAGAATGTAGTCTGATAGCCGGCCCTAAGTGCAGGTACACTTTGATCCCGACCAGACAGGCCCCAGACTGTTGATAGAAGCTGTACAGGATGCCGGCTTTGATGGCCGCATTGTCGACACAGACAGGTATTTTCTCCTCACCTATCGTTTCAGAAATACATTCTTTCATCGCAGCAACCAACGCTGCTGGTTGACCAGAAATTCTTTCCTCATGGATTATGTGTTGACTTGTCTGTTTACACAGGCAATGACATGCATGAAGAGGTTATGATTGCGTGTATAGCTTTCTGGTTTGGTTGCAGAGCGCTCGGGGCAGATGACCGCAGAGCTGAGCTGCAGTACTGGAGCCGCTTGCTGCGCTACAGCTGTGCCTTCACCTTGCCTGTCTTCATGCTTGCAATGGTTCTGCCCATGATGCCCGGCTGTGAAGCCCTCTTCCAGGCCCACCTGCTGGGCTTCCCCTTGGATGAACTGCTGAAATGGATCTTTGCCACCCCTGTACAATTCTGGATTGGCTGGCGATTTCATTCTGGTGCCTGGAAAGCCCTCAAAAATGGCAGGTAGATCTACTTCAGCCTTGTATGGAAGCGGTAACAGAGCACCTGTGTCAACTCCAGTTGCGGCAATGTTGCAAATCCTTTTGTTCAAGTCCTGTTGCAGCCAAGCCCAGCCTTTGGAGTGACAACAAAGCATGTTTGAGAATTCCATTTGCATGAACGCTGGAAATGCTTTTGTTCAAGTTCTGTTGCAGCCAAGCACAGCTTTGCTTGGCAACCCAATTAATGTGAGTGCTATTGACATTGCATTGAGGTGACTGTCATTGTTGTCCTTCACTACATTTCAAGTAACCTGCAAGCATGGCCTGAGCACAGCTCCAATGTAATGGAAAAAGCTTTGTTTGCCAACTCAAGTCAAGGCTGCAGATCTTGATTAATGCCCACCTTACATCAACAGAGATGTGCAGCCTTGGCTTGTGTTGGCAGACGAAGCACATCCTAGATTACCTTCCTCTCAGCCTGCGCTTGCTGCGTAATCACAAGGGGTCTGGCTTGTGTGATTGCAGAGCCAACATGGATGTGCTAGTCAGCTTGGGCACAAACGCCTCCTACACCTACTCCATGATCTCCATCCTGCATCACCACATCATGCGCCACCACATCACCGGCGAGTACCGCCCCACAGACTTCTTTGAAACCTCAGCCATGCTCATCACCTTCATCCTTCTGGGCAAGTATTTGGAGGCGGCAGCCAAGTCTCGCACCAGTGCAGCCATCACTCGCCTGCTGCAGCTGACACCGCCCACTGCAGTACTGCTGACGGTGGATGAGAAGGGGAATGTAGTCAGTGAGCAGGAGCTGGCAACTAGCTTAGTGCACCGCGGAGATCTGCTCAAGGTACATCTGCTGTGCAGCAAACCTGTGCCTGCTTGTTGAACCCAGCTTTGCTGGTAAATGGAGCTTTCAAGTAGCATGTGCCCTTTGTGATTGTTTCACTTTCTGGTGTTGCTGAGTAAAGAGCCTTGCACCTCTTTGGACATGTCCACATTGGTATCAACTGATGGTGCCAATACCTCGTTGGGCATGTCCATCAGAACTATTTGCCTAGGCTGTATACTTGTTTGCCCCTGTGATTCCAATCCACAGCATCACATGCAGGTCATGTCCTTGATTCTTCCTCATGTGCTCTCTTACGCACATGTTGGATGCTGCATTTGCCTGTGAGCACACTGTCTAGATTGTTCTGGATCTGAAATCAAGCTTGGCATAGATCTGAGACTCATCTCCATTGGCTCCAGGTACTGCCTGGTTCACGTATACCAGCCGATGGGCTAGTCACAGCAGGCCAGTCCCACGTAGATGAGTCCATGCTGACAGGCGAAGCCCTGCCAGTGTCCAAGCGACAGGGGGACACAGTCATAGGAGGCACCGTCAACCTGGCAGGCATGATCCAAGTGCAGACCACCCGCGTGGGCTCAGACACCGCCCTGTCCCAGATTGTGCGCCTGGTGGGCGATGCGCAGATGGCCAAGGCACCCATCCAGGCCTTTGCTGACTATGTCTCCTCCATCTTTGTGCCCATTGTGGTGTCCCTGGCCTTCATTACTTGGCTCACCTGGTAGGTCTTGCTTACATTACGTTACCCTTGTGTGGCAGGGTGTACCACGCTAGACTGTCTATGCACCTGTGTGGTCTTGCCATTATTAATCCCTGTGAGAGAGGAGTTGGTTAGTGTGGTAGCAAGATTGCGTCAGAAGAGGACAGCTGCATGACTTGAGCCAAAGTCCTGATTTGTGGCACCTGATTACAGCTGCCCTGACGCCAGGCACCCTTCTTATGCTCAAGGCCTCTGCATTCTGCTCTGCATGCAGATGTACATCATCTCACTTATAGGTGCAGTGAGTTCAGTAGTCAAATTGGCACCTCTTCACGCTTCAGGCCTGTATGTCACCATTCAGGGTTTAGTGTCTATATGTATGGGTCTAGGGTTTAGGTTTGAGTTTACATCTTGGGACTGATGCAATGTCTTGGGAGTGGTGCAGGTATGTGGCTGGCAAGACAGGCAGCTATCCAGATTCCTGGCTGCCTGAGGGCCACACACACTTCCTCTTTGCCCTGCTGTTTGGCATCTCAGTGCTGGTGGTGGCCTGCCCCTGCGCCCTGGGCCTGGCCACCCCCACTGCAGTCATGGTGGGTACCGGGGTGGCTGCCTCCAGTGGGATCTTGATCAAGGGGGGTGATGCACTTGAGAGGGCTCACAAGATCAAGACCATCGTCTTTGACAAGACTGGCACACTGACAAAGGGCAAGCCTGCTGTCACACATCACAAGATCTTCCATGACAAGGTATGGAAATGCCTTATCATGCAGTAATTTCTTTGGCGTTTGATGGAGTACAGTATAATGTTTTGCGCCTGCAAGGGGTAACACCTATATGGCGGTGCTTCGGTTACGGTTTGGCTCAAATGCCTGTGGCACAGCGCCTGATATGCTGTTTCATGCAGTCCCTACGATTCTGTATACTCCTCTGACTGCGCCTGTCATCTCCACAGGCTTGGCAATGAGTTCCCAGCCATTCCACCACAGCTGCCAGATACAAGCGAGCCTCCATTCTAATACCTGCATGTCATGTGCTTAGTCATGTATGACAGTGAGAAAACAGGGTTGCCAGCACAGAGAGGCGCACATGCAAACCTCGCATTTGTCTATGCTATCTTCTGTAACTTGCCTTCTTCATGCAGTTAAGCCTAGGCGAGGTGCTCAGCCTGGCTGCAGCTGTAGAGACGTGCAGTGAGCATCCGCTGGCAGGCGCTGTGCTCCAGTTTGCAGCAGCCCACTTGGCCGTGCCTGTGGCCAGTCTTGATGCAGACCTCACTGCCGGCCTGAACCAATTGGAGGAGCCCTCTGAAGCCAGCCAGCTGTTGCCTTCTCCTACCAAAGCTCAAAGGCAAAGCTCGCCTACTGTCACTGCCACTGACTGGCTGCAGCCCGCCACAGATGTGGAAGTGGAAGAAGGTGAGGCGGACGCCGCATGTGGCCTATCCTACAACTTTGCATGAGTCTCGGTGGGACTGTGGGTTTTGCATGACTGCTGATGCCATTGGGTGTTCTGCCCATTTTGGATCAAGTAAACAGTCAGATTGGTCTGTGGCATGTCAGCTCTGCAGCATGATGAGACCTTGAGGTACTGTTCATCACTACTGATCATTACTGTTCATCAAATGTGAAACTCTGCTGTCTAAGTGCATGCTGCACATCAGGTAGCAGACAGCACAGGTAGAAAGCTGGGTCACAACAGGAGTGCTATTCCTCCACAGTCAAGGGCTTATGTTCAGTGAGTGGATGTGTGTAGGCAAAGGGATCAAGGGGTTTGTGGCGCGCCCGGGGCAGCAGTCGCAAGCACGCGCAGTCAGCCCTAGCAAGAGGAAACAAAGGGCACTGGTGAAGGTTGTTGTGGGCAACAAGAAGATGATGGCCCAAGAAGCCATTGTCGTGAGCCAAGCAGTGGATGACTACATGCGAGAAATGGAGGTGAGTCAGCCAGCTTTGCTGGAGTCACATGTCTCCATGCTCAGCGTGAAGATTGTTGCCTTCTGGCTGCCCACTTGTCACCAAGGCGGTTTGTCACTGTGCACAAGAAAGAAAAGAAAAGAAAAGACAACGCCTTTTGGAGTCAATTCAATGAGAAGCCAAGTATTATACCGGGCTGCCCAGGACTGTGCACAACAGACTTTGAAATGTGCTGAACAGACTTCAGCAGGGCTGTGCATTGTGTCAGAGTAGGACACAGTTGTTTGCACTGCTGCTGTAATGGGACAAGTCTCAACCTGCAAAGGTCTTCAGTGGTATGACTGCAGCATAATAGCGCATGCGCAATATAAGTCCTCATCTTGTAATGTCTTGACTCAACAATTGTAATGTCTTGACTCAACAACTGAAAGCGAGCTCCATTGGCTGCAGAATGAGTGCTGTACATGTGTGATGGTCGGGGTGGGGGACAGCGTGGCAGGGGTGCTGTCCATCAAGGACCCCCTGAAGCCTGAGGCCCGGGGGGTGGTGGCTGCCCTGCATCAGGCAGGCATGGCCTGTCACCTGGTCACTGGTGACAACTGGCGCACTGCCCGCTCCATTGCAGAGCAACTGGGCATCATCAACGTCTCTGCTGAATGCCTACCTGCCAACAAGGCTGAAAAGATCAAGGTATGCACACCAGGCACCGTTTTACACACACACTATAGACACCGGGATGAATTCAGTGCACTTGAAGGAGGCCTGTTGGTCAGCAGTAACTCAGTCTTTGATGTGAGTCTAGCTCTCCTTGTTGTCGCTGGGGCTTGGACAGCCCTAGCTTTGTCATCATTCAGCAGGTATAAAAGCCTGATGGTGAGTGAAGGCTGACTTACAGGTCTACCTACGTGGTACAGGATCTACAAGGGCGGAAGAAGGTGGTGGCGATGGTCGGGGATGGAATCAATGACAGCCCAGCACTAGCTCAAGCAGATGTGGGTATTGCAGTGGGGTCTGGTACCGACATTGCTATTGAAGCAGCAGACTATGTGCTCATGAGGGACGACTTGGAAGATGTCTTGACTGCGATTGACCTCTCCAAAAAGACGTTTGGCAGGATCAAGCTGAATTACATCTGGGCCATGGGGTATAACATTGTCATGATCCCTGTGGCAGCAGGGGTCTTGTACCCTGCCACCAAAATGCAGATACCCCCCTGGGTTGCAGGTCAGCTTTGACTTCAGCCCCAGCCCTTGCATTAGTTGCTTGCATCATAGGCTGTGCTGTGCTGATTGTGCTTGTGTCATGTGTATTGGAGCTGTCTAAGACATAGGTAGCCTTATGTTCATCACACAGTTCCTGGCCAGTTGCAAAACCAAATGTCAGCCTCATTTGTCTTAGCGTGTATGCTGCTGGCTGTTGGCAATTGCTTGATGCTCATGTTGCCAGGGCACTGAGCTATGCCTTAGTGCTTGCTGAGCTGAATTGCAACAGCAAGTGATTGAGTCAGTAAGGCTGGTTGCAGGTGCTGCCATGGCATTCAGCTCCGTCAGTGTTGTGGTGTCCTCCTTGATGTTGAGAACGTACAAGAGGCCACCTCCAGTTTTGAGAGATATTGCTTTGCAGTGAAATTTTGCAATGAAACGTCATCATCTTGCGTGTTCCAGCTAGATTTGCCCAACATTCAGGATTTAAGTGAATTTCATGAGTGGGTTTGAAAGCAGTTGTTGTAGGGTAACATTGCACATTGCGCATTAGCTGCTCTGTAGCTCATTGTACCCTGCTACGTGTATACAGCAGTCACACAACCGAGACAGTGGGCTTCTTTGAGCGCGCAGATGGCAACAACCTCTCCACTTTCCCACAGAGGTTGGTACATGGGACCTCGAAAGTGCAAATTCTAGGGCGTTCCACCCAAACTTGCTGCATCGTGTGACACATGCTCAGCGTCAGCAGTTTATAGTCAGTAGGCCAGTGGTGCGACTCCTTCATGAGTAGTTCTTCAACAGACAGCCTGCCCAACATGGGTCCAAGTAGGGTCCCTGGGTAGCCCCCTGAGCATGCGATCAAGTTGCATTCAGATTGCTCTGACCCTGACCCTGAAGGCCCTGGAATCACTCATCAGAGCCAAAGCAAAGCTTGGCTGCCTAGCAGGGCACATGTGTAGCACTGCCACAGAGGATGCATTTCTATGAATTCATGCTGTTTAATACACCATTTCAATCCGACTTGGCACGTATGACATTGGCAATGATTCTCCTGCAGATCTGCTCTGGCACCAGACATGGCGTTCTACATGTGGTGTACTATATATGCCCTATAGGCCTACTAGCTAGTATAGTCAAGTGTGTGAAGTCCTGTTATCAAAGACTCTGCTGGAAAGTTGAACATGCTAATTTCTGTAAACTGTCTCAAACTGTCCTGCTTATTCATCAACATCAACTGTTCACTCGCACAAGTGCTCACTACTCTATTGTTAAGTTGTCTACGCCAACTGAAAATTGAATACACTGCTGATTGGTGTTGACAGATGGTGTCATGAGCATACCATTATATCAATGCAGCGTTTCCTGACCAAATGCACCTGCCAGAAAAGACGCTGCACTCAGTACATGGTGGTTGCCATGGTAATCTTTGTGTCTGCCTCTTCCTGCACATGGGATTGCTTCTGGGACACTTTCCTCAACACATCACCTAGCCTGTTGATTCCCACTGGCAACTCCTCAATAGAGGCTGTCGCATAAGACAGACGGACAAAGGGGCACCGTCTGGATGGGTCTGGCCCGCCACAGTGAGCAATAGTACCTGCCAGCCACCACCAAAAGTCAACATTACTCTCACAAGCAGGCAGGCTTTACTGATGGTGTCAACAGCAAATGCA
>JAABUK010006820.1_pt1 | contig 16810 bp, 20 predicted proteins | sample 5559141 | NCBI WGS metagenome assembly JAABUK01 (sample SAMN10711869, study PRJNA513367) | rock metagenome | isolation source: Antarctica rocks | place: Antarctica: Victoria Land, Pudding Butte nord | collected 2016-01-03
ATTCAAAGAATTTCTTGCAAATAGAATGATGAAAATGAGTGTAGAATCGAAGAATTTCTTGCAATCTAAAATGATGATGCAAATTTGAAGAATTTCTTGCAAATTTTTCTTACTGAATAGATTGTTTCATATCATCTATTCGTTGATAGCAGAGTAGTTGATGAGCATTTATCTAATGTTAGAGACCTGTTTAAAGCGAGTCAGATAAAAGTGTCATTTAACTAGAAGATAAATGCTAAGAAAGAAAGATAGCTACAGAAAAGAAGCTGACTACATATGTATGTTTCTCAGTCAACGCTAGACTCAATAGAAACTAGTCAAGATGACGAAGCAAGAATAAATCTGACAAGGCTAGAAGACTGAGTCTGACAAGGCTAGAATCATGACAAGATTCACGAAACATCAATCAGAATTTCATTGAAAAGAAATGAATTCTTCAAGAAGCAATGAATAGAATTCATCGCGATACTTCTCTTTTAATATTAAGAGAGAATAATCAGTATGTTGAGTGAAGTGCTGATATTAATGCTCAATTTCAACAATGATGACTACAAATGTCTGTTGACGAAAGTGTCATCAACAAGACTCAAAGAAAGATAGATAATTCACTTTGAGCTAAGAAGATCAAAGTGAATAAACAATTCAACATCTGAAACAACTTTATTCAAATGATCTTGACGTTGAAAGAATATTCTAAGATTTCATGCAAGAATTGTCTTAAAATTCTAGATTATTCTACAACTATTGATGAATCTAGTACGTTCAATATGATCAAGCATCTCAAGTCAAATGCTTGTCAGAAACGAAAACAACTCAACTTTCTTTCACAGCTCAAGATATCTTTCAATCGTGTAAGTTCAATATGATAATGCAAATAAATAATGCAAAGTTGACGTATTTATAGAAGAAAAATTATATCAACTTATCATCTTAATTTAATCAACAGAATTGAGAAAAGATATTGTGTCAGATCTTCGTTGCACTGAATTTGCCTTTTCAAATCATTGAAAACAAGCATTTTCAACAGTTATTACAAATGCTTCGTTCAGAGATTACTTTTGTGCATTGCACTAAATTGTTAAACATAATTTTCTCGAAATATGATGAAATTCAAGCAAAGATAAAGCAAGATTTAAAAGAGTCACGACAGATTTCTATTGCGTTGAATGCATGATTTAGTTCTCAAAAAGTCGCTTATCTGAAAGTTTTGATATATTGAATGAATGCTACATTTCAATATCATGAACATCTCATTGAATTTACGTCTCTTCAAGTTGAGCATACTGATTGTCATTTGATGCAAAAGCTGTTCAAGATTTTAAATACATACAACATCAAGAACAAGCTTTTCAACGTTGTTATCAATAATGCAAGCAACAATGATACTTTGAAGAAGAAGCTTGAAAGAGCGCTTAATCGACGCGACATTTCATGAAATAGAGCACAAAACTCAATATCTTGTATGACTCATATCATTAATCTAATGACTCAAGAGTTTATCAGAGCTATTGAATCAGAGACTTTAAATGACAATCTCGCTGTGTCATTAAATGATGATCAAGTCAAGAATGTAATTACAAGCAATGATTTTTGCATTGTTGTCAAGAAGATATTTATCAAGATGATAATGCAAAAAGATAATGCATTTACTAATCAATGAAACAGATTCGCGCTATTACTATTGCTATCAACAGTTCTTCTCAACGAAAGCTTCGCTTTTTAAAGCTGCAAGCAACAAGATCTTGAAAATTGATACAAGACATTTACATTCACTGAAACTTTATTTATTTGATGCTTCGACGTGCATATCAACTGCGTGACATGATCAATACATAAGTTGAGAAATTCTTGACAGATGCAAAGATTCAAGCTATTCAATTAAAGAAGAACGAATGATCACTAGTATTGCTTGTTGACAACATGTTAAATTCTTTTTACAAGCTAACTCTGATCATATCTAGAATCATCAATGTTAACATACATTTAAAATTTCGAATGTTTGATGCTTTTTTCAATCATCTCAATGTTATTAAGATGATAGTACGTGATAATGCATGTACTTCACAAGCACTTGTTCTTCGAGCTTGCGAACTAGCTTCTAACAAGCTTGCAAAGTACTATTTCAAGATGAAGAGCAAAGATGAACTGATATACAATCTCGCTATGATTTTAGATTCTACTCAAAAGCTGAATTTGTATCAAGATTGAGATGCAAATGAGAATAATTCTCATTTTTATTACAACAAGTACAGAAAAGAGTTCAAGAACTATTTTCATCATCATTATGAAGAGAAAACTACAACTGCAGAAGTCAGAGTGCAAGTGACTAGTGATGTTGATCAGATAATGCAATATGATAATGCAATATGATAATGCAATTGATCATTTGTTAACAATGCTATAGTTTGTTGTAATGATTACATGAACTTTTCTTCAAAGAACTCAACGTCGCTCTGTATCTGTTAGTGAAGATGATCAATATCTTTGCATTGATGCTATTGTTGAGAAGTTTTCAACATGAAAGTATTGAAGAGACAACGTCTTGAACTATTCAAGATTGACTCAAATGACTAAGAATGTTCTTTCATGTTCAATATTCTCTATAGATATTGAATGAACATTCAGTCTTGCAAGAAGAGTTTGTCAATGAGATTGATCACAAATGACTTCAGAATCAGTTGAACAGATAATGCTTTTCAAGTATTATAATTGTATCATGAACTTGAATTCTGAGAAAACTATCATCGAAGCATGAAATATTTATCGTAGAGAAGAAGATGAAGATAACGCGATTGATGAATCTGATGATTCTTTCAAGACAGATTTGCAGAATGTTTTACATTTTATTAGTGTTTAGATGTTTAATATCATTTCATTCGAAGTTGCTTTTGCATTGTCAATGTATGTAGTATGATAACACACTTACGAGATAATGCAAAGAGATAATGCAGTTCATAAAGTGTATTGCTATGCTAAATAGCTTGATTTGATCAAGTTATCACGAATGCTATTTCTATTCATGACTCAACTGAATTTCAAGATTGCGCATCAAAGTCTTCATGAGTATCAAATCTCTCTGCTGAATGATTACTCACTTGACATGAATAGCAAGAAGATTGCTATCTGCATATGTAAAGCATGATATCAGTAAGTGTTGTAAAACATCAAGAGTAATGCAAATGAGTAATGCACTTACTGACAAGAAATTTACATAAAAATGCTTCTGTGATCTTCTGAAGAGCAAGCAGAGTCGAAGCTTGAATTCTGTAGTTCTCATCGCTCATTCTCGAACTAAGTTGATTCATATCAGTCTCATTCTGAAGAATTTTTCGTACTAGTCTTTCGAATGAGATCTTAGATATTAACAAATTCGTAACTTTCTGATAACGACGAATTTCTTGAAAAGCAACGATTTCTGACTTTCATTTTCTCTTTGTCTGTCGCAATAAATTAGCTGTTAATTGCTTGATGCATTATCTGTTTGCATTATCTTCTCAATTTTATTTACCTTGCTTTCAGACATGATCTTATGATCTTGTCTTGATTCTTTCTCAATTCAATTTAATGAATATTTATCATCACGAGTTGACTTTCTCAAATCATCACATGATGCATCTTCGCTCAACTTTCGTTCTAAATCAAGTCTGTCAGCAATACACAACAAGAAATGCATTATTTAAATGCATTATCTGTTTGCTTGCAATGCATCATGAATATGATGTAAATTATTCAATCACGATTTGAAAAGTTGTGATAATTGAGTAGAAAATTGCGATAATTGAGTAGAAGATAGCAATAATTGAGTAGAGTGAAAGCAAAATGAAGTACAATGTCAACAAGAGATGATGACTGAATAAACTGTGTTAATAGTATCACTTTTATGATGAATGTGTTGATTGTATTACTATTATGATGAATATGTTGATTGCATCACTGAGATGATGATTGTGATGATCACAGCTCTAAGATGATAAATGAATTTCAAAATTCAGTTCTAACTCTAATTTATTTACATCTTACATCTATTCTAATACTAACTTTATCTACACTTCATGTTTATTCTAACTCTAACTTTATTTACGTTTCACATCTATTCTAACTCTAACGTTGTTCAACATCATTATCAGATAAGAAGATTATTATGCATTATTTATATGCATTATCATTGAGACTAATCAAGATCGCAAAATGTTCAATTTATCTATCAAGTTGCAATTCATTATGAGTAGAAATTGAGTTGTTGAATGAAATGAAAATAAAAAAACTCTTTATATCAAGCAGAATGCAAATCAAGTCGCTCTTCATAAGTAACTGACAAAGCTGAGAATCATCAGCGTATATCAGAAAGTTTCGAAAGAGAAGCAGATGAACATGAAAAGCAATATGCAAAATACGATCACAGATGATCAAGTGAGAAAGAGTCTGCATGATAATGCATTTGAATAATGCATATGTGTTTCAAAAGCTGATTGTATAATAGCTCAATGCTTTGAGATGAATTTGATGAAGAAGACGAAAGAGAAGAAGACTGCGAAGCGAGTGAAGCTTGAAGCAATAGTCATGAAGACAACGTTCAATACTACTTCTACTGTCGATGTATGTACTGTGTTTGATGTAAAAGACAAGACTAACGTATGCATTAAACTATTGCACAAAAAGATGAACTTGGAAAAAACATGTCAAGATACATGATATCTACTATTGAACTAATTCAGCAACGCATTTTACATCATGAAGAATTGAATGAATTGAAGACGATGAATGATTCAGATGTCATACAAGAATTCAACAAATTCATGAGCGCATTTTCAAATGAAAAAAATGCGATTGATCAAAAGATAGTTAATTCACTAGATTCATCAAATGATGAATCTGATGATATCATCGAGATTGACAACGATGACAAGAAGATGAAATTTAGCAAGAGAAATGACAATGCAGATATGATTGAGAACGAGAATGAGTACGAGAAGAAGTACGAGAAAAAGAAGAAGAATGATGAGATAATAGTGATCTCAGATTAGCAGTAGTAAATGAACAAGCATGAATTTTCTTTCATCAATTGCATTACTCTGTTGCATTATTAAACATTCAGATAAATATTAGTAGTACTTTGCTTCATGTCTTGACAAGTTGAGTCGAGAATTTCAAGTTGATACTTGATCTCAATCTTCTGACTCGACTTGAATACTTGAGTTGAATCTTCTGACTCAACTTGAATACTCGAATCAAGAATTCTGACTCGAATCAAGTTTTGACGAGTTGAATACTCAACTTGAACTCAAGTACTCAACTTGACGCAATCAGTCTAGCTACATACTAAATGTCTTTAGAAGACATCAAAGATAGTCACTTTCGATCAGTTGACTAAAGTCAGCTCTTGTTGATCTTGATACTTCGTATCGACGTTTCTGAAATTTGAGAGTGCTTGACATCTCAGAGCAACTTTCGAGGCAAATTTTAGCTCTGAAGATCATCAGAGATCATCGAGTTTGCTCAAACACATATAATATATATTTATTCAAACGAAAATGATGCTTAATAAAAGATTCAGCTTGACTGAAGATTATTGACAAGCAAAGATGACTAGTCGACTTGACTTGATCAATGTCGATCGCTAGAGAACAAGAAGATTAAGCAGGGAAAAAGAGATAAATAGATCATTTTCTCTTCTGTTTTCTTCATTATCTCTTTCTGTTTCTTCATTTCTTAGAATTCAGTCAGAAACGCGCTTTTGCCTCACTCACTCACTTCATAGACTTCGTCGCTTAGATAGAGAAAGTGCTTGACATTTCAGAGCGACTTTCAAAGCAAATTTTAGCCCTGAAAATCGTCAGAGATCATCGAGTTTGCTCAAACATATATAATATATATTCATTCAAATGAAGACAATGCTTGATAGCATTGACATATGTAGCAGTTTTGAATATATCAATCTATCGTTTTTTGCATAGAAAATCAATAGTAATTTCGCTTTATGATCTTCACTGTTTTAAGAATTTCAGAATGATCAATTAATGACTGATCATGTACTTCACGAATCAGATTCATTTGTAGAAGTTCATTGAATGAAACTCATAGCTGACTATCATGAAACAAGATTTCATTCTGAGTTCAACAATTCTTCAATTTGATATTTTCATATTGTGTCTCATCTTTTGCTATTGCTTCGCGAAGTAACGTACAATTCTCGTTGATTTCATTAGTTTCAAGAATCTGTTTATAAATTGATTCACTGATATTCTTCTTTAGATCAGCAATTTTCATTCAATTCAAAGTCAGAATAGTGATTTGTTGATAGCAAATGCGCTCATCATCGAAATCTCTAAACATGAAGTCAGCTTAATGAGTTAATGCATTGATCTTAATGTTTTGTTTGTCAAATTGATACATTATCTTAAAGTTAAAGTCAGCTAGCTTTTGAACTCAACATATTTATTGTCAACTCAGCTTCTTGTCTTTCATCAATGAAATGAGTGCTTGATGATCAATGAACATCTTGATAGAAATGTTGATCAGCTTCAGTTCAAGTCATCAGTGTTTAAAAGCTCAAATTATGATCAGCAGTTTCTTATTGTATATCTTGTAGTTGCATTCAGCAGAAGACATGTTCTTGCTATAAAAGACAATTGAATGTAGAACATCTTCATCATCATATTGAAACAGAACTTCATTGTTGATGTAGTTGAATGAGTTAATTTCAAGAATGAAATCGCAAGTCTGATCAAAGTGACGAAGTATAAAAGTCTCAGTCATACATTTCTTCATGTGATTGAATGCAGTTTGACAGACTTTATTTCATTCAAATATGATCTTCTTTTGAGTGAGTTGAATCATTGAATGAACAATCTTTGAAAAGTTCTTGATAAAGCGTTGATAAAAGTTGCAGAAGTCAATGAATGATTGAATCTGAGTAAGATTATTGAGAGTAAATTAATTTACTACTGCTTGTATCTTTCGTGAATTCATCTTAAGTTTCTTGATTGACATCAAAAGTTCTAAAAAGATGATTTTCTGAACATGAAACTTGCATTTATTGATGTTTATCTGTAGATCAGCTTCTCATAGTCTATTCAAGATTAATTGTACATGTTGCTTATGTTTCTTCAAGATCTTGCTGTAGATGATAATGTCATCTAGATAAATCTGACAAAACTGATGAAGATATTTGAACAGCACGTCGTTCATATAATGTTGATAGAACGTTGATTCGTTGATTAATTTGAAGAGCATTACATGATATTTGTATAAGTTGAAGAAGATGATAAAGATAGTCAGATCTTCGTTATCTAAATGCATTCGCAGTTTATTGAACGCAGCAATGATGTTTAATCAAGTCAGATATTTGCTTTCTTGTATATAAGCGAGAGTCTCATCTATCAAAGACAAAGAATAGTGATCTCATTTGATCAAAGCATTGAGCTTTCTGTAGTTGACGCAGAAACGCAGACTTTCGTCTTTCTTTTCAGTGAACAAGATGAGTGAGATGTATGATGCGAAGCTGAAGAAAATGAATTCTTTATTCAGATGTTTAATCAGATACTTCTTTATCTTTTAAAGCTTGTGATCTTTTGAAGTTTGTGATTAAACATCTGATATAATCTGCTTCGCAAAAGTATTTTCTCGTCAATCAACTCAATCTTGTGATTGTAAATATGATGAGATGATAGCTGATTAATCATTGCTCGATCGAAGATATCTAGATAGTCATGATATTCAGAAAGAAGCTTAATCTTGACTTGCTCGAGAATCTTGACGTGTGAAAGCTTATGTAGATTCACTTCTTCAGACTTGTTTTCAACTGTAGTTATGAGTCAATCGATTTTCAAGATGATAACAGCAAAGATCTTGATGTTTGATTATTTGACTAACATTTTATATGTCGCTGCTTCTATCATGAATATGTTGGTTGAACTGAAAGCTGATTTCAGACTGAACGTTGATTTAAAGTTGACGCTAAACGAAACTGCTTCAAGCAATTTTGACTGTTTAATTAATTTAACGAACTTTTCTTTTGACTGATCAAAAGAGAGTGATTTCTGACTGAATTGAAAGATAACGAAAGTGAATGATTTTCTCAGTATATGAGTAGAAGTCAAGCTCTTCTGTTTCGTGATTGTTTTATGACTTGAAAGTAGAACAATCGATTTCTGACTAGAAGTGAAATTCGAAAATTGAAGAAAATTGATTTACATATTTATTACTAGATTGATTTTGTTCATTCATGTTTTTTCAAGAATCATTTGATGTTAATTTAATCGAGTAATCAACATAGAAGCTGTGTCAATCATATGATCTTGAACAGTCAGATTTAAATAAATGACATGAGTAATGAGTTTCTTAGCATAGTGATCGTTGAATTCTCGAATTGACTTCGCTTTGATTAAAGTCAGAAGCTCAATTTGCAACTGATCATAAACAATCTGCGCAATCACTTCATTAATGAACGAATAGTCAGCAGCTTCGATGTCAATCAATGACTTCAATGAATAACTAATTTCATTGCTAGAAAGTACACATTCAATAGTTAAAGATTCAGAAGCAAAAGAATCATCTGACATGATTATTGTTAAAGAAATTAACACATCTTTCATCATGTCTTTGATGAAAGTTTCTAGTTTTTTGTCTCGCTGTTCTTGAAAGACATTTTCTCATTCTCTTTATTCTTTGAAATGATGATTTCATGTAAACGAAGAATGAATGCATGAAATGTCAAGATGAATGTCTTGTTCTAAGAGTAGTTCTTGAATAAGTGATCTGAAATCTTGCAGATATAGCAAACGATAAACGATCTGACTGATTCAGAGATAGAAAAGATAGTTAACTTGACATATTTGATTATTGAAGTCATCACTGCTGACAATGAAGTAACAGCATGTTTATCAGATACAACAGTGACTTTGATGATGACAATGCAAAGCTGACTGCGTAGCTGATAGTTGACTCGCTGTTTATTATTCACATTCTGAAGAAAGATTCTTAAGTGAGTGAGCGAAGTAAAATTCTCTGAACAGATTGATAAAGTGTTCTGCAAGCGATTATTGATTTTATTCTGAAAATCATTCATCAGAATGCAATCATCATAATTGAGATAGCTGAATAGCTTCATAAAGTTGAAGTAGAAGATATTGAAAGACTTGTCTGCTTGTCTTAAAGTGTTGTACTTGCAACGACACTTTTGATTTCTATTCAGTTCATCATATATTTCTTTCAGATGCTCAAATAGCTCGTTGATTGAAATGTATGAATGCAAAGCATCATATCGATGTCGAGCGAAGATGTGCTCAGCAGCATCTTCTTCTAGTCTAGATATCACATAGATAATACAGATATTCTCATTATCAAAGTGATTGACATTTGTCTGAAGCTTGTCATTCATCTTGATTCTTCAGCTATTTCATGTTGATTCATCTTCATCAATGAATATAAATGAGTTCAAAAACTTGAAGAACTTGTGATGATCATTGTTGAATAAAGTAAATGACTCTTGTCGAGTATAGTTCTTAATAAAAGCTCAAGACTTTGTAAACTGATGAGATCGAGACTGATTCACTGAATGCAATACTTCTTTGAGTTTATTCTTGAGATTCAACATCTTTTTTCAATAGTGTTTGTTTGTCTCTTTTAAAGTGTTTATGATCATCTGTTTGATTTTTAGTTGATTCAATCTCTTGTTATGTTCGACTTGAACAACGATTCACTGCTCATTAAGTTTCAAAGTCATGTCTTGTTGAGATCTAAGCTCATTCAACATCTTGATGATCTTGTTTGATTGATTGATAGCTCATTGACGAAGTTGTTAACTCATGTTGATGTCTCATGAAGTAGCGACATTCTGAGATTTCGCTGAAGCATTAACAGAAATAAGAAAAACTCATCTACTAGCAGTGCTTCTAAGCAGACAAGCTGTTCATGACTCAACTGATTCAGAGTTGCATGTCATTATGAGAAAGATAAGAATAGATTTGATTGTAGTAAGATTGAATGATTGATTTGATAAATTTGAGTAAATTTGCAGATGTGTTTTAATGAAAGTAATTCAAAGAATTTCTTGTGAATTTTCTGAATAAACGAAGTAGATTATTTCGTATCATTTACATGTTGATAGCAGAGTAGTTGATTAGCATTTATCTACTGTTAGAGATCGATCTAAAGCGAGTCATAAAGATGTCATTTAACTAATAAATAAATGCTAAGAAAGAAAAGTATCTACAGAAAAGAACTTGACTTATATGTATGTTTCTCAGCTCTGTGCTAGACTTGATTGAGTTGACATCTTACACATATGATGCAGAGTTTCAATGATATCATCTATAGATCAGATTCTCGCTAGACTCGATTAGAATGAAATCAGACGAAGACTAAATGAAGAATAAATGAAGACTAGAATCGTAACAATTCAAATGAATCAGATAGAAATAAATTTCTTTTAAAGAATCAGATTAAACTAGTTGATCTACTCAAATGAATTAAAGATGAAAGTTGATTTTATCTTTCAGATCAATAATCAGTTGTTTTTCGTAATAGTTTAGATAGAAAGATAAACGTTGAAACTGAGTATAAAATTCATTGAATTTCTTGAATTCTTGAATCAAGTTGTAGTATTTTCTACGAAAGTTGATCTTCTTATTTAAATCATCAAACAACTGAGCTAGCTCTTTCAAAAGATCGTCAACAATCTTATAAAGATTGACACAGCTACGTTCGCATCTAGCTTGAATGATCTCAGCTGCGTCATTGAATAATCTAGAATGTATATAGCTCAATTTGACTCGTTCATTAGAAAAGAGATCAGCATTGATCTTTAGTTTATTCTGAATTTTTTTGTATCAGTTCTCTCAAGTAAAGTTCTTTTCATCAGTAAACAGCGAAGAATCAGATATTTTTTGAGATCTAGAACACTCAGAGTAGATGAAATCAGAAGAAGTGTTTTCTTTAGCTTAAAGTCTAGTCTTCAATTGATCAATTCTTTGATTTCATCTTCTTGTTGTTTATTTAACTTGTAGAGTTAATTTATTTCTTCATCAAGAGCTTGTTACGAAGCGTGTTGAGATGAAATAGAGTCTAGTCAATAGACTCTAGAAATTTCGATATGTGAACAAGAAACAATGATGTTTCAAATTGAAATATGCTGAAACATTTCATTTATTTGAGTTCTGACAAATTGATTACTTCGCTTCTTTGTTCGCTCTACTATAGATACAGCTCGAAATCATCTTCTTTCTTCTGTATTCTTAGTTTCCTAGTTAAAGCTATCTCTATTGATCAAACATTCTATTCAGCTACGCACTATCTCGCTGCAGTGTGGTTAAATTCTAGGCACAATCTCAACATTAAACTAAGAATTCGTTAATTCTATGATACGAGTATCAATATTCATTCAAGACACTCGATGAACAACGAAACAAGTCTAAAGAAATTTGTTTATCTGATGATCAACGACTTCGAAAGACAGAACAACATCAAAGAATCAATAGAATCAACGACAAGACTGTTGAATTGTTAGAGAATCTATCGCTCATTCAGTAGCATCGATTCACTTGATCAATAAAATCAACGAGAACATATGATTGTTGATTGCTAGAGAATCACAAACTTCTTTTCTTTTTTTCTCAAAAAGCTCATGAATCAGTTGAGTCAAAATAATCTGTGTCATCAAATTCAATTTGACTCGATTCAAATTCAGATCAATTTAGTGAGTCTGCTACAAAGACAAGTCAATAGTCAATCTCTTTGATGAGCTAGTCGATTTTCTTCTAGTGAGTCTGCTACAAAGACGCTGTCAATGCAATGATTTATTTACTCACATCGCTTTATCTATCAGTGAATCGATCTATCTCATGTTTCTGTGTCAACTAGTGAGTCTGCTTCAATGACATGATCAGAATCAACCTCTTCGATGAGCTAGTCGATTTTCTTCTAGTGAGTCTGCTACAAAGATGCTGTCAATGCGATGATCTATCTACTCACATCGCTTTACCTATCAGTGAATCGACCTATCTCATGTTTCTACGTCAAATAGTAAGTCTGCTACAATGATCGTTCTTTCTCTCTCATAGTGAGTCTGCTACAATAGACATTTCAATGATCTGAAAGATCAATAGAAAGATTGATAGAAAGACGAGCATTGAGCTCTACGTCAGTGCTATGAACTACACTACAAGTCATAGAGACATGACTTTTAAAAAGAAGAAAGTAATGTTACAAAGTGTGTTGAGATGAAATAAAGCCTAGTCAATAGACTTTAGAGATTTCAATATGTGAACAAGAAACAATGATGTTTTGAATTGAAATATGCTGAAACATTTCATCTATTTGAGCTCTGACAAATCGACTACTTCGTCTCTTTGTTCACTCTACTATGAATACAGCTCGAAATCATCTTCTTTCTTCTGTATTCTTAGTTTTCTAGTTAAAGCTATCTCTATTGATCAAACATTCTATTCAGCTACGCACTATCTCGCTGCAGTGTGATTAGATTCTAGACATGATCTCAACAGAGCTAAACTTTAAGTCTTTCAAATTTTGTAGAACATGAAGAGTATTATTGTTTTAGCAAATGATTTATCATCTTCATGAATGAATGACGCAGCACTTAATGATTTCAATGAATCAGCATCAGAGATTTGAAAGAAACGATTTTGAAATTCTTCAGAATGCTCTTCAGTAAATGAATGACTAAATATGATGAGATTTATTTGAAAAGAGAATTGAATGAATGATGATGCTCAATGATTGAAGAAGAAAAATGTATAAGATGAGATTCAATCTTCAACAAAGAAGATGAGATTTTGTTTATTGATTTGATTGATTCTCTAGCAAACAACGAAGATTCTTTATCATTGAATCTATTGATCGATTTGATTCTTGAGCAATTCACGAAGATTCTTTATCATGATTCTCATAATCAAGTGAACTTTATGTACTTAATGAGTGATAAGTAGTCTAGCAATTCAAACAGTCTTGTCGTTAATTTTATTCAATTCTCTAGTGTTGTTCAATCTTTTGATTGTCATTAATCATCAGGTAAATGAATTTCTTTAAACTCGTTCTGTCTAAACGAGTATGTTGAATGAGTAATGAGATCAGTATCATGTGATTAACAAATTCTTAATATAATGTCAGAATCATGTTTAAATGATACAATCAATGAAGATCAGAATTAATAGTGCTTGATCTTTAAAAATAGCTATAACTGAATATTAAGAATACAGAAGAAGATTGATACAAAAGCTTCTATATATGTAATGTTCAGAGACTGCACTAAACTTGAAAGAAATGTGTTTATGACATAAAAAGAAAATGATGTAGATGAACAAGATGTTGATGAAAGAAAAAAGTGTTAAAAAAGAAAAAAAGTGTTGAATCATATCTGAGTCAAATCTGAATCAGATCTAGATCAGATCTCAACTAAATCATTGACTAGCTTTAATCAATCTTGATATACTCATAACATTCAGTATGATTGAGTGTCTTGCACAGTCGCTGTCTTGCAAACAATCATATCAGTCAGATGAAACTCTGAATTCTCAATCATTTCTTGAAGTACATTAATGTCATTCATTTTCTCTGCATTGCAACTTGTATATCATCAACTGATTTAACAAATCTGCTTTCACAGCTGACTGTTAAATGCTCAATAGCGAAACTGAGAATGACATGCAAAGCGATTATCTTTATATCTCATTAAATGATTGTGATAATTGACTAAAGAAGTTACAACATGAAGATGAGCATTGTTGAAAAAGATGACTTTGATAGAAAAAAGAGTAGAAAAGATTATACAAGCGATGTGTAAAGAGAAATCGCGTTTATTAAGAGATCAAGAGTTCAAAGTGATCATGAAAAATGAAGTTTGCTGAGAATGTGAAGCAGCTGCAGCAGACTGAGACTGCTTCAATTCAGTTTGAAGTTGAGTGAACTCAAAAAGTTCAATGATTAAGTTAAAAACAAAAGCAATATCAATGATGATCAATTCTTTCATCAAGATCTGAGCATCTTGATTCAACTTTTGCTCTGTCACAGTCTTTTCATCATTTTGAAGAATGCAAGACAAGTGATTCAGAATGAAATTCTTCTGAGATAATTGAGAAAGTTGTTCAATGTCAATAATAATATTTGCATAATTCAAATGATGTTTTCTCAAAAAGATCAGTCAAACTTCTACATTATGATGATGTACATGAAAGATACACTCAAACTAATGATTTGCATTACTGTTCTCAATGATTGAGATGATAAACTTCAAAAGAAGAACTTACAGCTTGAAAGAAAGAAAAAACAATTGATTGATAATCTTGAAAGTGTTTTGCACAAAGTTAATCACATGATCAATATATTTATACTGATGTTTCTTTACATGATGAAATTTCATAATAATGTAAGCTTTGACTATCAACATTTTCTCAATCAGAAACAGTTCAGAAAGATTGATGAGTAAACACAGTGAGTTCATGTCGTTCTTGACAAATCACAACATCAAATTATCAAGATTGATTCTTCTGTTCTTAATGCATTGATGACAAGAATGTTATTTCTCTCAATCAATCAGCTTCATGTCAAAGTTGATCTCGTTGCAAATGTTGCAATTGTCTTGCTTGAAGTTCTCAAGAGCATTGTAAAACTCGTGAATGAGATTTTAATCATTCTCAAACACAATCAAAGCATCAAGATTTTGATTTCATGCAACACAAGCAGATGATGTTGAGTCAGAAGATATAAGTCTACAGATGATACATTGACTTGCTTCAAGATCATTGATACATTGAAAGATTGAGCGAAGAACATTGTGCTTGTCACTCAGATATCAATGCATCTCATCTTCAGAAACATTCAACTTGTCAATGCAATAAATACATAAAATGAGCGAATTAATTAAATCTTTGAAGAGAAAGTCACTTAAGACTCTTGATACATTGCAATTAATACACAGATCATAATGATGCAAAATCAATGATTGACTTGAAGCTGAGTGAAGCTTCTGCAAAGTGATGAGCAGAGAACTTGATGAAGTGCAATTCAAATGTGTAACTCTTTCATAATATTGTTGATATTGCTGTCTGATTTTCTCTCATTGATTCTGCAATTTATATATATCAGAGTGATCTTCATTATTCTGTCTTGCAAATTTCATCTGCTGAGCAGTTTTTCTTTGCTTAGTAGAAGATGACATTGACTGTGTCGAAGCAATTTTTCTTTGCTTAGCAGAAGATGACATCGACTGTGTCGATGCTTTGCTAAAACAACATTTTCTTCGCTTTGAAGTCACACTCATATTGATATCGCGATCTTGCAACATCATTCTCGATGAAAGAGAGTGAGCACTTGAGCGCGTTTAAGCGAAAGAATCTCGATGAATCTGAAACGCAGACTGTCTGTGACAAACGATGACAGCAGCAGTCTTTCAAGCATTGCTCTGATGTTTCTTATTTATAAAGCTGTTAGAAGATATAAAAGACATGTTGCAGAAGATAAAAGCACATCGTTAATGATGAAGAACAAAGTGAAGCAGTATAAACACAAAGTTGAATAGAAAAATCAATCATTGAAAATTGAACGATTAACTGTAATAGATTTAGCTTTCGTGATCTCTAACTGTAACAGGTTTAGCTTCACGATAGCTTTCGTGATCTTGGAAAAAGAGTCAATCGTTTTACAAAGAATTGAAATAAGGTTTTCGAACGCTAGTGATGTGATGTCAAAATCAGTCGGTAGAAGCAACTGCGTTGCTAATAATACACGTTTATTGACTATTCTAATTTGGTTAAACAATAAACATGTATTATACAATCCTGACTCTACTCATAAGATGCTCACGAATCGAAACCTGATCTTCTGCGCTTTGTCATTGACAAGCAGAACTGTAGATTTAGTTAGCGCAGGCGTTATGTCGAACACGTGAAACACTAACATCGTGACCACTAGACCATTGAGGAGTTGTTATGCAAATTTACGATAACAGTGAAAATATAATAGATTTCATCAAAGAAAACATCGGTCTTGAACAACGTTTTATAATCTTTTTCTAAAGATTTCTAGAACTGAACCACGGTACGAATTATTCTGACTGATATTCTTGGTGCCAAGAAGGACTTTTGTATGAGAAACTTGGTCGTAAAAATTACGAAGAAGATTCCGACGGTTCTAATTACCACAACGCTCAATTTACCTCAATAGCGACTTCAGAATATTGCAGACTTAGAACTGTTTTCGCGAGAGGCCGAGAAAACCCGGTCAGTATTCTACCGCGGTCCTCATAAGTTCATAACGCAGCTTTTGGATGTAGCGTCCTACCCTAGACTGAACATGAACTACCTACGTCGCCAACGAGCGCGCGAAGCTAAAGTTACACCTTAAAGGGTGAAACATTGCTCCCAAATCCCAATAACATCTTCCTCCGAATACAAGTTTGCAGTACGCCTTAGTCGTCTTCCAACAGAAAGGCTCTGCTGTATTAAACAGTTCCTCACCACCAAACGCTACCAACCACGCTGCATCTTTCATCTGGTTCAGCTACAAATCCCGTTTCCCAACCAGACGGAGTGTATTACTGTGCTACTCGTACGTGTCGTTAGGCAGCCATGATAATATTGATGACGTGTGCGTCTCTTCTAGGTTTGAAAATGAATCTAGAGATAGACTGAAGCCTTTGTAACAACTCGGTTCAAGTCTTTGGGCATTCGATACAATGGCCATCCTGTTCGCGTCACTTGTCTTGAGCTACGTGGTGTGGGCCAGTTTTGCCCAGGCCAATACATTCTTAGCCAACTCATCTACAGCACCTCTACCACCCAGCGAGGACCCATACTAC
>JAABUK010006821.1_pt1 | contig 16810 bp, 15 predicted proteins | sample 5559141 | NCBI WGS metagenome assembly JAABUK01 (sample SAMN10711869, study PRJNA513367) | rock metagenome | isolation source: Antarctica rocks | place: Antarctica: Victoria Land, Pudding Butte nord | collected 2016-01-03
AAAAACTAATTAGTCTATTTAATAGGGAATTTTACAAGCTATCTTATAATATATTTTATAGCTTATTAATATTAATAATCAAATTAATATAAGCATTTAAGAGATTTATAAGTTTTAAAGTGATGTTAAATTTTGATGTTCTTTCTGCCAAGACTGCAGCAAAATTTTGACGCTAAATGCGGCAATACTAGGCTCAAGATAGAAGGTCCATTTGCCAGTGATACAAGGGATAGATCCTTGTGCCAAGGCCTTATGCCAAGGCTCTATGCCAAGCAGTGTCACGTGCTAGCTCAAAGGTGGAGCTCGCCTAGCTTTGATATCACACGAGGTACATAATTGTCGTGGTACCACGGGCTACTGTTTTAAGCTGCGGAAATATCGGAACCTTTCACCTCCTGTTCAAAGTCGAGTGCTTGAGTTGCGCCATTGTCAAAGACATGCCCCCAGCCTTGGTCTTGAACGAATCTCGATTTTCAGTTTCCTTGTGCGGCCGACTTGCTTTTTCACGCGCTTATTCTCAATCACCACGACTGAGAGCTATCGACCGACCACTTGTTAGGTACACTCAATTACCGTCACGATCCCTCATCGAAGTTGGACCTAACGCCGATTCAGCGCGCACTTTCATTCATGGCCTCGTAACCGCAAATATCAAAAGCCTGCAATACACATCGTCGAGCTATTACACTGCCTTCCTAAATGCTGCTGGTCGAATCCTCGATGATGTCTTCATATATCCACCCCCAAGCAACTTCGAACCAGGCACTGGTGGTTTGCGCGGCCAGGATGAGCCAGACCATTACGTTATTGAGGTTGATAAAGAGAGAGCAGATACGCTGATCAAACATTTGAAGAAACATAAGCTCCGAAGAAGATTGAGCTTCCGTCTGCTTGACCAAGACGAAGGTCCTGTGTATGCCATATGGACGGATGAGCCAAACGTTGATTTCTTCGCAACTTTGAAGCCCACACTAGAACCATTACGGAGCTGGAAACTTGATCAGAGACCAAATATGGGAGCTCGATGCATATTACGGCCGAAGACCGAGATTGAGCAATTATTTGGCCCTCCCAATGCAAGCTTCAAGGACTATGCAGTGCACAGGATGACAAATGGGGTAGCCGAGGGTCCAGCGGAAATAATACCATGGACAGCGTTGCCCCAGGAGAGCAACCTTGATCTTTTCGGCGGAATTGACTTTCGCAAAGGATGCTATTTAGGACAGGAATTGACAATTCGGACTCATCATACTGGGGTTGTGCGCAAGAGGATACTTCCTGTTCAACTGTACGATACGACATCGCCAGAGCCTGCCCCCTCCGATGCACCACAATATAATCCGACTGCGAATTTCAGCTTGCCTCCTCGTGGAATTGATATATCAAAAGTCGCTGGTCGAAAAGGCCGGAGTGCAGGGAAGTGGCTAGGTGGAGTTGGAAATATTGGTCTAGCACTATGCAGGTTGGAGATGATGACGGATATCAGGCTGACAGAGGAGACCCCACCTTTTGACCCTGAGCAGGAATTCATCATAGCCTGGGATACGGAGCCGGAGAATGGTCAATCAAGGGAACTCAAGGTGAAAGCTTTCGTACCACGCTGGATGAGGCTTGGTATTGAGGAGAGACTCAAAAGTCTTCAGATGAATCCCACCTGATGGTTCACTATTGACGGCCAATCCTTCTGGCAAAAGCAACTCAAGATTATGGACGCTGAAGGATTTGATTCGTACGATAGTCTCCGCAAGTTCAAAAGCATTCGTCTCTACATGCTCTGTTCGACAATGCCTCAAGACGGGACGAGTGTCCTACGTCCACCAGTCAAGCTTTCTGCAAAGTCATAGGCAGACCTGGTATGATGGCCCTGGTCGAAAAGCAGCTATGAGATAAGGTCTTTGTCGACGTTCCGGTCCCAATGTTACGCCTATTCAAGCGCACTAGGTCAACTCTCGCTCGGCAGACGAGGAAACAAAGCATAAATGCTTCTAGCACCATCAAATGGTCTAATGTGGACAGGGCCGTTGAAAAATGTGCACACCTTCCCTACTCACATACACTTAGGCCACGCCAAAGAGGTGGAATCTGGACAATGCGGAGCACGCCGAGGCAACCCATAAAAAGGCAAGCCGGTGACAAAAGAAGTCCGCGACGCAAGAGATGATCGTCGGAGTGGCCAGCTTGTCAGTCTCAACCTTCCAGCAGCAAACCAGTAGGAACTGCAATATGGATTTGTTGAAAATGGGAGAAAACAAGTTGATGGGTGACTGTTGGGAAGTTACGCGAATTGTGGTAGGAGAGGCGATCGGACAGTGTTTCGCTTGTCGTGTAATTCAAGTCCTTACTCGTCGACGATCAATGAGCTGGTTAACAATCTTCTTATTGCAACTGTAAAGCGTGAGTTAACCAATCAGATCCATGTAAAAGGTCACAGTGAAAGCCTACTCGAAACAAGGATAGGGGCGTTGGGATTGACGGCCGATGGCAATTGCTGCCCTTGGCAAGAGCGCCATTTTACCGAAACGATTCTGACAAACCGGAGTCGTTCCAGCTACATTGCTCTCCAGCTAAACATCGATGCCCTGGTTGAATCGCAGATACTGCTAGAAGCATCTGCGCACTTCGTTACTACACATCGATGCCCTCGACGGTAACTCCCTTGTTCCAGTTATAGGTCAAGACGTTTGCTATCTCGAGCGCCGACTCATGAGAGACCATGGCAGCGACGAGGTACAAGCTCGCATCCAAGCCACTGGTGATCCCACCGGTGGTGATGACCCTCAAACCGCCCAGTTTGAGCGTCGCCCTCCGCACATTGGACTCGCGCCGTTTGACCGACTCCTTCCATGCATTGCTGCCCTTGCGCGCGATCGACTTCCTCCGACCATCAGGCCTCTTGCTGAGGATGAAGGGATTCTCTTCGAGTTTCTCGCCCAGGTCAAAGCGCGCGTTATTGATTACGTAGTTCTCCTCCATCACATCCGTCTGCTGAAGATCACCCTGTCTGGCCGCCTCCTTGCAGATGATTTCCATCTTGGTGTAGTAGCTCGGGTGCGTGGTTGCTGCCAGGCCTTGTAAAACTCCGGCTTGGCCCAGGATCAGAGAGCCGGTACCAATGGACATTAGGGTTCGCTCTTTGCTGGGATCCGTCTGCTGGAGTTTGGCAAAGGCTTTGATGAGCTCGAAGAGAGGGTCCGATGGCCGCTTGAGCAAATCCTCTATGCCGCTGCCGCCAGGGATGATGAGGACATCGTATTCGTTGAGAGACTCGAGGGCGTCGTCGAAATCGGCGTCAGCCCTGATGGTAAGGCCTGAGGAGGAGGTTGCGCTGGGTGAAGCTGCTACAATGGTGCATTCAAAGGCCTTGCTTCCTGGCGAGGTGGGATATTAGCGAGATAACTCATGATGTCTAACCTGTCGACCACTGGGTACAATGCTGCGATCGTTACAGGGAGAGAAGCAGGGTTACCGGGGTCATTGAGCTTGTGAAAAGCATTGTTAAGAACCTCAAAGGGGCCGCAGAGGTCTTGAGCCCCAAACGAGGGATGTAAGGCGAAGAGCACTTGGATTACTTCGATTGGACCATCGGCAGCTTCCTCAATTGCACTCATCTTGCACGGTCATACAAACAATATATCAACTGGACTTGAATGTGCTGGCTTGATCGTCTGTGGAGGAGAGGACGACAGCGTGGTGAGCTGAGGAGAGCTGAGGAGGGTTCGGGCGAGTGCGCTGCGCAACGAAGTACGGAGTATGGGGGCGGGAACATTAACTAACGTGAGAGCGATTGCGGAGAAGACCAACAGATGACTTGCGCCATCAACGTCCTCGCGTCCCAATTCCAGGCAAAGAAATGAATTTCATACAAAATGATTGAGAAGCCTCCGGAACGTCTTGCATAGACACTCAGCACTCCCTCTCCCTCTCTCCAGCACCATCTTCCCCTCAATTCACCACTAGATGCCACTTTTGTAGATGGAAGACGGCGTCGGTCTCCAGTAGATATCCTCCCCAGCCTTTCTTTGTCTTCTTGCGCTGGCATCTGAGCCCCGAGGTGATGGCCCTGGTAGCAAGCTGATTATGCCATTGGATCAGGAAGCAGGTCATGTTGTGACCTTGAGACCCACCAGGTATGCTGGAAAGCTGAGCTCCTTTTCGAATCGCAAGCGAGCAGTAATCTCGGGGGTGGAACTTGTGACGCATAGCTCCAGTCTTGTCACAATGGTAGTTCAAACTTATATTCCTGCCTCGCCAGTACTTCGTCGCCTTACAGCGGCTATTTCTTCTGATCAGTCCTCACTTACTCGCAAGTGCTGACTTGGCAGCTCACGGACATGTCGCGCCTTAGATGGTTGCAGCCTCTGGGCGCTGGGCGCTGTTTGCTGAGTGAGAGCTGTGCCGGCCGTTAAGCGTGTTGCTGCCACATCAGCATGAGTTGTGGGGAGCAGCAACGATCTTCTGCAGTTGGAGTGCTTACACGTCCTGTATCAATGTATAGTAGAGTAGTCCCAGATATATCACTAATCAAAGGCTGTTCCTCTGTCGACTTTGCTTTGGATTAATTGAGATTCTCGTTGGAATTTGCAATCCTTAAATCAGGTCTCTCCATCGTTCTCTGCCAGTTTCTGTGCATCCAGTTGTTTTTTCCTCTCTTTTTCCTTCTGCGCCATCTTCAATTTCTCCAGTATAGTTTGCTCGAATGTCGAACCATTTCTCGGCGACTTCTTCGCATCTTCTCCTGTGAAACCTCCCGGGTGGCTCCTCTTTGTCGAAAATGAGAAGTTAGGGACCTTCTTCTGATCCTTCAAGCCATCTCGGTTTTTTGCTCTTTTCAATCGCTCTCGCGCCTCCTCCTCGTCTGCCAATCTCTCTTCTTCCTCCAATCTCTCCCGCTCCCTCCTCTCCATCATTGCTTCCTTCTTCTGCCTATTCTCCGCTGAAATCCGTCTAATCTCTCTCGCCAGCTTTTGTTCAGCGGTCTCCTCTGCGCCAGTTCTGCTTCTTTTCACGCCCATCAACCCAATCCCAACCCCCCCCGGGTTCTTTGCACTCTGTTCCCGTCTCTCCAACTCGCTCACCATCTTGCGCCTACCAGCGTCCAATTTCTCCGCCTCTGCCTGTCTTCTCTCTTTGGCCTCCCTAGTCTGGTCATACAAAGCACGAATCTTCGGGTCGGAGAGGACATCATAAGCGATTTTGACAAGCAGGAATTTCTCGACATTTTCGGGCGTGGACCCGACCTTATCAGGGTGGTATTTCAGGGAGGTCTTGCGAAAGGCAGAGCGGATCTCTGCATCGGTGGCTGTAGGCGCGAGCGAGAGAAGAGCGTAGAAATCGACAGAGGAGGTCGCTTGTGCAGAGAGGTCGTCGTTAGAGGGCATGGTGTTTTGCTTAGATGTAAGGTTGGAAGTAGGAGATAGATTGTAAACTCGTTGTTTATGCTCTAAAAGCTTAGGCCGATAGATCTCACAAGGAATGAGGAGAATGCTTGTGCACAAGAATAGAGGTATTTCTCATGTTTCGTTGGTAGTCTCTATTGCGCTCTCGGAAATCCGGCTTGAATGATCGAAATTGTAGGGAGACGGTGAGATGTTTAAATATCTTGGGGCATCAACACTCCTCTTTCAGTCCTTGCCATCAGCAACACGTTGTCTAGTTGAAATAGTCGTAACCTTCTACAATCTTTGCACCTCCATGAAAAATTATCTGCCGTGTAGGCAAGTTATTGCCACTAAAGATCCAGCAAGCTGTCCCATTTGCCATCTTCTATCGGAATACTGAGCAGCCAGCAAAGCAAGTCCTCATGCTATTGTAAGATGCAGCATAATACTGATTGCTCCGACCCTATTACTCTGCGTGCTTCAAGGTGATTACTTCTCCCATTATTTACGCAGTAGGGAATCTATGGGAAAAATGAGCGTGAGCAAAGGAGGAGGTTGCTTCAGCCAAAGCATGCTTGAAGGACATGATCATTGTAAATGCCAAGACAGGCTTCACAGCACGCACAGCAGCACTGAACTCGTATCGTAGACGAAAATATCGGCCTCCAACGGCAGGCCCCCGGATTTTGCTGTCCTGTCGACAAGTGGTTGACGGAATGATACCCTCAATGCCAATTTCGTTTATCTCATCTCCTCCTACCCCTGCTCAGCTTGCTCTAGCACTCCTAGTGCTCAAATCAAAGCCAATGGAGTCGTCCTTAAAAGGTGCTGGGGCCTTGAAAGACTGAAACAATCATAAACTAAGCCACATTGCTCGCAGATCACATCTCCCAGCTACAGCGTTGTGTACAGTCCGGAAGCCGGGTCTCCTTGAGGCACCTCGACAGCTGTGCGTTCTGGAAGCAGGCGTATGAGAGATCAGAAGCGGCTCATAGTGATCTTCTCGACAAGCAGCATGAGCTTGAGCAGCAGATCGAACAACTGCGCAATGATTTGCGTCAGTCAAAAGCAGCAGACTTGCAGGCTGGGGTAAAGAGAAAAAGAAGTGTGGATACTGGGGAAAAACAGAGCACCAAATGCAAGCGGACATCCACAGGTGCAAAGGTCACGGGAATGCAACAGGCAGATGAGTGGTTAGCGGATACCAGTATCGACCTTGAGACAGGCGAAGAATCCGGTGGGAGTAAGTGACTTCTCAAACTTCTGACCCTGTGCTCACAGTAAACACAGCCTCTGCCGGTTTTGCGGGGAGTCTCTTTGCTCTTCGTCGGCTTCTATCCACAAGACGACCAGACGCCAGTGCGCTTGCAATGATTCTCAGACGAACATGTACAGCAGCAAATGAAACACTCTCCGCGTCCATCGAATCATTTTCTCTGCCTTCAGCCAATACCCGGAAAGCTAAAGAGGCAGGTCAAGCCGCATCCAATACTCTGATAAAGGTGACCCAGGGTTTGCGCTTTTCCTATCCAAGTCTGCTTCAAGCTCTGGGAAATCTCTCCGTTAAAGCCGATACTGAAGGATGTGCGGTTTATGCAGTAGTGCTGCTGTTCCAAAAAATTCTTGGTCATCTCCACGCCGTCGCAGCGAGAAAGGAGTGCACAACAGGTAAACATGACAAATCTACCAAGCTAAACAAGCAACGGATCATCAAGCAGCACACTTCACCGATCCCGCATTTTGGTGAGATCTGCATGGCTTTGACCAAGCTAGCCATACACTTTTTCGAAGCGCTTGATCTGTCGCAGCTCTCTCATAACAGGGCTCTTGAAGGCTTGGTGTGTGTGTTTCTTGACCACCTGGGTTCGTCACTCTCTCTTGTCGTGTTTGCCAATGTCGATGATACTGCATCCCAAGCTGGAAAGACTGGTGTTCTTCCTCCTCGCGGTCTACTGGACATATCTGATCTCGACCTGAAAGATGCGATACGAACAACCCAACACGAAGCCTGCTACCTTGTCATTATTCTCCGTCACCTTATGCTATGCATTGACAAGAAACAATCTCTCATGAAATCAGGATCTGTACCCTTCCTCACACTAAAGAAGTCCCCGAACACTAACAACAATGGTTTCGCGGCCCGAATTCGGGACAAGCTCCAGAACACACTTCTTCGAGGAGTGTTTGGTGACGATGACGAGTCGTTTAAGAATGCGCTTCGAGGGTCTGCCGTCAATGCTGTCGACGATGAGGTTGATATTGCAAGAACCGGTCGAGAAGAACCTGGAGAGTGGTTCGTTGGAGAAGTGTGGAGGCTTTTGGGATGGACCACACTGACGGGAGAGAATGGCGTTTATGTGCAAAATTCTGGTGATCTTCTTTAGATGTGAATGCTCATGGCCCACAATCCATCTCATGTCATGTTTCTAGACCAAGAACTCGGATAGCATTTCCTCCAATCACGCACCTTGCTATATCTCCATCCTCTCCGAATGCTGCTTGGATTGCGGCATAGTTTGTGCCTACACTTTGCCATTTGTCGGATTTCTCGCCCAACGGTGGAAAGAACGGATGATCCGTCCCGAACATCACCCTATCCGCACTGCCAGCGTCCACCGCTGCTTTGAGTCCAGGCTCTCCGTAGATCACTGCGTCCAGATAGATATTCGTCAGGAGTACATCCCAGATATTCCTCGTTGGGCCCTGCTTAGACCCGCCATTGGCAATGAATTCCCGCTCGTGTTCGACGCAGGATTGAATGCGGCCAGCTAAGAAAGGTAGCGTGCCTCCTGAATGCGCGAGGAGCATTTTCAGCTTTGGGAAGCGATCAAAGACCCCGGCCAAAAACATGCGTGATACGGCAATTGTAGTTTCAATTGGGAAGCCCAGTGCCAATGGCAGTACATGACCAGATCTGGCAAGGACGTCTGGACCACCAAAAGCGGTGTCTGGGAGCCCGTAGTGGGGATGTAAGAAGACCAGAGTTTGCGTATCTTGTAAGGCTTGCCAGATTGGATTCAGAGCCGGATCATCGAGGCCGTCTCCAAGACCAGTAGTCCCCATGATGATGCCCTTGAGATGGGGGAGGGTTTTCAGTCTGGTAATCTCGTTACGGTTTCCGTCCGCAGATGCTGAGAGAGGCAGGGTGCCAAATGCGAACAGTCTGCAAGTTGAGCTTGAGGGCTGCATGTTGAACTCGGCGCATGCATTGTCCAGCTCATTATTGATCGTCTGTGCCCATGTCGACGAATCTGAAGCTGGAAGAAAGTCTAGCCAAGGATTCGCTAGAGATACGACCGAGATGTTGATGCCGTGTAAGGTCATGAATGCCCGTTTGGCGTCCCATGACGAGTATGAGGAGTCTATGGGGCGGCCTCGCGTCTCGGCCGGTTTTGACTTGTCATCGTCTGAGGGGAGAATTATGAGACGTGGATCACCAGTAACCGGTCTGTGGATGTAAGGGACTTGTTTTCGAGAAGCGAGAAGCTCGATGTAGGATGGCGGGTAGATATGGGTGTGGATATCTACGATGAGCAGTTCTTCCGCGACCATGATGGATTCGACTTCGATTTGGCAGCTAGGAAAGGCGTTTTCAACGTCAGAAGAAGATCAGAAAGTTCCAGTTGACAGTGTATGGACATTACTGGTATCATCGAAAGGACCTTTGTCTTCCAATAGAAACGTCTGTTGTCTTATCGTCCCCTCTGGCCGCGACGGCGCCCTAACCTCTCATCCCCCATCCCCGCTTCACCGGTTTTCTTGCATTTGCAAACGGCACGACGACTTGAACCAGCTTGCAATCCCTCGTCGGATCAAGTTGAATCTATTAAGCTCTAGATACACGCCCATCTCGAAACATGCCCTGACGCCGTGGACGAGGAGTGAGAAAGGAGTCCTGTCAAGCTACGCCTGAGCTGCGCTCCCTAGCTTTTGCTAATGGCGGCGACAAGTGTCGGGGTGGAGAAAGATGACCTACTCATTCCAGTCAGTCTGGACAGCTTCTTTGTCAATTCACAGGAGCTAACACGAATTTAGGTGGTTGACTTTTCGACCTTCCTCGATGGCTCAGCTTCTGCCAAATTAGCAGCAGCGCAGGCAATATTAGATGCCTTCAAGACCTCTGGATTTGTCTATCTACGCAACCATGGCATTCCATCAGAGACCATATCTGAGGTCTTTGCCAAGTCAGCGGAGTTCTTTAAGCGGCCTCAAGAGCAAAAGGATGGCTTGTCATGGACCACTCCGGAAAGTAATAGAGGTTACGTGACTTATGGGAGAGAGAAAGTTACGCAATTCTCGGATCTTGAGAAAGTGTCCAAGCTCCGTGCCAGCAATCCCGACTTGAAGGAGTCCATGGAAATTGGGAGAGAGGACGAGCCAGATCTGCCTAATCAATGGCCGGATAAGATGGATGCCGATGGTGAAGTATTTACGAAGACTATGAAGTCGTTCTTCCGGACGTGCCAGGACCTCCACGTGAGTGTGATGCGGGCGATTGCATTAGGCATGGGTTTGGACGCGCTCTTTTTCGATTCCTATACGAACGCTGGTGATAATACTTTGCGACTGCTGCACTACCCACCAGTACTGAAGCGTGTTTTCAAGGATAATCCGGATCAAGTTCGAGCAGGCGAGCATAGCGATTATGGGTCCATCACACTGCTCTTCCAAGATGGTGTTGGCGGCTTGGAGGTGAGAAGTCCGAGAGCAACGTTTGTCCGAGCGAAGCCAATCGAGGGTACGGTGGTGGTTAATGCAGGGGATCTTCTGAGTCGTTGGGCAAATGACGAGATCAAGTCAACACACCATAGGGTAGTCCAACCGCCAGCTCGAGAAGGGGATGAGTCGGAGAAATATCCCGCAAGGTATTCGATTGCGTACTTCTGCAACCCTAATTTTGAGCTCTCGATCGAAGCGCTGCCTGGGACATGGGAGAACCTGCCTGAGGGAAAGAAGTATCCTGCTGTCAATAGTGGAGAATACTTGGTACAGAGGTTGGCAGCAACATACTAATAGTATACAGCGAAGGGCGTCTCGCTTGGTAGTAGACCTAGACGATTGTCATCTTATGATCCACATACTTTCATATGTATGCTTTCGAGTCGAGCTCAATAAGCCGATGGTAACACGCCCAACCTTCCGCCATCGGTGGCCACAACATTGCCGTTAATGTATCCGCTGGCTTTGCTGCAGAGCCATAGGATTACACCTGCAATGTCTTCTTCGTGCCCTGATCGAGTCGCTGGAATGGTGTTGCGGTCAAACTTGCCTTCCTCGTGAGCGTTCTCGATGCCCCACTGCTGGAAGGCTGGAGCTGACATCTCACTGTAGTACAGCCCTGGTGCAATGACGTTGCAGCGGATATCGAATTTGCCAAGTAAAGTCGACAAGCTCTTCATCATGTGCACCACGGCGGCCTTGGAGGCTGTGTAAGCAAATCCACCTAGAGGCACTCGATTGTAAGCTCCGATCGAACTCGTAGCGATGATTTGAGACCGAGGTATAGTGGATGGGGCAGGCCGTAATTTGTTGGTGGCCCCCAGCAAGGGTAAGAACGCGAGACAGGTGTACCACACCCCAGTGATGTTAACCATCTTGGCCTGCTCAAACTCTTCCATGGGGACATTCCAGCAAAAATCTCGAATCTCAGCCAGAGTTGCAGGGCTACCGTCTTTCTTGGGAGGAGGCTGTGACCTTGGTCCCGAGCTGCGAGAATTGCAGATCAGGACATCGAGGTGATCGAAGTGTTCTGTGACCTGATCCGCGATGTCTGCTAAAGAGACTTTGGAGGTCACATCGCCCACGAGAGGGACTATATTTCCGTTCTTCCCCGTGGCGGCAGTTTGCTTGAGCTGTTCCTCTCTCCGTCCCACAATGAAGACTCGGGCAGCTCCATTGGCATCAAGAGCTCTTGCCATCATTTCCCCAAGACCTGGAGGAAGGATCGTGTAGCCCAAACAGCCGACAAGTGTGTTACAGAGACAGAGCACAGGCAACAGCAGAACAGACATGGCGGTAGCAGAGTGACTCACCACTTCCTCCGCCGGTGATGACAGCAATCAGCCCTTCGACCTTGAAGAGACTGTTGACATCAATTTGCGGGGTTAGGAGAGTCATGACTGAAAGTGGACGGGAGGATACTATTCCCAGCCTGACTAATCAAAGTCCAAGAAATCAAGAGTAGCTGGAGTGAGGGCAGGAGGCAAGCAGAAAGATACTGTGATAAAGGTATCTGGTGAACAACTCGGGAGAGCGTGGGTATGAACCTCGGACTCGGAATGGTCGCTTCGGCCTGGGTCCGCGACGGGCGAGTCAGTACCAGTACAAGCAAGAGTGCTGCATTACTGTGCACCACTGCAAGCCAGTCCAGTCAGAGGATCCAGGCAAGCCCACAGAATTTGTTGGCGGTCGGGTTGTGATGCAGAGCACTTGATGTGGTTCACAGTGTCAAGTTGGGCAGCGGAGGCAGATATCGCCAAGGAAGCGCACTCCAGAAGAGGCAAGGCGTTCCAGCATGGCCTCCGCCGTGACGTCCAGCCAAAGAAACACAATTTCACCAGCCGTAACGTGACTGACGAGCTGGAGCAGAAAACGACTCTCGGAGTTTAAGGATCCTTTTCGTGCAATGATGACCAACTTTGTCGCATCGACGTCTTTGGCACCTGGATGAATGATCGCTCTAGCTAGCTTTGAAGATGAGGGCAGAATGACCCTACCCGAGGAGCGCATTCTTCAGTCGCAAGATCCAGTACCTGAAGACCTTAACGATTGGCCTGATTTTACCTTGACGGACGCGAAAATACGTGTCGCTCGAAGCTCGACTTATGCCAACCTGCTCGAAGCGAATCACAATTATCCCCTATCTGTCACTGGAAGACTGTCTCGCTTGGACAATCAGCGCGTGAAGCTCGGTACCGCCTACTCCGTTCCCTACGAGCTCCGCTGTCGCTGATGATCATCATGTGATAGTGATTCATCCCAAATACACTCAAGTCCAACTTAAGATCGAGAACTGTACCCAATACGCATTTGGTCAAGATCCGTCGGGCAAATCAGTCATCTGGGCCGCAGGCAAGGCGGGTTGGTTCGAGATCATCCCTTCGGCCAGATACGCGCCTGTGTACGACGACATAGTCAAGGCAATTGACGTCATCTACTTTTTGAGCGACGCTCATCAGACATACGCCTCGAGACGACCGGTACGAGGTGCGAAAGTCGACGAGCTGTTGGCCCTTTACCTGCAGCACACAGACTACCGGGTTGACGACAATGCTGAAGCTGAAGCGGTTTTTGAGAAGCATCACTCATTCTTGATCAAGCAGATGTTGGAAGGCTGGGAAGGCATTAATTGGGCCCGGACTCATCTCTGGAGCTATTTCTCGAGGCTGTACCCGGATGAAGTTGCGCATGACTCGGCAGCCGAATCGGAGGAGGAAGAAAATCAGAACGAAGATCATGAGAGTTCGGACGATGACGAACCAGAAGCCGAACGTGTATCGTGCATCGACGGAGATGACGAAAAGAGCTGGGCTGACGCCGTCTTTGAGGAGATCATGCATCTGAAAGCATCGGGGCACATGTGCAAAAGACATTGCAGCGTCGATGGAGTTGCAAAGATTCTGGTGAAAAAATACAATGTGGCCTCTAAAGATGAAGCGAGTGGAATCATCAAAGATGCTGCAGATTCACTGCTTCCCCGGTTGGATGCAGACCCCGACCAGGGTCGGAACAGGACTTGGAGGAGGAAAATCATTTATCGACAACTGCGGAGACTGGTCGATGACGAGCAAGAATTGCAAGAAGACGAAGGCACAAATAATGTTATCACGCCTGCAAAAGCACCACCCAACCGCCGTCATCAGAAGTCCATCCTCAGGCCTTCAACCGGGGCTGGAAAAGGGAAAAAGAGAATGTTAAAAGTACAGAGCCCAACGGGCGATGAACATGAAGAGGAGGGCGATTCTGAAGACGCAACGAAATCTCATGTGGGCACGGACACGCCGACCAAGAAGAGGCGCGTAGGCTCTGCTTCGGAGAATTTGCCTGGACGAGAATTGACAAATGGGAGCACGATACATATTATTGCGAATGGCCCAACTTCTGATCTTCAGCAAGAACAACTTGATTTGATCAGGAAGGAAAGCATGGCGAATGGTCGCTTGCACGTAAACCACCTGGAGGCGCTGATTGAAGGGATTAGGCAGGGGCGCGAGTAGTACATTATGATACCCAAACGGAAATCAACGTGTGAGGATGCTATATCCGTATTGATCCAATTGGTTTTGGCGGCATGAACAGCAGCACAATATCGCGACCAGCAGGATTGATCGATCGGCCTGTCAAAGGCGCCAAAGGCCACAGAGCACCACGATCAGTGTACTCATCGCATTGATGTTTGATATCCACCACAACGGGTTGGTGTTCGGCGTGCTGACACAAGTTCCTGGGAGACAGGCTCGGTTACTTCGAGAGCAGCGGGCGCGGTAAGTAGACGAACAATGTCATGAGATTGCGCTTTCCTCATCTAGGAGGATTAATCGGCCTAAATCGCAGCCAACATATCATGATTTATGTTACCGGGTCGGTAGACTGTGTGCAAAGCTTCCATGCCTTGGTGAATCATGAAGCGTTGCAAGAGTCCAGAGAGCACGCACTTGAACTAAACCAAGGGAAATGCCAAGCAGGAAACTTGGTGAGGGCCCAGAACGGCCCCTGAAGCTAAAGATGTATTTTTTGGGTAACTGTTTGCGCCCGCTACTTACTATCTTTCTGGTCCACAACAACTGAACTTTTCCGTTTCCGTTCCCGTTCCCGTTTCAGCTTCTAGTATCGCGAGGGAGCTCGACACAGGGCATCCATCTCTCGATGTTCAGAATGTCCGAAAGCGCGGGCAAGATCGCTGAGGGCGTCTTCGGTGAGGCCAATTCCTCGCTCAAGGCCTTCATTTCAAACTCCTGACCATGATATCTGCAAGCCATGAATAAACCACTGTATGTCTCCTCTGCACAGGTTCTTCGCGAGGTTCAAGGCCACTTTCGCTCCTCCTCCCTGTTCGCGCCACTCCTAAGCTGGCAATTGCATCAGGCATCACGAGACGCGAACATTTCCAACCAGAAGAAACGGGCTGCTGGTGAGAAGATCAAAATTGGACATGGTGGCACTCTAGATCCTTTGGCGACGGGAGTCTTGGTGGTGGGCGTGGGAAAGGGAACGAAGCAAATGAACAGTTTTCTAGGCAGTCCAAAAACCTACGAGACCGTTGTGCTATTTGGGAAAAGCACAGATACTTACGACCTAGGCGGCAAGGTGGTCGCGTCAGCACCGCATCAACATATCACCAAAGCTTTGGTGGAGGAGAAGCTTGCGTCTTTTCGGGGAAAGATCAAACAAATGCCACCCATCTATAGCGCGCTGAAGATCAACGGAATGAAAGCTTACGATTATGCGAGGACAGGAAAAGAGCTGCCAAGAGAGCTAGAAGCTCGAGATGTAGTAGTAGAGCAGTGCGAAGTTGTCGAATGGCTTGAAGGTGGCATACATGAATACCGTTGGCCCGCTACAGAGGCACCTAGTGAGATCAAACAGCGAGCTGAGGAAACGAGAGACGTTGTGCATGATGAGGTTCAGGAGGGAGAAAGGACCTTAATGAGAAGGCTGTCAGACTCGCCGAAGGAAGATAGGGAAGAGCATGATGAAGGCCGTGTGAAGAAGCAAAGCACGGCCCTCGAGGGAACCACCACGGAATCCACTTCAGACTTACCCTCCACGCAAGAAGGCCTCGAAGATGGGAAATTGTCGCTCAAAACTACCCACCTTTCGTCCGAGCTGATTTCGAATGGACTGACGGCGGCTGAAGAGGCCAGACTACACACACACGAGGTCGGACCACTGTCTTCGGAGATATGTGCGGCGCCTGCAGCTCGAATACGTGTGACTGTCTCGAGTGGTTTCTACGTGCGCTCTTTGGCTCATGATCTCGGCATCGCTTGCGGGTCACTGGCATTAATGGCGAGCTTATTCAGGAGCAGACAGGGAGAATTTGATGCTGGGTCAACGCTCACATATCAAGACCTTGCAGGGGGTGAGGATGTGTGGCGTCCAAAAGTAGAGCACATGCTCCGGAGTTGGAATGAGAAGCATCCTCGAACGCCGAGATTCGACGATAGAGATAGATCAGAGAGTCCCAAGAACAAACCCGGGGGGAAACGAAAGGGCCATGGGCAAAGATCAGATACGGATGAGACGAAAAGAGCTAAGCGAGATCAGAACAGGGAGCGAAGGAATACCAGTTCAGGTGAAGAGTGAGGGTCCAGCGTCCTGTGAATTGCAAATAGCATCATGGTGTTTCCGCACTGGCATCAAGGCCGTCTCCGGACACCAGATTCCCACTCTGGGAGTAGGTACAATGCCTACGCAAAAGTATCTACCCGCGGAAATTTCGCGCCCACCCACCGTTTTATTCACCACCATATATTATTCTACTACAAGACCAAAATAAATGGGTTATTTATGAGACCCGTTACAAAATATTCACAAATAGCAGGTCTTGAGACTGAGATACTTCTGGATTAGGCCTCTTAATATTAATACTTGATGTGCCAGCCTTTCTTCTTTCAGACGGTCTTAACCCGTCTTAATATACTATTAATTAGATTATTAAGTCAGGTCTGAGATATTACATCTTAAGTATCTATAATTACAGCACTTAGAGTAAGTAGATCGATCTCACTTTTATCTATATTAATCAGCTTTAAATAATATTAATAAATAATCTCTTTTAACTTCTTTTAAATATATTTAATAAGATTTATATCTGATAAATAAAGCGGCTAATTAAGTAATAATATACTTTTATCTCTAAATTAATTCTTAATCTTTTTAACTGTGTGAATATTAATATTATTCTATATAAATATATAATTAGACTTAAAATAAACTTTTATTTAATTATTAAGAACTTTAAAATAGAAGTTAATGAAATAATTATTTTAAATAATCTTCTTATCACGAATTATTATAATTAAATCTAATCTTTCTCTTATTTAAATAACATCTTAAATTATAATATAAATATTCTTTCTTATATTATATAACTTAACTATCTCTTTATCTTATTTTTACGTGAGCGTATTTCTTATATCACTAAAATAGTGATCTCTTCTTATTAAAAATAATGTTTCCATATTTAGCGTGAAAATTTACTGTAGTCTTAATATTAAGAATATTAAAATTAAAAATATAAAAAGAGCTTAAATCAGTTATAGCAGACTAATAACTTAAGATAATATATTATAAATAGATTTATTAGAAAGCGCTAGAAAATCTTTATATAATAGTTTCTTTATTTCTATTTATAGTCTCTTAATTAAGCTGAAAATTAATATTTAACTTATTTTTATAAAAATCTTTAAAATCTAATTACTTATAAAGAG
>JAABUK010006823.1_pt1 | contig 16808 bp, 21 predicted proteins | sample 5559141 | NCBI WGS metagenome assembly JAABUK01 (sample SAMN10711869, study PRJNA513367) | rock metagenome | isolation source: Antarctica rocks | place: Antarctica: Victoria Land, Pudding Butte nord | collected 2016-01-03
CCACTGTGCACACAAGACTGGTCAGGAAGAGAAGCTCATGGAGTGCCATCAGCAGCTTGGTGACAGCTTTGAGGATCAGCTGTCCCTTGCCTCCATACACTACTTGCGTGGCCACTACCAGGTGCACGCTTAGGTGCACCACAAGCCTGCACATACGTGCAAGCTGTCTCTGTGCTTATGTGTTTCTGTCTCAACAGCAACTGCAATAATATGACCATGTTGCCCTTGCAACTTGCCGGCCCAGTTCTAATCATCACACAACCACCTCAGCTGCAAAGTGCAAATGTCCTTCTATCGCTCCTCAGCATGTGATTTCCAATGTGTTTGATGCAACATCATGTGATTTTCAATGTATCCGATGCAACAACATGAAGGATACTATAGATTATAGTGCCCATGCCTTTTTGGATCACAGGTTGTCATTGCTTGCCGTGCTATTGCAGGAGGCAACAGAGGTCTACAAGCGCTTGCTGCTTGAGCACCGAGACTTCCTGGCTCTCAATGTCTACCTGGCCCTGTGCTATAGCAAGCTGGACTACTTTGATGTCAGCTCAGAAATGCTGGAAGGTTACCTGCAGCAGTACCCTGACAGCGCTGCAGCCATCAATTTGAAGGCGTGCAACCTCTTCAAGCTGTACACTGGCAAAGCAGCAGAAGCAGAGATCAAGGTATAGCACTCCGTCATCCGAACCCAAACACTCGTTTGGCACTCAATGGTCTTCAGCTGTGTGGAGCCAACAATTTAGGAGTCAGGTCGCTCTGTCTCTATCTGCATGGTGAATTTTGCTCCAGGTGTGAACATGGTTTTGAATCGTTCGTCTTGCTGTTTGATAGACTCTCTCTGTATCTGGTTGCACTCTTGCTGTTCCCAACTTCCATGAAGCTCAACAATGCAAGCATAACCAGCTTGCACTGCAGGCCTTGGAGCAGCGAGGTGTGAGCCCTGATAGCAATGACCTCATCAAGCACAACTTGGTGGTCTTCAGGGATGGTGAGGCCGCCCTGCAGGTAACATTTCCCTTACTGCCTGAAGCGTCACCCTTTGGCTTGATACCATGTGGCTCCCACGGCGCTCACACAAATTGTTTTTTCAGTTGTTATATGTTGACTCCCCTGATGAGTCCCAAAGACAAGAAATGTAAATTTGGATTTAAACGACAAGGGCTCACAGTCACATGAGCTTAGTAGACGTCATGGTGCCTGCATTGCATGCCCATCATCACTACACCACCATGCATGTTGCCTGCTGCATAACCTTTTCCGCAAAGAAACCAACCCATGTATGTTTGCAGTCTACTTAATCAATTGTGACCTGTGCAGCTTGCGGGTGGTGCTCCGCGTGTTTACCTAGGCTGCTATATGTGCTGTACCACAGCTGTGATTTCACCCTGCCTGCTGCGCCTCTCGTGCTGTATCAAACCTCTCAAACCCACAGCCTATTGCAAGCTCCCAACCATGCCTGGCTGATCAATGTCAAGGCATGGAACCAGGGCTGCTGGTGTGATGCAGGTCCTGCCAGGCCTGTTGGATGTGTGTCCTGAGGCCCAGCTCAACCTGGCTGTGCACTACCTGCGGCAAGGCCAGCTGCAGGAAGCCTTCAAGCTGGTGGAAGAGCTGCAGCCAGCCACGCCACAAGAGTACACCCTCAAAGGTCAGCAGTGCATGCTGCTCATCTGCATGACACATGATCCATAGTGCAGTGATTACACCCTCAAAGGTTAGCAGCGCATGCTGCTCATTTGCATGACACATGATCCATAGTGCGGTGATTACAGCCTTAAAGGTCAGCAGCGCATGCTGCTCATTTGCATGACACATGATCCATAGTGCGGTGATTACATCCTCAAAGGTCAGCAGCGCATGCTGCTCATCTGCATGGCACGTGATCCATAGTCAGAGTGCGTTGATGCTGTGTCAGCCTTAATGCTCTCCATATGCATGTTGTTTCACAATTTGCTGATAATCATTTGCTGTTGGAGTGCTGATGCTTGCTGTCAATCTGGCTTTTGCAGCTCATTTGAACGGAACACTTTTGCGTTACAGCTGCAAGGTGCGCTTGGTGCTGCTCAAGGCGGGTGGCAACAACTGCTTGCCATACCTTATAGACAGTACTGAACAGATAGGACGCTCTTGCAGTAGCAGTCTGCTCTACAGCTCATGCAACTATCTGCATCTGCACTGCAGGAAGTTTCATAGTAGCAGCAGTCAAACTTGTAGACACTTTCCTAGATACTGTGTAAATTACTTTGAGGACACTGTGTGAAATCTCTGCAACAAACTTTGCAAAATTGTGTGTGAATAATTTGCAAGTTCTGTGGAAAGTCCTGTGTGAAATAGTGTATGCTGTGCAGGGGTGGTGCATGCATCCATGGGGCAGTCCCAATCAGCCTCAAGTGAACACTTACGCCTTGCCCAGCAGTGCTTCCAAGCTGTCGGCTCCTCTGCTGCAGAGTGCGATACCATACCGGGTAAAGCCTCATGCCCATCTTGTGCTTACAGCAATATCATGTCACTTCAGAGGCTATGGTTACTTCAGACGCCATAGTTTGGACCAGCGAATCCTGTCGCAAATAAATGCCTAATGGTGCCAATCATGTGCTGGTCTAAGATTTAAGTGCAAACAACTCTGCTGCAGGGCGGCAATGCATGGCCTCTTGTTTCTTCCTGTTGAGGCAGTTTGAGGACGTCCTGGTGTACCTGAAGTCCATCAAGACATATCTGGCTTCTGACGACGACTTCAACTGGAACTACGGCATTGCGTGCGCCTCCAATGGAGAGTGGGCAGAGGCTGAAGAGGCCTTTGGGGCAATTCAGAGCGAGGCCTATCACCAGGAAGGGCCCTTCCTCAACTGGTCAGCGCGCACCTTCATCATGCAAGGTGACCTCCCCACGCCTCTTTGTTCCCTTCCCAACTTGACTGATGCATGCGTTCATCTAAGCATCATGCATCAGGACTGTCCAGACTATGTCAGGACTTGCCAGGGCGTTAGTAAGCAGCCGGTGTATGTGCTGTGCAAGCAACACCAGGACTGGTGTTGAACATGTGATTTGCAGGGGCGCAGTTGCAGCTCTGTATAATTGCTGAAGGCGGTGTATGCATTGAGGTGATGATGGATGCATTGCATTCTCTGAGACCTTCCTTTATAACTGGAAAAATTTGCATCATGATGTCACTGTTGATTCAACGTCAAAGATCTCTTTTGACACTCATTGATCTTTGTCCAAAGTCAATGGCTTGAGATTGCAAAACAAATCCAAATCATGTGTAAAGCATGTGTAAAGGAAAGGAATGCATGCATGAGTTTCACAGGGAAGCCCATGTTGGCCTGGGAGCTGTACCTGCAGCAGGAGACCTCTGAGCGCTCCTTGGAGCTGCTGCAGCTCATTGCCAATGAGTGCTACCAGGCAGGCCTCTTCCTGGCAGCTGCAAGGGCCTTTGATGTGCTAGAGCAGCTGGACCCCGCCCCTGTCTACTGGCAGGCCAAGCAGGGCGCTTGTGCTGGCACTCTGCAGATGGTTGTTGCTGGCAAGGAGACACCAGATGCACTCAGGTACAGCTGTGCATGCTGACTAGCCCTCTTGGGACAAAGTCACATTTATGAGGGCACCGCTCGTCTCAAGATGAAATGTCAAACTCAACAATGCCTGGGAACCAGTGTCAAGTGTGTTTTTACATTGTGGAGATATATGAAGGAGTGTACATTGCAAGGTTGAGCATACAAAGCTGCGTTTTGGCGGAGCATGCATGCAACATCTGCAGCAATGTGGGCATCGTGACTGCTGAAGCCTGTCACTACACCCATCAGAATGTTGCAATCCTGACGAAGATGGCAATTGCTTTGACTGTAGCATTGTTTTGCTCTGGTGACTGGTCACCAATATGCATCTCTGTTGTGCAGCACATGGAATCTTTGTCCATTTTATCAACTGTGGTGCCAGAGTGAACAATGGTGTTGTTTGTGGCTGTGCAGGCAGGTGATGGGGATGCTTCAGGGGTCCTCACACCCCAATGCTGTGCGCATCATGCAGATCATGACAGGCTGGGCCAGCTCCAAAGATATCATTTTGTAAAAGTATGACTGTGAGAACGTCATGCATGCATGCAGCCAAGCTATAGCACCTCAGTACATGTGGCAGATATATATCTTAGCATGATTGACCACTGACCATAGGGTATTTTATGTTATTTGTCACAGGTTGTCATAAGCATACGTTTTGTGTGTGTATGTACATGGCCCCTAAACATAATCAATGTTTAAAGATTTGATTTCAAGCCCTATCTGTCCCGCAAAATTGGACCTAAATCACAGGTTGTAACCAGGGTTTCTGAATCAGGTCCAATTCACATAAGCCTGTACATAATCCCGTAATGACTTACCCTAATTACACTTTTTTACGGCTGTGTTGGCTGGCAGAAACTTGTAAAATCCTTCTTCTTCTTCTTCTTAGAGATTGTATAGAAGCACAGGAGATCCTTAGTATAACCAGGATTTTCGCGGGATTGAAAGTTCGTATCTAGGGTAAGAACCTATACCAGACAGAAAATATAAATTGATTGGTTGATTGGAAGCCTAGACGAATTTCGGCGCTTGACGGACGGAGTAGGCCTGCGTGCGTTACGTCCGTACACGACGCACGCGATAGACACTGCAAGAAACACCAATATCCGAGATCGGCACACGGCACAATGCCCATTTGAAAAACAGCTGACACATGTATGTGCACGTTTACCTCGCCGCTGGCGGCAGGTCGACCTCGCGATAGCCCTCGGAAACTTCGACAGTGTCGCGACATAGCGGTCGACGGGCCGTACTGTGTTTTTGTACACACAAAGCCTGCGGTGTATCACATCCACAAGAATCCTATAAGGTTGCTCAAAGCCCCCCGACTGGAAACGGCATGGTACGCCTTGTCATGAACTTGAGCGAACGTCGTGTTTTGTTTTAAGGCAAGTCTCCGTTTGAGCAAAAGGTTGCCCTACAACGTTCTTTACGGGAGGTTTCAAGCTTAAATCCTGTTGAACATCGACCTGTTCTTCATCAACTCGTCAGCAGATCTGTGAGATACAATGTGGCGCATCTGTAGGCACCCTGCACTTTCCAGTACAGTGCAGGACGTGGGAGGACTTGCGGAAGACGGCTTTTACCGGACGGCACATGTTCAGTCAAGCACAAGCCCCAGGCGGTATGGCAACAGCACTGAAGTATACATAGCCAGCAATTGCTGGCCTTTTACACACCAGCTCAAAAACAATCTGAATCTCTTGAACCCCAATGGCCTGCCCGTGCGTAACGCCAAACAAACATGTATAGGTCCACAGTGACTCTGGTCCCTGCTCTGGACTGAGTGCTGATCAAGTGGTGCCACCTGAGGCTGGCAGTTTTGAGGGTCAGAGTCCTCAGGCTGAGGCTGACAGTCCTGAGGTTCAGGTTGCTGAGGCTGACAGCTTTGAGGCACTCAGTCACAATACCATTGTGACTGCGTCCACAGAAACTGATCTTGGGCCCATCAGTTTGCCTTCTGTAAGCAGAGCAGAGGTCGGTACACACAGTGCCAGCAGCACTGAGAATCAGCATTCATACCATGCACCCCACTGCCTGTCCATGTGTTGATGCTTTGCCATGCCCTGCATGCTGTGCAGTTCAATGTGTCTGTAAAGCAGCTTATCAGTCTGCTTCAGATAATAGCTATTAATAGCTGCTGCAGCCTTGTAGCTGCTTTATGTCTGCTGTATGCATTGTCACACCGCTTTCAGGGCCTACATACAAGGGAAATGCACAGTGGTTGCTGCACTTACAAGCCCTGACCAATGCTATTAACTCTCAGTGCATTGTCTGCACAAGTGCTATGTACAGTACAGTTAGGTAGACACATGAATCATCACATCTGCGCCTTGTGCTAATACTGCAGGGTCAAATCAGGCCCCACAGGCCTCTGGTGGGTGCCCTCCCGCCCATGCAGGGCACGCATGCTTGTGGTTTGGGTTTGCCTCGCTCAGCCAGCATACACACTTCTGCATCTGACAGCTCAGCAGGCAGTATCATGGCATGCAAGCTGATGCTGCTTGCTTTGTACGGCATCCACGCTCTGCAACAGGATTCTGTAGCCATTCGAGCTGTGCGTGCTCATATGGTTGCCAGAGAGCTAGCTGAAACCCCTGTGATGAGGCCCCCTAATGGGATTGCCAACGAGTGCAACAAAGCTGCTGTCGCGTCTAAGACAGGCACCTCTGAAGGGTCTGTTGATAAGCCGCCTACCATCCGAGTAGGCAGCTGGAATGTCCATCGCCTCAACCATGATTCCTTTGCCAGCGGTGTGCCTCTGTCTGCTTGTCATGTGTTGTTCTAATGTGCATCACTGTCGTGGTCTGCTTTGTTTGAAGGCAAATCATCATGGCAGAATGTGCTGATGTGGCCTGTCTTTGTTGCGGTTCCAGCTATTCGGAAGGTAGCCATCATTGCAGAAGATATCCACAGGAGTAACATTGACATCCTGGCCCTTCAAGAGGTGGTGACTACCAAGGTATGCCACCAAGGTTGTGCCAGAAGCACTCCCGCATTTTTGTGTGTGTCCTTTTCAGTTCATTTACTGCGCTGAGCACTGCACTATCGACATCCGAGGTTATTCAAAACGAGGTGCTAATATGTTATGCTTTCAAGAACACAGCGTGTTGGCTACTGTACAATTCTGCTCAGCGAACGTTCAAATGGTGTACATGCAAAGTGTCTCTGGGTAACAGTGTGTGTCAGGCGCCAAAACAGCTGTGCTTGCTGCCACTATCAATGACCACACAATCACAAATTTGACGTATGTGGCCTTCAATGATGATCACGGGAATGCATTGTGGCATCTTTTCAGGCAGTAGAGCTCTTGTGTGGTCGCTTGATGGGCCTGCAAGGCTGCTTCTGGGGCTTCTGGGTCAGCCCTGTACTGAATGGATATGAGCGGTACGCCTTCATGTGGAGGCAGTCAGACAATTGCAAGCCTTGGTTTTTGCCGCCCAAAAAGCACCTGAAAGAGGATGAGGTAAAGCTGTGCGGGCGCGCTGTGCTGTGCTGTGCTGTGCTGTGCTGTGCTGTGCTGTGCTGTGCTGTGCTGTGCCCTGCTCTGCCCTGCTAGGCATCACTCCTGCCTCTACTCATCGCTATGCAGCATAACCAACCCTGCACAACCTCGTGCAAGACTGACTCTTGTAAGAAGTCATTGTCAAGTGGTGTCTGTGTAGGCATGGACGGTCTTTGCTATGCGTTGAAAACCACACTTCGTCTTCTTGTGTGCAGGCTGTGGTGAAGGTCGAGCAGAGCTTTCACAAAGTTGAGGAGGTTCCTGGTATCAGGCTTAACCGTAGCATCATCGCTGCAGACTTCCGTCTGTTGGGCCAGCATATTGAGCTTTGGAACTGTCACTTCCCTCCAGTCCGATCAGGCACCCTAGCCAACCCCTATGATGAGGCCAATGCCATGGGTCAGCTTGTGCGCGAGACCTCAGGAAAGTCAAGGACTTTGGTGAGGCTCAAGTGCTTTGACGCTTGTCCCCGTACTGAGCTCACCTAACTTGTGACACCCAAAAACAACCAGGAGCTGTGGTGTTATGTGTGGTGTGTGATTGACTTGGTAGGTGTGTCAAGTAAACATTGCTGTACAGTAGATGCTGAAGAACATGTATGTGAGGCACAACCAGGACTGTGCACATCAAATCTGTGTATGCCAAGCTTGTGCCATCTCCTGATTGCGGTGTACAGTATAGTGTGCAAGAACTGAGAGTGTAGATTATATCTTACACAGGTGCCCCTGATAGTGCTGGGTGATTTCAACTTGGCTTCTACGACCGGAAGCTTTGCCAACATGCGGGAGAGCATGCGCGCGGTGTCTGAAGCGGCCACCAAGAAGGGCATGTCATGGAAAACAAATTTCAGCGCCACCCGACACTATGATGACATCTGGGTAGCATTTGATGCCACTGCCAGCTGGGGAAGCAATGCTGGGATTTGTGAACCTCTGGATTGGATAACCAGCCAAGGGTCTGTCGCATATGGTGTGGGCCTGAGAGGTGAACAGAGTGGGGGTACTGGTGTCCAGTTGCGGAGTGCTGAGGCCTCTGGAGCCATTTACCCAGATCATCGGTTGGTCTGGGCGGATTTTTCTTTGCCAACGGCAGAGACTTCACACTGAGGTCGGTAGTCTGACTTCTGTCATGAGCACATGACAGCTGCCTACCACCATCAAATATAGTAGACAGCACACCAGTGTACCTTTTTCCATATTGATGGTGCTTACATGAGACAGTGCTGTCCAACAAGGACCATTGTCAATAAGGATGAACATTGAAACAATGTCAAGTGCTCCTGTGAATGTTGAAACACACCACTTCAGAATGTTTTGTAGCCGTTCTTCCTTTTGCGTGCTAGCAACAGCCTACAGTCAGTGTCATGGTCAGTGAGCAATCTGATGCATGATTTCTGGCATGACAAGATTATTTGTTCTTCTTCCTGCACTAAGCCCCATAACAACCATTTGGGTGGGGCAGGCTTTTGCTGCAGAATGTATACAGCTCATTGCTAGCAGGCCCAGACATCTTGTGTGCAGCTGGAAAAGCTGGCCAGAATTTACTCAATGTTTCGTCTGTATGTACATACTATTCAGAACACAACATGTATGAGCTTGATAAAGTTGCCACTCTGCAAATTTGCGGACCATGAACCAATAGGACAAGTCTGTCAGGGGCGTGCTGTTTCCACAGGCACTGCCAGTGACTGCCTTTGCATTGGCCCAATTTTACTTCATGTAGTTTAACTTACCAGCAAAGTGTAAATTACCAACAAACACGCACTGTCTTCTGCATTTGCTTCAGCGCTAAATTTAGACAACAAGCTTGAGGAGATGAATGAAAGGTCATTGTCTGATCATGCAATTTTCAGGAGATTCTAAAGTCGCTTGTGAACATTTCGAAAGCTCAGCATGCGAAACTTGCCAAACCCTTCTGTTGTCGCCGCACCGCATTTGCATAACGTGCCCTGGTTTTTGAAGACTTTCCAACTCGTGAGACTCCTTTGGTGATCAGCAGGCCTTGCAAGTCAGGTCCGCCTGTTGCTCTGATCCCTCCAGGCAAGGCGCTGCTTCCCTTACAGGCTATGCAGCATGGGTGAGCAGTACGCAGTACCCCCTTAAAGGCAATGCTGTCAATATGGTCAAGACCAGAAGACGCAGGTACAAACGCTAGGACACGTTGTCTCACAGCTTGCCTCAAAAGGTTGAGCTTGTGCATGCAGCCAACTAAGTTGACCTGGCGTTCCTGCACCTGTAATCTGGTTGGCTATTTGGGTGTGTGTATTCAGGGTACATTTTGCACCAGGTCCGCTTGCTGATCTATATCAAACAAAAGACGGTCACCCTCAACATGAGGGGCAAACAGCTATACAGCGCCGCTCTGTGCCTTCACAATGGCCAATAGATTTGACGCCACACAGCATCAGGATGTTGGAGGCAGAGGTGGGCGACATCTGTCAGCACTCCATTGAGAGACTGAAACGCAGGCAAGTGGGGCCTGCATCCTTGCATGAGGTGCCTGTGTCACGCTTGCCTGAAATAAAATAGACGGTTTGGGATTGACAGCATTGTCTGTCCACAAGAGACTCAAACGATGGCAAATCCAGCCTACATCTTGATATGAGGAGGTGCCTGTATTATGCTTGCCTGTGTCTGGTCACAAATCTCTGTGTCGCATAGCCCTCTTTTGTGACCGTCCAGCGTCACTTCTGCTGCACAGCTTTTGTTGTTGCCATGCAGGGTAGGCTTGCTGCCTCCGATCCAGAGGCCATTGGAGTACTTGACAGCAGCAAAGTCTTTCAGCCCTGCCACAGACATGCTGCATTTACAGCCTGTGATGAGCAGAGCCAGATCCTCGCAGCAGGCAAACAAGCAGCCTAGTCAAGATGCCAGCTTTCAGAGCAGTGCACGTGCAATGTCTAGAAATGCTGCATCAGCTGCAGCTGTGAAAAGTGTAGGAGCTGGCTCTGCCACAGCAGCTGAAGCTCAGCTGACCAACACTTCTCTGGAACAACCAAAGTATCAGCCCAACAGTGATCAGCAGATATGCCACACACCACACATTGATTATACTCTGGTGAATAGTGGAAGTGATGGACCCCATGACATGACTCTGCAACAGCTTGACAAGACTAGCCACAAAAGCAGCAAGTCACCCAAAAGAAGTCTAGGTGTACATGTGACAGCCATTAGACAGTCTGCGAGGAACAAAGCCTTGCGCTTAGACACCTAGAACCAATATAGATGAACTATCAATGCAGTCATGTGCTACCACTGTGGTTAATTTCTATCAAAGAGCAGAAAGTGCTGCTCTACCGCAGTATGCTGTAGAGAATTTTGAATTTTGGACTATGAATGTGTCAATCTGTAGAATAGCCTCGTGCATTTGTACAGCATAATAATGTTGTACTCTGTGTAAACTCTGTGTGTTACTGAATGAACATGTCGAATACACGCCGTGCGTCTTCTGGAAGGGTTGTGAAAGTGAAATCGACTTCCAGCTCTTGAATTACTGCCTGGAAAGCTTCTTGCTGGTCTGGAGGAAGCTGTAGACCAAGCAATGCCTGAGACGTCCTGTTACCTGCATTTCAACAAATCGAAAATGGGGAAGAGATGAGACAAAATTGCATGTATGGCGCCAGACTCCTTTCCCCTGATCTGTTTGTGAAAATATGGCTGACTTGAGGCATGTGTTGGTGTTTGTTGTCTTACAAACTGAATGCATGTACTGGAGCTCACCTGATCGTCTGTAGTGAAACAGGGTGATATTCCACTGGGGCTGCAGCACAGACAAGAACTTTTTCAAGGCTCCTGGCCTTTCAGGAAACTCCACTTGGTATATCTTCTCATGAGGCATTTCACCCATGTAACTGCGAGCTCTGCCTCCCACCAAATGCCTCAAGTGAACCTGCAATGGGGCAGACAACACTGCTCATGCATTTGATCAGCCAGGCCATTTGCTCACACCGTTTGACACAGCATAGGCAGCAAAAGCTAGAACCTGATGGAAGGCCAAAATGTGATGCATTGTGCTTGCACGCCAGCTTTAACAGGAACACAACATGGCACATCATCCAGCCCAGCAATTGAGGTAAAGAGCAGCTCTTGACAATTGGACGAGTCAGTCATGTATCAGCTGGTATGACCGTTTTCAGCATGGGATAGGTCCCATATGCTACATTACACATCCCATACAGAGGCAGCTATGACTCATGACAAAACTGCTGTGACGCCCACATTTGCATGCCGTGCATGCTGTTTCCATCATGACTTACCTGAGCTGCTTCAATGCCACTCAAGTCCTGTGTAGGCATGTTCTTGTCATTCAGGCGCTGCATGAGGCTGCTGAGCTCTGAGGCGTCCTTGATGCCCACACTGAACAGGATGTGAGCCTGGTCCCCAGCAGAATACCTGTACATGGTGCGGGGATTGAATATCAAGTCTGATGGCGCAGATTGGGCCTGATCAGGGGCTTAGTTCAGGGGAACAAGAAGGATGTTTGAGGCAGATCATGAACCCTATGTTGTAGAACATTCAGGCCATGTTCATGCAGCTCAGTGTCAACATGACCTTTGACTGTGAATAGATGATCTTGCAGGCACAGATATACAAAATTTGCAAGCTGTGAAGCCACACAGTCAGAATGCAACTGCAGCAACAGGCTGACTAGCATTGATCCAAACACAAAATGTGGTTGCAGAGGTGAACAAACCAGCCCTGCCGTATGACTGCTATCATAACATATGCTGTCCCATACCTGTACTTGAACTCTGTGACAGACTGGTTGGTGTCAGCAAGGGCAGTATCAATGAAGCCCCTGAAGGAGCCAGGGCTTTCTGGAATGGTGGTGGCCAGCATGGCTTCTTTCAAGGCACCAATGTCTGCCAGCTCCGAAACCAGGCGCAGCCGATCAAAGTTCATGTTTGCCCCACTTGTGATCACAACCACTGTCTTCTCCTGCAAACATTGTCTGCACCCTCGATCTCTTTCAATTCGATTACAAACTAAGCCAGATGCAGGCTGTCCACATCAACCAGGTAAATGGCATGATGTGGCTGACAGCCAAAGCAAATGCCTGCCGTGAGCAGACTTTTATAATTAGGCTGCCGTGGTAATCTCTCAAATCAAGAGTAAAATACTCAATCAGTTCAAAAAGGTAGAAGAAAAAACAACATGTCTAGGCTGACTGTGTTTCACACTGGATTCTGCATCGTATTGGGCTGATCACACGGTGTCATGCAGGCTGACAAAAAGCTTGCTTTCCTCCCAAAGGTCTGACACAGACATGACAGCACTGTAGGCATGCTTACAAATGTGAGGCACACTACAAACTGGCTTCCCCAGCTCTGATGGACTTCAAATAGAGCTTGCCCTTGCAATTGCTGCATCAGCATGCGTTCACAGTGAGGTTTAGACGGAGCTTGCCCTTCCGAAAAGCACAGCAGCATGCGTTCACAAACACAGACCTGGCCAAAACGCCCTCAGAACAAGTTCACACCACTCTCTCAGTGTCATACAGATCATCAAGGAGTCCCTGGGACCCTTGTGAACTGTGCAGCTACATACCTTGAGACCCTGTCTGTTGAGGTAAGCCTTGGCGCCGGCCACAGCCACAGCACCAGCAGGCTCCAGTATAGACCTGGTCTCATTGAACACATCCTTGATGGCGGCACTGATGGCTCTGTTGTCCACCAACACAATGCCATCTACCAGCTGCTGACACAGGCGGAAGGTTTCGGCACCCACTTGCTTCACTGCCACGCCGTCAGCAAAGGCGTCCACCTTTGAGAGGGTCACAAGCTGCCCTTTGTGCAGGGAGATGGCCATTGCGTTTGCGCCTGCATGCAAGAATCGGGGCGTCGGATGCACTCTGTAACTAAGATGTAGAGCCCTGGAAAATCATACTGCGTGCTGTGTCTGCATGCTCCAGCTGGAGTCTTGAAGCAAAGTCTGTTTTTGATTGACACATGTGCTGAGTGCAAGCCAGCTGTGGATGGGGTATACATAATGTTCCTAACATCAGGCTTGAGCAAACTTGGCTTCTGACTTCCAAGCTTTCACACAGCAGCTGCAATCCAGACAATTTGACGCTTTGTTGTGACTTCCCCTTGGCTGCTGACATGAGACCTGTCAAGCAAGACAGAGCTGACACCAACAGTCAGGTTCTACCTGAAGGCTCCACTCCAATGATCTTCACTTCTGGTTTCAGAGCCTTCACATAAGCAGCAATGCCGGCAATGAGGCCGCCACCTCCGACAGGAACAAAGATGGCATGCAGGGTCTCCAGCTGGGAGGTGGTCAGCTGCCTCAGGATCTCTGTGCCTATTGTGCCTTGGCCAGCAATGGTGAAAGGGTCATCGTACGGTGCCACAAACACCCTGCCCTCCTGTCTCGCCGTGTCCTGCATGCATTTCATTTCATTAGATTCCATGGTCTTGGGGCCAACCATGACCATTGGACCAGTAGTCTGAAAATGTCAAACAAAATATCCAGCTGTTCTAATGCACTTGTGAAAAGATAATGTTCCTGCATGACATGGGGGTTGTGCAAAAGAACATCACTGGCAGGTTGTTTGGGAGCCTCAACAAATGTGGTGTCGTATGTGCAAAATGGGCAGCATCTGACTGGAAGGGCTGTTCACATAGGGCGGTTGCATTACACAATGCCTTGCTATGCCTTGCGTGCCTTTGTGCCAGGCAACACAAAGACTGTCCCAAGGTCACCAAGCTAGACACCACTCTGACAAAGACAATTGCAAACCAGCCAGCAGCAATGAGGGGCTTTTGTGAATGTGTGGAGCTTGTGGCTTGTGCCTCTAATGTCATGCAACGTGCAGCAGCAAAACAACTAGCTTGAGTGCTGCTGTCATTGCAAAGCTTTCCAGGGCTATGTGTTCCCAGAACATCATAAGTGAAGCTGATCCTGCGTCAATTTCAGGCTGAGGTAAACAGTATAGGGCCCTGTTAGGGTTTGACCTAGCTATGTTGCTGACCTGAGCATATGTCTGGGTCTCTGAGTATGTCTCTCCAATGAGCTTGACCTGCCCTCCTCGCCGCCTAACTGCCTCTATTTTGATCTCAGGAGTTGTGACTGGCATGCAGATGACTGCTTTACAACCCTGGACCAGCAGGTCAACCTAGTCAGGCAAATTGGATTTCCAAAATGCAGACTGTGATGGGCGGCAACTTGCAATGATCAGTATCAAGCTGACTGTAACCATGTGCATGGCTAAAGCTTGGCAGTTCCGCGACCTGCACCATGCAATGCTCATACAAATGACATAGATGATTCATGAATATGCATTCTCCACACACAAAGCTGTGGACCATTCTTTGATGGAGAAAGCTCAGCACACTGTCCAGTGCTTTGTGCTGTTTGGGTGCAATGCATACCAGCTTGTGTGCTGCCAAAGCCACTCCCTGTGCATGATTGCCAGCAGAAGAGCAGATGACACCCTTGTCATGCTGCTCAGGCGTCAAGGTTGCCATCTTGTTGTAAGCGCCTCTGAGCTTGAACGAGAACACCTGCATAGATGATGACATTGCCTTGCCGGGAGCCTCCATGAGGGTTTGCACAGCATGCTGGCTGTGCTTGATGTCTGTCTGTACACAGTCAAGCTGCGGACTTCTGAAGCTGTGCTGAGAGATGCAGGCTGGCCGCCTTGGGCAGACCACGACGTCAGTACATTGTCTGGACCAATCTGGATGCACTAGTCAGCGCTGTCTGGGCTGAGGCCGGTGTGATCAGTATGTTCATTTTTGAATAGCAAGGTGAGGTGTTGTGCATGTTCTGCTCACCGGTTGCAGGTCCTCTCTCTTCAGCAAGAAATTGTTGCCAGTGGCCTCTGTCAAGCCAGCGGCCTGCTCAAGAGGGGTTTGCTCCTGCATGCATCAGGCCTTGTGTAAGTCTTTGTGGGCGAGACAGCAATCATTCTCTGCTTGAAGTGCAGCATGTCATGTCAGCTCAGACATGATGCAGAATAACGGAATCGAAGATTGATTGTGTTGCACAAGTCTTGCAAAAAATACAGTGAGCTGAAGTCTTACCGCTACGTCATACACGCGAGCATTCAAGATCTGTCGAAGATAGCCGTCCAGAGAGTTTCTCCACAGCATTTGTGCGCACCCAGAAGGACCCTGCAAAGGACCAAGCATACTTTAAGTGTGAAGCCTGCTGCAGGGGGTTAGCATGAGATGTTGCTGCAGTGCTGCGAGTGAATTCACCTGGCACTCTTCCAAAGAACATCCAGAACAGCGGAATACATCGTCAGGGTGCTGACTAGCTTCCTGGTTGACACCACTGAGCTCTCCAGCTTCTACAGTAAAGGTTTCAGGATCGCATACTGGTGCTTTTGTCGGTCGCGATGCCAAGGACTGATGATCGAGGGACGGCTGATGAGTTTGCGCTGCCTCCTGCTCTCGGCCAGGAGCGACAACTCTGCACTGAAACTGCTCAGAGAAGTGCCTCCGTGAAGACTGCAATTTAGGCTCGGACAGATGATGGCGGCCAGATGTGCTTGCTCCTTCATGACTTGCGAGTCGTCCTGCCAAGTTGCCGACACATGCGTAACGAGCTGTGTTGGCTCTAGCGATCTGGCGAGAGTACTGATGTTGGCACGGCAGGTGGCGGCCAGCCATGCTCAGCAAAGACTCAACCCTGCGGCCCCTGAAACGTCACCAAATAGAACAAGAAACAGCAGCTGCCGTACAGCTTGCCTGCTACAGGAGCGCAGAAACAATAAGTGAAACGCCAGCTTAGTCAGGTCAAAGCTTCCACAGTTTCTGAAACTGAATTGCACAGGAGAGAGCCACAGTCCACCGACAGCGAACCTCACACGAAGCAACGGTAATTCTCAGTGCCTCCGAACCAATCTGTTTCCGCCATCATCTGGGCGAACATCTGCGATTTGACCTACCTAGCAGCTTGCACAAGGCTGATCTGTGTCTGTATTTGCGGCCTCTTTCTGAATCCTCCAAGCACCGGCACAGAAACAGCACATAGCAGCTGCATCGCGCACAGCGACAGAATTCATGGCGGAACAGCACCTCACCGCGAAGATCAAAGACATCAAGAGCAACGGAAAGCCTCTGGTCGTTTTGCTGAAAGGTGCGCTGAGCACAAGGCAGTTAATATAGCTTTGTATGCAAGCACTTAATTTTATTTTCGCGATGCATTGACAGGCCCTGGCAAAGATAGTTCCATGATGGAAATGATACTTCGCACCAGTGGGCTGGCTACGTTACGAGATCAGGCCACACTGTTTGTGTTGTCAGCCTCGGAGCAGGCCACCTCCATGCCTCCAATTGCAGCAGCTTTGAGCAAGTCGTCACTGCCAGCAATTCAACAGGCAGATTTGCCAGTGGTAAGATAAATGTAGAGGGCTGACGACCAAATAGGTTGTGTTTCACCAAGCGTCAACACTTACACTCTCCTGCAGGTGATTGTCTTGAATGGTGAGGGCAAGGCCTTATCTGTAACAAGAGGTCTGGTCACAGCAGGAGAGCTTCAGCAGTCTCTTGCAGATGCTGTCGCGTCATTCCAACCTCAGGTACCACTTATCTTCACTCCATCAAATGCTCCCACATTGCATCAGTTCTGTCTAGGAACTGCATGGTACTTAGCTTAAAGGCATTTGCATGCAGGGAGGCTCCTTGCCGCTGAGATCACCACCCTCTGGGTCCGCCGCTGCACCTGCTCCCAATGCATCTCCCAATGCTGTAGGTATGGCCCAGTGAGCTATGCTACGCCACTTCCTTTGTTATG
>JAABUK010006825.1_pt1 | contig 16801 bp, 2 predicted proteins | sample 5559141 | NCBI WGS metagenome assembly JAABUK01 (sample SAMN10711869, study PRJNA513367) | rock metagenome | isolation source: Antarctica rocks | place: Antarctica: Victoria Land, Pudding Butte nord | collected 2016-01-03
CTCGATGCAGACAGTATAAGTTTCTTCACACGCTAATTCTAAATAGGAACGTCACTCATTCAGTGATATAAGGAATAAAATGAATTCTATATAAAGATATTTAAGAAATTGAAGATACTGATAATATCTAATTCAGTTCTTCAGCATTTTAATTTAAGAAAGAAAACTTATATAAAATATAACACAAGTAATTATATTACTGAAGAAATTCTCTCGCAGAAAGAATTGGATGAAGAACTGCATTTAATTATCTATTACTTAAGCAGTATAAGCTCGATTGAGAGGAATTATATTATATATAATAAGAAATTATTGATAATAATTCGATACTTTAAGAAATAAGGGCCGAAGCTATAGAGTATTAAAGAAGATGCTATTAAAGTACTTATAAATTATAAGACTCTAAAGTATTTCATATTAATAAAGAAGTTGATAAGATAATAGACGAGATAAGTAAAGTTCTTAACACAATTCAACTTTAAAATTGTTTATTAATTAGAAGCGATTAATAAAAAGACTAATATCTTAATAAGAAGAGAAAAGAATATTTTTAGAGTAAAGAATAATTCTAATTTATATCAGACGTTATTAATATTAGAGATGTTATTAAAGAAGGTTTAGAGAGACTATAAGATAATATATATTATATAAGAGATTCGCATATTAGATAAGAATATTAAGTAGGCAAATAGAAATGATTATGATTTAAAGAAGATTCGTGAGATCTTATAAAATAAGATCGAGAACGTTTATAATAAATATCAGATAAGTCTATATAAGAAGCGAGAAGATCTAATTTACTTTTAAGATAAACTAATAATTCTTATAAAGTTAGAAGATCTGCAAATATAAATAATTTAATAAATTTATAAGAGTTAAGAAATCGGGCATATAAAAGAATTAAAGATACTACGATTAATTTGAAAATTGTATTAATTTTCCAGATTAATAGAAGTAGTAAAGCGGTATTTAAGAAACTATTATATCTATTAAAGATTAAAAGTAAGAAGATAGTATTTAAAAGAAGAGTTATAATCTCTCTTAATTTCTGAGATGTCTTAAAAGAATATCTTTATAGATTTTGTGATGAAATTATTAGAATTAGAAGAATTTAATATAATTCTGAATATAATGAATTAATTAATAAAAGAAAGACATTATATTACTTATATAACTATTAATAAGAATATAATCGCGGAGAATATAGTCAGAATGTTATATAAGAATATATGAAGGATTCACGATTTATTTAGCATAATTATATTAAATAGAGATTCTTAATTTGCGAGTATAATATAATTATATTTATATAAGATTTTAGATATTATTGTGAAGCTGTTTACAGCATTTTATTTACAGATAAATAAATAGATAAAAGTTATAAATGCGGAGATGAAATATTATCTGCGTAATTATATAAACTTTAATTAGAAGAATTGAATGGAATTATTATTAAGTGCGGAATTCGCGGTTAATACAATTATATTTAAATCAACTCAGCTATCTTTATTTATAATTAATAAAGAATATAAGTTATAAATAAATTTTAATATGATAAAGAAGCTAAAAATGATTAGATAATGAATTAAGTTATAAAAGATTTAAAGTTTAATAAAGTTAATAACTGAAATATAAAGTTAAGCGAAGAATTATTTAGCTCAGACTTAAAAGAGATAGAAGAAGTAGATTAATAAGCATTATTAATTAGTGATATTTAAGAAAGAAGAGAAGATATAATTATTAATAAAGAATATTCATATAATCAGATTTTATAAGAAGTTAAACGCGAAATAAATTAATTTATATAAGATATTAAAGAAATTAAGAGGCGTGTATAAACTTAAATTATCTGCGTTTATAAAGATTTATTTTATCTTTTATATCGCATTATTATTTAAAGATTTAAAGAATTTCTTATTTAAATAAGAATATCTTATATCTCTCTTTATTATTATAGAAATAAAGATAAATATAAAATAAAAAGTAAAGAATATTATTAATATTAAAAGAGTAGATAAATATTTTAAAATGAGAGTGTAATAGATAAATTATTTAAAGAATTTAACGTACTATTTAATTAAGAATCTTGAGAATTTGAAGAATATTCTTAATAATTATTACTTAAGAAATATTAATAAGTTAAGATTTGAGTGATTAAAAGATAGCTTTAAGAAGTGAGTTAAAAATAAAAAGAAGAATGATATTTTTAAGTTATTATTCGAGAAAGAGATATTAATAAGTTTAATTAATAATGAAGAGATTAATAATTAAAAATAAAGAGAGAATTAATATTATTAATTATTAATTAAGAATAATTAATTTAATAAATCGGAAAGTAATATTATAAGTTATTACAGTTATAAAGAATAATTATACACGAGAGATAATCGCAGACTAAATAATAGAAATTCAATTATTTCAGTATACGCGCGATACAGCGAAATGTCTGAGACTTAACACGCGTGTAATAGCTTAAGCTAAATATATTTAATAGTCTATAAAAACAAATACTTAAGTTATAGAAACTAATCTAGCTTATAAAGAAGTTGTAGAAGTATTAAATATACATTATAATCGCTAATCTTAATATAGCTTTTAAGTTCTGAGATCTCTTTAAAAAATATAACTTTAACGCGCTAAGCTTACATATTAAGTCTTAAACATTTCGCTATATCACGCGTATATTAAAATAGTTGGATTTCTATTATTCAGTCTATAATCATCTCTCGTGTATAACTATTCTTTATAGCTGTAATAACTCGTGATATTATCTCTTAATTTATTAAGTTAATTATTCTTAATTAATAATTAATAATATTAATTCTCTCTTTATTTCTAATTACTAATCTCATTATTATTAATTAAACTCGCTAATATTTCTTTCTTAAGTGATAACTTAAAAATATTATTCTTCTTCTTATCTTTAACTCACTTCTTAAAGCTATCTTCTAATTACTTAAATCTTAACTTATTAACGTTTCTTAAATAGTAATTATTGAGAATATTCTTTAAATTCTTAAGATTTTTAATTAAATAATATATTAAATTCTTTAAATAATCTATTCACTGCACTCTCATCTTAAGATGTTTGTTTACTCTCTTAATATTAATAATATTCTTCACTTTTTATTTCGCGTTTATCTCTATTTTCGTAATAATAAAGAGAGATATAAATATTCTTATTTTAATAAGAAATTTTCTGAGTTTCTAAATAATAATATAATATAAAAGATAGAGTGAATCTTTATAAACGCAGGTAATTTAAATTTATACGCATTTCTTAACTTCTTCAATATTTTATATAAATCAATTTATTTCGCGTTTAGCTTCTTATAAGATTTGATTATATAAATATTCTTCATTAATAATTATATCTTCTCTTCTTTCTTAAATATTACTGATTAATAATACTTATTAATCTACTTTTTCTATCTCTTTTAAGTTTAAGCTAAATAATTCTTTACTCAACTTTATATCTTAATTATTAACTTTATTAAACTTTAAGTCTTCTACAGCTTAATTCATTATCTAATTATTTTTAACTTCTCTACTATATTAAAGCTTATTTATAACTTATATTCTTTATTAATTATAAATAAAGATAATTAAGTCGATTTAAATATAATTATATTAGTCGCGAATTTCGCACTTAATAATAACTTCGCTCAATTCTTTTAATTAAAGTTCATATAATTACGTAGATAACACTTCATCTTTATATTCACAACTTTTATCTATTCATCTATCTATAAATAGAACACTATTAATAGCTTCGCGATAATGCTTAGAATCTTATATAGATATAATCATATTATACTCGCAAATTAAGAATCTCTGTTTAACACAATTATATTAAATAAATTATGAATTCTTTACACATTCTTATATAATATTCTAGCTATATTCTTCGCGGTCATATTCTTATTAATAATCATATAAATAATATAGTGTCTTTCCTTCATTAATCAATTCATTATATTGAGAATCGCATTAAATTTATCTGATTCTGATAATTTCGTCACAAAATTTATAAAGATATTCTTTTAAGATATCTCAGAAATCGAAAGAGATTATAACTCTTCTTCTAAGTATTATCTTCTTATCTTTAATCTTTAATAAATATAATAATTTCTTAGATACCGCTTAATTACTTCTATCAGCCCAGAAAATTAATATAATTTTCAAATTAATCGCAGTATCTTCAATTCTTCTATATATTCTATCTCTCAACTCTTATAAATCTATTAAATTGCTTATATTCGCAAATCTTTTAATTTTATGAAAATTATTAATCTATTTTAAAAGTAAATCAGATCTTCTCGCTTTTTATATAAACTTGTCTAATATTTATTATAGATACTCTCGATCTTATTTTATAAGATCTCATAAATCTTCTTCAAATTCTAATTATCTCTATTTACTTATTTAACATTCTTATTTAGCGTGCGAATCTCTTGCGTAATATATTATTAGAAACTACTAAGACTAGTTATGATAAGATTCAGATATCAGAGAATTGTGAATAGGAATCACTGTTCTTATAAAGAAGAATTAAAGATAGATTGCAATTAATAATATAAGTTAATTACAGAAGAAGAATAAGACTATAAAATTATAGAATAAACGATTGTTTATATAATTATTACTGATAAGTTGTGCACGATACTTTTAAGTACTCTTCTTAAGCATTTTCGAGCACTTACTTTTAAGTATTCTTCTTAAACATTCTCAAGCACTTATTTTAACATTTATCTTTAATTATTCTAATTAAACATATCTTTCTGAATCAGATCTCTGTAATTCTAAAAGATATTTGTCTGTGAGATCTTTTATCTTAATTAACTATTAGACTTTAATAGTTAAAGTTAAGTCTATCGATTGTTAGTCTATAACTATAATATTATATTCTTTTAAGTTAGCTTGATCTCTTAAGTTATTTAAACTTATCTCTATAATTTTAATAATTTCTACTTTCTTCTTTCTTTATTATGCTTTAATATCATATTAATAAATCTTTCTCTTATAAATAATATTAGATTCAGACGGAGAAGATAACTTTATTAAAAATACTAATTATAATTATATATTTTATTTACGCTAAATAAGATTGTCTTTATATATTTTTTAAAGACATCTTAAAGTATTTAAAGTATATTTATTATAATATTTATTATAATAATAACTTTTCGAAGATCAACTTTTAGAGATTATAACAGAAAGAATTATATTTAAAGACTGCGCGGAAGATAACTCTTCTTCGTCTTTAATAAAATGCTGCGAAGATAATAAGTCTGAACTTTTATATTAAGTCTCTTCAGGCGGCTTAAAGTAAGATAATTACTTAAGAGATTAAGTTTCTGAAAGAGTTTAATCAAGAAGAGAGATATTCTAAAGAGAAAGAGTTATTAATTAGTGCGAAATTACACGTTACTTTTAATAAAGAGTAGTTAACTGCTTTCTTTAATTCTTCTTATATTAAGAATTCCGGCGGTGATAATTCTTAAGAGTCGTAAGACTGAGATTTGTTTCTGATTTCTATATATTTTCTAACATGTTATATTCTGATTATTATATTAAATAATAAGTTTTATCTTTAATCTCTTAATTATTGAGCACTTTTTCTATCTCGTACTTTTAATCTTAATTATTTAGTTAAATCGGAGTTTATTTAACATTCTTTAATATAGATTTTAAGAGAAAAATATTAAATATAAAATGAATTCTTATAATGTCTGAAAGTTTGAGTTTATAAATTGACTTATTTAAGACTTTCTAAATTAAATAAAGACTAAATTTCGTGTGATTTAGTTTTATACTAAGTCTTTTGATTTTAATATTTTAATAAAGCAGATATATTAAATTCTTCTCTTTAAGATTTGATTTACTAATTCTCTTAAAGTTATAATATATATCAGATCTTTAACTAATAAATTCAAGATCTTTTATTAATTCTTGATATAGATTAGTTAATAGTTATATATTAATAACTGATTTTTGTGTAAGTTATTTTATTTCTTTTAATTATTTATATAGAATTGATTCTTATTTATAATTAATATAGAAAGATGATACTTCAGTTACTGCTGAGACATTATTATATGTGAACTGTACTAGTGATAAAAGTATTACTTAGTTATTCTGGCGATAATTTATATAATATCGTAAATATTGTTTCAGTATTTAATTAATTCTTTTAATTTGTTTATTTATTTGCGGGTGATAAGCTATAAATAGTTTATATTTAATTTTAAGTTGATTTATTAATGACTTTTAGAATTTAGAAGTGAATAGTTTATTCTGATTAGAGATGATCTTTATTAATATATTATGATTTGCGAATATTATTTATAAAAATATATAGATTAAGTCTTCGGCGTTTAATGCTTTTATATAATTAATGAAGTAGATATATTTTATTAATCTATTAGTAATAATTAAAATACTGTTATATTTAATATTAATTATTGAATTCTTAGATAATAATAGCTTAATAATAAAGTTTAGTATAATGGATTTTTATACTTCTTTAAATTATTTTGAAGACTGTATTTTCCCGTATAATTTATATTGAGAGTGCTTGATTTTTTAATAAGTATCGCAGTTAGTAATTTACTATTAAACCGCTTTATTTATCTCTGAAAAATAATAGAATTTAAAAATATGTTTCAGAATCTTCTCTATTTTTTGATATTTATAAGATGTCTTCTTATAATATTATTGAATAATTGTTTTCTTTACTTAATTTATAATATATATCAGTTCTTTATATAAGATTAGCCCGTTATCTTGTTTTTAAAAGACTGAATATTTTTTAAAATTCTTTTGAATTTCGCGGAATAAATAATTATTTAAATATAATCTAACAATTCGGTCTTTCTAATCTTGATTAGAGATCTAGAATGTTAAAATGATTATAACATGATTATATATTATAAATTTATTCTTATTCTCGCGTAAAATTAATTATAAAGTGAATTTAATATCTTAAATATAATTCGCTTAATAACTTAAAGCGTTAGCTTTAATATTATTATTTTCTTTTTAATAGAAAATTTTGAAGTTATAAATTAATAACAGCTTAAATTATTATATTTAATATCTATTTAACATCTTAATAATGATGAAGTACAACAGATTTTTATGATTTATATATATTTTTATAGAATACTTAAATTCTTTTAAGTATACTCGCAATTTATTAAACGCGGTAATTATAATTAGAAGTTTCTTATTATAAATCTTGTAATTGAGTTTTATTAAAATTATCTTTCTGAAATAAAAGGCGATAAATCTTAATTATTCTTTGTTATTAAATTAACTTATATATATATTGATGATATAGTTTAATATATTTATCTTAAGCACAATTTATCTTTCGAGATTAAATATTGTGAGAATAAAAGCTATTATGAATTTTTGTTTTAGCTTTTAAAATAAAGACTCTGTCTCTATTTCTTAAATGAAGAATACTTTCTTCTAAGTCATTTATATTAATGAGGCGGTTATTTTTGAGTAATTTATAATGAATCTTTAATAGAAATTAATGAATTTAAGAAATGATTATAATTTCTTTACTGATATAGATTATAATCATTTAAGTATGATTATTATCTTGAATTTATTTATTTAAATTCTTATAATTATTAAAATGAATTTAAGAAACTTAAAACTTTGCTTATGAAACTCGCACTTCTTAATCTTTACTAATAGATTTTTTATCTGAAGAGCGCGAAGTATCTTTTAAATGTATTTAATATATTGTTTTTTGTTTTTCGAGTATATGAGAATGTTGTTTAAGTAGATAATATAGAACTGATCTAGATATTCTTTCAGAATATTATTTATTAGAGATTGAAAGAAGGCGGGAGTGTTTATTAACTTAAAGAATATGATTAGATACTCGTAATAATTATAATGAGTTTAAAAAATGATTTTTCATTTCTCTTTCTTCTTTATTCTTATCAGATTATATGCTTCTTGTAGATCAAGTGTAATAAATTATTTTATCTTATAAATATAATTGTGTAATTCTAAGATTAATAATAATACATATCGATTTTTTATTGTGATATTGTTTAGTTGTTAATAGTTAATATACAGACGCATTTTATTATTGGGTTTTAAAATAAATAGAACTGAGTATTCTATAGATAAAGTTAAAGATTAAATAAATTCTTTCTTTTAATTTTTATTAAGATACTTCTATAAAATCTTAAGTTCTTTCTTAGAAAGAGAATAAATAGATTTATAAATAGATTTCTTATTAAATTTTAAAAAAATCTCATAATTTTAGAATTAATACTTAAATAACGTTGATGTGTTTTTATTCTCAATAAATAAACGTTTAAATTCGTTATATTTAAATAAATACTTAAGAAAACTTTCTGTTATCTCTGCTAAATATCTGTTATTGAATTTTATTCATACTACTTTTGTGAACAATATTATAATTATATTTAATTTACAGATGCAGTTAAGAAAATTGATAATCTATTATTTCTAACTAACTACTGAATTATGAGCTTTTAATTATGAAATGCTCAGAATAATATTATATTTGATTTTCACAATATTTAATATTACTTATTTCGTGTGTTACTGAATATTAAGTTTTAGTGAGTAAGTTTCTACTTTTACTTATTCTTAATCTTATTTAATAGAACTCTTATCTATTAATATTAATTAATAGGGTTTATCTTTTTCTTATGTAAATAGACGGGATTGAGTTATATATATTAGAGAGACGTAATTTTTAATAACTTTAGAATTGATTATAATTTTAATTTAATATTATTCTACTTAAGTCTATATAATTAGATATTATGCGTAATTAACGTTAGTTACTACTATTTTTTAAGATCTAAAAGTAGATTCTTTGTTATATCTTAAATTTAAAGAGTTTTCTTGTTTTTTAACTTTTTTAATTTAAAGTTTCTAAAATAAATATATTCTTCTTTCGCGAAGTAATATTCTAATTTATTATATAGAAAGTGTGTGTATGATTTATAAGAAATATAATATTCTTTATCGCAAATTACTCTTATTACTTCTAATTTCTTAAGTTTATAAATCTATATTATACTTACGCTTTATATCTCTTTAAGATAAGCGGGAGTGTTAATCTTATATAAGTTGATCGCTTCTTAAAGATTACTACTCTAATAATAATGAATTTATTTTTAATTTTGATTTAAATAGTTCTCTATATAATATATTCTTAATTATAATTTTAACTTAATTCTTTATAATGTTTTCTCGGGCGCATATACTTTATATTAATATTAAGACTTTAACTTACAGTTTATATTTATATATAGCGCTAATTTTTAGAACTTAATAATTATTTTTATGTAATTCTTATTATACTTAAAATTGCTTAATATTTATTTCTGAGATATCTTGAAGATAATACTTAATAATTATTGAGTCTTCTTCTATTTAAATTTCTTAGAATATCATTCTAAGTTGTTTTTATCTGATTTATAAATAACGCATTAATTATTATAATAAGTAGTTTAGAATATATAGACGTGAGATGATTTTGTAAGTTTTTTATCGCGAATCTATTTAAATAATTTAATGACTGTTTCTGATATTAATGTTATAATATTAGCGCAGTTAACATCTCACGTATTATCTGATTTCTCTGTTGTCTGTTCTTTTAATATGTTCGAGATAGTGTATAGCTATTACTTATTTAAATAACTATTAGCTCGATATTCAGATTTTCTGTAATAAAGATATAAATTCTTTTTCATTCTCTCTTCTTATTAAATTAAAAAGAGTTTATCTTAATTAGATTTCTTTTTAAATTTTTTATAATTTATAACGTTTAAATTTATTTCTTAAGAATAACGAACTTATTTTGCTTGATATTCATCTTTTTAATATTTATTAGAAATGAAGATTTGAGAGTGTTCTTACTCTTTTTTTATTTATCTTTTATATAAACGATTATCTATTTTAATAGATATGCTAATCAAACTTTTTAGTTCATCTAATCTCTTAATTTAAGTTAGTTTATTCTTAACTAAATTCTTCAGTTCTAAATAATATTTTATTATAAGTGCTGCGTTATTTTATTTAATTCTTAATATAATCTATTAAAACTTGAATATATACTTTATTACTAAGTCTATTTATTAAAGTTTCTGAACTTCTTATTTAGCGATTTATTCTTTATTTACTTCTTTATATATTTATTTAATACATTTCTTAAAGTAAAAATAATTAACGAAAATTCTTTTTATTTTTATTTTCTTATCTTCGATCATCTTCTTTAAGTGATTTATTAAATATGATTTAAATTAATTAAAGACTTTATTTTAAAGATATATAACTGTAAATATTATCTTAACTTCGATCGTTCTTAGCTTCTAAGTGTTAAATTAAATGTACATATTAACTTAAGTTAAGAAGGTCCGAAGTTTCTTTCTATCTTCATAAAATATATTGAAAGTATTAACTTTTAAGAAGATATAATCTATATCAGCGATCTCTTCTTAAGATTATTCTTATTTAGAGTATAATATATTTATTTTAATAAGATTTATTATAATAGAGTGACTAATATTCGATAATAGATAGTTAAAGTGTTAGAAACTATTAAGATTAGTTATAATAAGATTCAGATATTAAAAGATTATAAATAGAAATTATTATTCTTATAAAGAAGAGTTAAAGATAGATTATAATTAATAACATAAGTTAATTATAAAAGAAGAATAAGATTATGAAATTATAAGATAAATAATTATTTATATAGTTATTACTAATAAGTTGTGCACGATACTTTTAAGTGCTCTTCTTAAGCATTTTTAAGCACTTACTTTTAAGTGCTCTTTTTAAGCACTCTTAAGTACTTATCTTAGCGTTTATCTCTAATTATTTTAGTCGAATATATCTTTCTAAATTAGATCTTTGTAATTTTAGAAGATGTTTATCTGTAGAATCTTCTATTTTAACTGACTGTTAGACTTCGGCAGTTAGAGTTAAGTCTGTCGGCTGTTGATCTGTAGCTGTAATATACACGTTATCTTATAATTCTTTTAAACTTCTTTAAATAGCATCTCTAATATTAATAATATCTGATATAAATTAAAATTATTCTTTACTTTAAAAATATTCTTCTCTCGCCGAATTAAGATATTAATCTTTTTATTAATTATCTTTAATTAATAGATAACTTTAAAGTTAAATTGTGTTAGAAACTCTACTCATCTTATCTATTATCTAGTTAACTTCTTTATTAATATGAAATACTTCAGAATTTTATAATTTATGAGCATCTTAATAATATCTTCTTCAATATTTTATAGCTTCGACTCTTATTTCTCGAAGCATCAAATTATCGCCAACAATTTCTTATTATATATAATATAATTTCTCTCGACCGAACTCATACTACTTAAATAATAAGTAATTAAATGCAGTTCTTTATCTAATTCTTTCTGCGATAAAATTCCTTTAGTGATGTGATCACTCGCGTTATATTTCACGTAAGTTTCCTTTCTTAAATTAAAATACTGAAGAACTGAATCAAATATTATCAGTCTCTTTAACTTCTCAAATGTTTTTATATAAGATTCATTTCATATCAATAAAATATCTTTTCTTAACAGATTATTTAATAATCTCGCTATCTAACTAAAATCCTTATAAAATCGTCGATAGTAATTAATAAATCTAAGAAATCGTCGTACTGCACATATATTTTCTAATCTAAATATCTTTCACTTCTAAATTGTTTTAATTCGAGCTAAATTCAATTGCATTTCATTTATATTTATTAATAGATTTAAGAATTTGATCTTTATAATATAAAAGTCGCATTTCTTAATATTTACTTAAAGTTCTACTTTCTTCAGAATCTTTAATATCTTCTTAATATACTGTTTATATTCTTCTCGCGTGTTATTAAATATTAGAATATTATTCTAATATAATATTATAAATCATCTTAATATACTCAGAAAAATATCGTTTATATATCTCTAATTAATTAAGAGCGTTAAGCTTAATCTAAAAGACATTACTAAATAGCGATAGTTTTTATATATTGTGCTAAATATTATTAAATCATTATCTTTAATTATGATCATTTTAATATAATAAAATACTTAATAAATATTTATCTTTATCAAAAACTTCACATCAGTGAGCTATTTTAATATCTTATCAATTCTAAATATTAGATATTTGTTCTTCTTTATAAGAGCGTTTAGATCTTAATAGTTTACATAGAATCGAAGTTCTTTATTTAACTTCTAAATTAATAGAATCGAAAATATAAATAACACATTACTTAATTTAATGAATCTCTTCTTAAGATTCTCCTTAATATATCTCTTAATTATATTAAGCTTTGCAGAATTCATTTATTAATAGAACTATCTTCTAAATAGTTCGGCGTCTTTCTGCAATTCTATTCAATAATTATATTAATTTTAATACGGAGAAAGAATATTCGAAGTCTTTTTTAAAAAGATATAAGTATATTCGCGAAACTCAGACGGAATTATCTCTCATAAATTCTCTTCGACCTTCTCATCATTCTTTCTTTACTTCTCAATATTCTTGAGAGTGATCATAATAATCTCCGCTCTAGATTTCTTAGTCAGCTCTTCAAAAGCTGTTAAACTTATCACCTTTATATTCTCGAAATTAAAAGAGATTAAGCTTCTATTAAAATTCATATTATCTCTTTATTTTCGAGATCTTTAAGATTTCTTCTTCTTTACAGAAAATATTCTTTTAATTCTAATCTCTTTATATCGTAGAATCTTAGTAGACAACTATTTCATCTTCTATCTAAATTTATTTAGATCTAAATATATCTGCTCAAATATATTCTTATCTGTTTGATTATAATCAAATATATTCTTATCTGTTTGATTATAATCAAATATATTCTTATCTGTTTGATTATAATCAAATATATTCTTTTCTATTTAAAAATAGTTAGATATATTCTTATTTAACTTCTTCTTATTTCTTAATATTTCGTCATATTACACATACGACGAAATAATTAGATTTCTATTGTTGTGTTAATAATATTCCGACTTGAAATTCACAGTATCGATAATAAGATTAAGTATACAGTTATACAATCTCATTCACTTCTTCTCTATAATAATAGAATATATCGTCTAAGTTATATAAAAGATCTGCGATATTTATCAATATTCTATAATCATTATAAATATATAAATCGTCTGCGTTATAATAGAATACTTTCTTTCAGTAAAATTTGCTAATAAAATCTTCTTAACTAAATTCACTAATTTAATTTGCAGTCTTTTATATAAATTCTTTATTAGTTAATAGTTCATTACTATTATAAGCCGACAGTCAGTATTTATTAATATAAATATGTTCAGAAAATCTATCTTTTCTTTACTTAATAGAGTATTAATTAGAAATAAAGACTTTATTCAGTCTTTAATTACTGCAGAAATAATAGTCGACGACATTCTTAATTAATGTTTCTGCTCGAATTTCTTCACAACTATTTTTACGCTCGCAGATCTATTCACAATATCTTTGCGATAAACTGCTCTTTTTTTAATTTTCGAGGAATATCAGAATCTTCTTTCTCAATTATTATCAATCTTAAACAGTTCTTAATTATATATTTTAGCTATTAATATTTATAATATCGAAACTTCTTATAATCTATTTTAATTATATAAAATAAAGATAATTTAGCTAATCTAATCATCTTAATTAATTTATTAACTAACTTTCTCTTTCTAAATTTTAAATCTGTCTAAATTATTTCACGATCTTTTGTGAATATCTCTATCTTTTAAATATTCACTTCGCAGAATTACAGATTCTTAATTATCTTCTTCAATAAAGAGTATCTATTTAAGACAATTACTTATTTTAATTTATTATAAATTTTAGATCTTATATCTTAAACCTAATTCTTCTTTAAGATGTTTGTTTAAGTAATATATCTTATAAATTCTTTAAGAAAAGTAAGTAAATTCTTATTTTATTAACGAAGCTGCTAATACTTATCTCTCATCATCTACTTTTAAAAAGAATCGGCGAATTAATTTGTTAATATTTATAGAAGAGAGATAATAGTTACTATCTCGAAATCTTCTAAATATAATTCTAGAAGATCTTCAGTCTCACTCTTAGTTCTAAATCTTCTATAGATTACTTAATTTATTTTCGTAAGAAATCTATTTTCGTTCACTCTCAGCTTCATTCTAATAAATAATAGTCATACCGCGAATTATTATAAAGTTTCAGTCTTAAATATCTTCGGATTAAAAAGCTTCTCATTCATTCTCTAATCTTAATTAATTTCTTCTATTATAGCTGTTAGAGCTTCTAATATTTATCGTAAGTCTTTCACTCTATTCTCTTAAGATTAGAGTGTAATAAATACAGCTGATCTTATTAGCAATCTCTTTATTAACATCTTTTTATCTCTTAATCTTTTCTTAAGTAACTAATTCTCTTAAATCAGCTATTATTTTTCAGTTATTTATATATCTCTTTCTTTCTATTAATAACTCTATATATTTAGAATCATTTAATGATTTTCTAACATCTTATTAATCTCTTTATTATAAGTCTTAACTATCTCATTATATAAATTATAGAATTTCTCAAATATGTGTAATATATAACTCACATTATTTTGTATTCTCATAATAAACTTTATTACTTCTTAATTCTTAGTAAGTTATCTTAAAGCTATTATCTCTTAAATCATTTCTATCTCAACATTCTTTATTTATAAAGAAGATTGTTATCGATTTATATTTAAATCATTTTATAACACAGAATCTTTCTTTAATCTTTCTTAATTAAATCGAGTTATATTAATATTAATTAGCTCAGAAATCGAATTTTAGATTCTGCTTTTAATTACACTATTTTAAGTGTTCTTAAGATTCTTCTATTCGCGAATATTAATTATTAACTAATAGATTTCAGATTTACTAACTCAATTCTTAGATTATCTTGCTTTTTTAAAGACATCTTTAATTTCTCTTTCTTCGAAGATAAATAATTGAACTTAATATATTAAGCTCGTTCACGAAATCTGTCTTATTATTAAAGAGTCTGAAGATAATTTAAAGAAGATTTAATAAAGATAAGTTAATCTATTTAAAATTTAAATTAATTAAAGAATAACTGTTTTATATTTATTTAAATAGTAAAGAAAATAAACTTAAATATATTATAATAGCTTAAGCTATATATATTTAATAATCTATAAAAATAAATATTTAAGTTATAGAAATTAATCTAACTTACAGAGAAGCTGCAGAAGTACTAAATACACATTACAGTCACTAATCTTAATACAGCTCCTAAGCTCTGAGATCTCTTTAAGAGACGTAGTTCTAACGCGTCAAGCCCGCGTATCAAGTCTCAAGCATTTCACTATATCGCGCGTATACCGAAATAGTTGGATTTCCATCACTCAGTCTGCGATCATCTCTCGCGTACAACTATTCTTCATAGCTGTAGCAACTTGTGATAACGCGAACTTAGCGCGTTAGAGTTACGCCTTTCAAAGAGATCTCAGAACTTAAGAGCTATATTAAGATTAATAATTGTAATGCGCATTTAATACTTCTGCAGCTTCTTTATAAGCTAAATTAGTTCTTGCAACTTAAATATTCATTTTCTTAAACTATTAAATATATTTAATTTAAATTGTTATAGAATTTGTTTGATTATATAGAGATAGACGGAAAAGAGATGAATCTCAGAGTAAAGATAAAGTCTAATAAATAGAGATGTTAATTTTATAAAGAATTGAGTGATTATAATAGACTTAGTAAAGTTTTCTTATAGTATTATAAAAGCTGTATAAGAGAGTATCTTAAATTCTACTCTATTAATTTAAATATGATTCTAAAATAACTTAATTAAATCAAATAAAGTCGGTATATTCGCTCTTTTTTTAATTTTCTTCTTTAAATATAACTTATAAAAGCTTATAAATATTAAGTTAACTCTCTTAATAACTTTAATTAGATTATATAAAGAATACTTATTTTAAATCTTTAAAAGATTCACTCTCTTAATATTTATATATATCTTTTCTTATTATTAAAGTTATTTCTTATATTATTAATCTTTTAAAGTCTTTTTTAGACTTAAATATAGCTAAGATAACTTTAATTATCTCGCTCTATTTATTAAAATAAGTCTTTTTTGTAGAGTTTTAAGAATGTTATATATAATATCGAGATCTATTATAAAGACTAAATTCAAACGCGAAATAATTTTTATAATGAACTTCTATAAATTGCTTAATACAGCTCATTTTTTCTTATAATTAAAGAGCTTATTCTTATATTCTTTTTAAAAAAGCTTATACATCTTTATTTAATTTCTATTTAGCTTAATAACTAATATTACTGTCGGATTAACATCTTTAGATGTTGAATCGAATGACTTTTTGAGGATAGATAACTCTTTCTCCGAATCTACGTTAATATATAACAATATATCGTCATTTTATGCTCTTTTTTAGATTATAAATAGTTATTCATTCCAATCTCTTAAGGAATCTAGAATGACCGTTGTACGGGTGATCGAGGATAGAGAAGAGGATATTCTGGCTAATATGAATAGCTTAAATATCAATATTTGAGTTAATTGGACGGAGAATATGGATACTCAGTATTGGTTGTAGAATAGCAGACCCGGGCTCATAACTGTCAGACAAATTCGGCTTGAATAGCTAGTAGAATGTCTGTTGAATTGATGGAATTGACTGTCTAAATCTATGTAGAATGGCGCGTTGAATGAGTGTTAT
>JAABUK010006826.1_pt1 | contig 16799 bp, 15 predicted proteins | sample 5559141 | NCBI WGS metagenome assembly JAABUK01 (sample SAMN10711869, study PRJNA513367) | rock metagenome | isolation source: Antarctica rocks | place: Antarctica: Victoria Land, Pudding Butte nord | collected 2016-01-03
TGGTTGGGGGGGATGATGAGGGTGGGGACGGATGATGGGGTGGGGGTTTGGTTTGGGTATGTGGGTGGGTATAGGGGTGGGGAGTGAATTGTTGTTTCGATTGAGGTGTTGTGGGGGAGGAGGGTTTGAAGGCTCGATCATCTTTTGATTTTGGTGGACTTGGAACGGAGGGGCGTTGGTGGTTGTGGCTCGTGTGACAGAGTTAAGGTGCCCTGGCGGCTTGTTGGGGATATCAAATTCCAGTGTCTGTCATTGTGGAGGCTGTGGGTTGGATGGTTGACACCTACGGTTCGCGATCGTCACCGCAAGTTATGATATTGCCAATGGTATAACGCAGTGGTACTCTTACATTGCCCTTATAACGTTGGTGAACGGCATCAAATCTTAGTAGATAGCAGATGCAGGTGTCGGGGAGCTGCCTCTTATCTTCACTCGTCATCCTTGAGTCCCACAAACTTCAAGGAATCAGCCCAGAGCTTCTTCTCGCCCTTTTCATCGTACGCATGAGGTGCGTAACCATTAGAGAGTGGGTCCGTAGACGTGGTCAACTCGGCCTCTCCACAGTCTTCCATGTATTTCCCCCCTCTTCCCTCCCAATCCTTGCTGAGCGCGGCATATACGGTTGTAGCAGCACCTTGCTCCGGACTCTTCATGAATTTCTGAACCGCCTCCTGCTTGGTCATTGCTTCCATGCCCGGCACGTGTTTTTGCAGGCCCGTCATGATGCCACCAGGCATAACACTCAAGCCGTGTAATCCTTTTGCACCGTACCGTCGGTCGATTTCGTTGGTCATGTAGATGTTCGCCGTCTTAGCCTGGGCGTAGGCTGCCCAGGGTGAGTAGTTGCCCTTTTCGAAGTTGTAGTCGTCGAAACGGATGCCTCCTCCACGATGACCAGACGAAGAGAGCGCGACAACGCGAGAGTTAAATTGTGGAGTCGAGGATGCAAGGAGCGCGGGTTTGAGGAGCTGGAAGAGTAGGAAGTGGGCGAGGTGACAGGTACCGAATTGAGTCTCAAACCCATCTGCAGTCTTCCCTTCTGGTGTGGCCATCACGCCGGCGTTGTTGATGAGGATATTGAGGGTCTTGCTCTTCTGGAGAAACTCCGCGGCAGCAGCTCGCACACTATCGAGGGAGTTGAGGTCCATTTTCAGAAGCTCCACGCGTCCGGGCTCGAGGATGTCCGCCAAAGCATTCTGTCCTTTGGCAGTGTCTCGCACGCCGAGGAAGAGCTTGCAGCCAGTCGCGTTAAGGGCGCGTGCGGTCTCGATGCCGATCCCGGAGGAGCAGCCAGTGATGACGGCAACTTTATCCCCAAGCTTCCCCTGCAGACCTTCATCTTTGATGATGTCGAGAGCTGTGGGACGCGGATCGCCAGGCCCTTGTGGCTCTTTGTGAACGGCGGCGTAGCGGGAAGACATGCTCGATGTAGTCAAGAAGCTGTGGAGGCGTGGCTTGATGATCCGGTGCTTGGCTTGCGTACGTTTGGCGAGCGAGAAGCGCTTGATGTAAGGCAGTATTTGGACGGGAGGAATAGACAAGCGGACAAGACTGAGCTTCCCATAAGATCGAAGTAGGCTCATGGGATGCTCTTATACTGGTCTTGCTCAGAGATATTATTAGCAAACGCGGGAGATATACGGAGCATCATGGACATAGACGGCTGTATGGCAAAGTCCGAGCCTCCCGTCGAGCCATGCCATGTCGTTGTCTCACATAGGCACTGCCTCGACCAGTAGGGTGACACTTGAAGGATGCAATGTGCCTGCATTTTATTATGAGACACGAACGGGAAGAACAATCTTGCCCGAGTAGTGTGAGAATACTGTAGTAAAGGAGTAGAGCAGAGCAGAAGATGTTGGTGCCAAGCAATGCCAAGCAATGCCGAGGCGCTTATAAACTTGCTCGACCAGGTCATGCAAATGTCCTTTATATCACTCTGAATCTGTCGCCACCACCTGCAGCTGTTGTATCATTCAGTATGACGCAGGGAACGTATGCTCATGCGCTTCGTGTTACCAACATTCGCAGCTCAGCTGTTGTTTGACGCGTGTCGTCCATGGCAGCACTCACGGTTCCTTCTTGCAGTTCGAAGCCGTGCCACCAAATCGCCATTCGTGGTCTCCATCTGCTACACCACATATTCACACCAACTCCCCACCTAAAAAGCTTATTAAGCGTCAAGAAGATGCCAATAACCCCGTCTGACCAAGTCTCTCTCAACATGCGCGGCTCTGATCGCTCTGACCTCGGCCAAATGACCTTGACATCTGTCTTCTCCCTCATCAAGCCATTCAATTATCTCGCTCAAGTCCCGACCAAATCACCTCTCCAATACTTTCAAATAAAACCTCTGAAAGCTCGAGATCTAGATCCCCCAGAACGTCAACGAGCGAACAAGAAAGCATTTAAGCGCGACGGTCAATACAAAGAATTCCATCTCACCACCGACACCCCTGCAGCATACCTAAAGCACGTCTTGAGCAAATCCTGCGAGTATTTGCTCCAAGGTAGTCGCATTCAATTTGCCCTCCATCAAAAGAGTCCAAAAGCCGGATCAAGCCCTCCCATAGAAGTTGCACTCAAGAACTGCCCCCATCTTCGTCCAGACACCATCCTGCGAGCGATGCCTGAAGGCACTACCATGCTAGCGCATCCTTGTGTCGCACCCGACGCCAGACCAAGGATGGAGAAACGCGCAAAAGCAGATCCTCCTCTGGTGTGGGCAATGGAGCATGCACCTTCAATGGAACGCGCAGGCCACAGAACTCCAAAATGGATACGGAACATGGCACAGTGGAACGTAGAGCTAGAGCCTGACCCGAATCACGTCGAAAAAATATCGATGAGGCTCGAGCTTGACCCTAATCATGTTAAAGGCCCGTCGGTGAAGGAAATCTATAAGTATTCTGTAGCGAAGAGAACTGAAATGGCACGGAAGGAAAAGGCACAGAGGAGAATGGCGCATCCGAAAGAGGCATCTATTACCCCGGACCGCAAAATTAAGCAGCCAGCGTGGGTTGAGAGAAGCGTGCCGCTCGATACTACTTGATAACTTCATTCCTCAAGCCCCACTTTACCTCATCGATCTTCCTCGCTGCTCCCTTCCCGCTTCAAGGTAGCCAAATCAATCATCCATCAAGTAGAATGAATCCACCTCTCCATCCTGCCAACCACCCGAAAAGAACCCGCTCAGAAACTCGGAATAAGTACACAACCCCAGCTTCCAAGGAAACATCGAGCTCTTTTCATCCTTCCCAGCGCTCGGAAAGTCCCTTTGGTGAGGAGCCTCGCTCAACCATACTACATAAGTATCAACCTAACAAGCCAGATACACACTCTCCCCCTCAACAATTCTCCCTCCTAAATCTCTCTCGTCCCTGCTATTCTAGAAACCCTCTCGACTAAGAAGCTTTAACTTAACTTCCTCGTCACCTCCTGCAACATGCGCACGCAACATACCCTAAAGCCCCGCCTAAGGATAACCATCTCCTCCTCTCCACAAAACTACGAAATAAAGAATGCAAGGAGTAAGAGCGCGTTTGGTACGGAGGCTAAGATGGAATAGAATGGAATAGAATAGTAGTAGGAAGTAGTTATAGGAGTGTGAAGGAGCGGAGAGGAAAGCGAGTATTATATTATTCTATTCTATATTCTCTATTATAATAATAAAGGTATTTCTTTTATCTTAACCTAGGGTTTTTAAATAGGTATCTTAGCTTAATAGGATACCTATAAAAAAAACTTACTATTTACTTTACTTTACTCTACTCTATTTTACTTTACTTTACTTTACTTACTTTACTTTACTCTACTTTACTTTATTTACTTTATTCTACTTTATTTATTTACTTTATTCTACTCTACCTACTAACTCTCTACCTTACTCTACTTTACTTTACTTATTTACTTATTTTATTCTACTTATATTATCTATTTTACTTTACTTTACTCTACTTTACTACCTATCCTACCTACTAACTAAATATCTCTAATCTACAAATCCGTCCTGAATTCCCTAGTTCCTCTTCCTTATTACTAAAATATTACTTAGCTATTACTATCTAGTATAGCTTAGACTTCCTAAGGCATAATATACTCTACGTAATAACGAGTTCATAAAGAGGTAAAGGAGGAGAGAATCTTTGATAATTTCAGTAGTAATTTAATGTAGGCGGTTTTTTAGTGAGTCGCTAGTAAGTATACGTGTAGTAGGTTTTGATCACGGACTTAGGTAGTTAGGGTTGTGAGTGAGGAAGGGCGATAGATGGAGAAGTATAATGCACAAACGTAGATATGAGTCCCAAGTCTAGAGCTATTGATACTCATTTGTGCACGTGGACACAATCCTAAGCTTTAAGCTATGTGATATATGTGCTCGCCTTAGCGGCAATTTATCGACATTAAAATATCTATATCATATCATATTCTACGTATATACAGGTCCTGAGACCAAAAAACATCTTTCCATATACCATCCCCAAATCCACCATCCAATAATCCAATCAATCCCCCTATACAACACAAGCAAGCTCAAGGCTTACTCAACTGCTCCTTGCGGAAAAACATAAAAAACCCTGCCGGCACCGCAAGGTTCATCAACAGCGCGACCCAAAACCACGCCTTCCCCAACCCCGGCATCGCCCCAGCCGAGAAATCAGGAAACACGTCCCCAGGCCCAATCTTATCCGGCGCCGTCGCCCGCGCGAGGATGGTGGCGATCGACCCAAGCACCTGCGCCGCGATCAACGTGAACAGCACGTGGAACCGCGTCAGCGTCTGCAGCAAGATCATGCCAAACCCGACCCCCTGCACCGCATCCAGCACGCCCAGCCACAACCACAGACTGCGTCCCGCGATGGCGCTGGCGACGGCGCCGCCGGCCCAGGGGACGTAGGTGCCGATGTTGCTGGTGCCCCAGAGCATCTGCGCCCAGCGCGGGGCGCCGAGGCCCATGGCGAAGACGGGCAGGGCCCAGGAGTGGTGGGTTGAGAGGCGGGAGAAGAGGTAGAGGAGGGCGGCCCAGACGCCGACGAAGAAGACGAGGACGAGGATGGCGACGCCCCATGCGGGGAGGTGCTGCGAGGACCAGAGGTAGAGCCAGTTGCGGCCGTAGGGGGCGCTGAGCCAGTAGTTTTGGATGATGACGACGACGAAGAACCAGAGGATTATTTTTCGGCGGAAGAGGCTGATGTAGAAGCTGGGGATGTGGCCGGGGGCTTGGCGGTAGTATTTCGGGAGGCCGATTAGGAGGACGGTGCCGATGGCCCACATGAGGCAGGCGATGGTGATGCCGATGGGGATGATGGCTGCGGAGCTGGCGACGGCGGCGGAACTGCCGGTTGAGGTGTGTTGGGAGGCTTTGGTCAGTTCGGAACCCCAGTACCAGAGGGCGACGACGTAGATTTGTTGCGTGCCTTGGATTACGCAGGCGCGGTAGACCCAGGATGTTACTGGTGCGCCGCCTGGAAGTCATCCATTAGCATCTGCTCTCTGTAGGATCCTGTAGAAGATGGGAGGAGGGGAGACGGCATACCTTCGTCGCCGAAATTCACCGCAAAATAAATACTTCCACTGCTCGATGCCACAGCGTAGAATCCCGTAGCTACATTCTGGATCCAACCTCTACCCGCTACACTCGAACCCAGCGGCGCGAGGCCAATCAAGAAGAAGGCGACGCCGTACAAGGAGAAAGGTAGCGAGAGGACATAGACTGTTTTCAGACGCCGGTACAGGAACCACCACATTATGGACCCCAGGAGATATATGGTGGCGATGATATACAGTTTTTCTGCTGCTTGGCCGACGGAACCGGTGAGGAGAGTGATCTGGTAGGAGTTTGCCGCTATGATTTGGCCCTATAAAAAGTATCAAGATCAGCAACCTAGACAAGGACGGCATTGGGGTGATGTGGAATGGTGGCACTTACAAAAGCAAGCAAAATCGAATACAATGGCCATTCACCAATTCTGAGCCTCAACAAGTGCTTCAGCCCTCTAGGTGCGACATAACCGGGCCCGAGCAAAAACTCGTCATTAATCTCCTCTCTCTCTTCCCGCCTCGGCGCAAAATGACTCTCTTCAAAAATACTCCCCTCAGGACTCGACTGCCCCGGATTGAACCTGTGAATCGAAGGTGCCGGGCTTGGTGGCGCGGATTTACCCATCTGCGCAGCGCGCATCTGGCCGAACCATTGCTTTTCGCTCTTGACGAGATACTCTTCGATACAGAGAGCATCTTCGGATGTTTTGCCGTTGAGGTTGCTGAGTTTCTTCGTGTATTGATCTGTAAATTCCTGCTTCGGGTCTGTGAAGAAAGGAGAGACGTGCTGTAATTTGTACTCGGACGCTCCGCCTGTGACGGCGGCGAGGGAGAGGAGGGTGTCGTTCTTTTGCTTGTAGAGGTTGGTGCCAGAGTCGGGAAACCAGTCTTCTGCTAGGGTTGAGCCGGATGGGGAGGGCTTGATGAGGGCGGAAGAAGCATTGGGGGGTGTCATTGGTGCATCTGGGGGATTGAGCGATTTGGAAGACAGGCGTTTATGATCTCGCGGGGTAAGCGACGGGGGCAACGCGGGTGATGGGAGGTGTGGCGAAGATGGTCGTGACGGTGTGATGAGTCGTGATCGACGGCGAGGTGTTCGAGTGACCTCTTCCTCGCTCGAGTCCTCTGCCTCGGTCTCGGGACCCGAGACGAAGCCGTCGCTGTGGCCTCTGCTGCGGCGCTTGTGCTTTCTCTTCTGGCCAGGACCCAGTCTGCTACCGAGACCTCCATTCGGTAGTCGAGGAGCAGGGCTCTCATCCCGAGTGGGGCTGTTGGCTCTGTTGACGTTTCTGCTCACATTCCTGCTGCGGCTTGCGTTTCGAGAATGCGTCGGGGTGTTCTTACGGGAGTGTATTGGGGTATTCCATCGAGATTCTCTGGGAGTCGTGGTACCACTTGGTGAGAAGAGATTTTGACGTGGTGTCTTCGATAGTTGCTTCTGACTGATTTCGATCGCTGTAGACTGGAGTTTCTCCAGATCCTCAACCCATTGTGCGACAGGAAACCGCTGCTTAGCCGCACGGGCCCTCATAATAGCACGGACATCCGACTTGGAGGCCAAAGCCCCTTGGCAGGCAATCTTAAACTGTTGTATGACGTGTTTGGTAGTCGTCGATTCGATCGTGAACCACCAGCCTGGCATTTGCCCCAGTCCTCCGACTCTAGCTCCAACGCATAGTGCGCCTTTGCGGCCGAATTCAACCGCCACAAGACCAAAGGGTTCGTCTCGGGATGGCATCAAGGCGAAATCTGCTCCGCTGAAGATATATGGAGGAAGGGCTGTGAATTCAGGTTTCGAGTAGACCCGGCCCGGATACACCTCCATCATACGAGCGAATTTCAGCGCAGCAAATTTGCCGTATAGATCGATGACTGGGCCTACGCAAATCAGCTGTACCTTCGGGTTGTGCTCCATAATGGAGGGAAAGCAGTCGGCGATCAGACTAGGTAGATTAGCAGGCAATTCGATTGGGACGTGGGCAATCTGACTCACTCGACACCCTTCTGTTGCGACCACCGCCCAACGAAAACAAACAAATCTGCCTCCGCATCCTGTTTCAGGTTGGCCCATTCCTGGGCCTGGCGCTTGAGCTCCGGCTTTGCAGCTTCAAGCTCTTGGTCGATTGGGATATCGGAGGTTTTGATTTGCTCCTTGTTCCAAGCACCAGTATCAGTCGGATCAGGGTTAGGCAAAGCGCCAACTTTGTCGATACCCCAAAGAATAGGATATCGAGCGAATGACCGTTTTCCATATTTGGCGGAGACACCAACTGCTCCAAAGCCTTTCTGGTGCATGCGAAGGTACGACGCGCCAGCGTGAAGAAGATCTAGGGGTGGAGTACATTAGCCAAGACCCGTATGTTCATCACTGTCTCGGGCATCAACTTACTGAAGACCTCCCCAAACTGGACGTACTTTGACACAACTGAAGGTTCAAGGTTGTACACCTCGCAGACCTCGGCTTTCTCGGAAACGGTACGCATGGGCCACAGTCCTTGGAATTCGGCGTTATGCAGAGAAAGCACACACGGAATCACCTCTGGCAGCAGGTGCAGGGGTGCAACTGTTCCGTGGTAGTCGTTGATATGATACAGGTCAATTGGGAACCTCCTCATTGCCTCCGCGATACATTGATTCCACGCCGAATAGTAGATAGCGCTGTCCAAATCATCCATACGGGGCGGATACGGCTCGGATTGAGTTTGCTGCCGGAAGATTGGGGCGTCCAGGAGGACGTATGTTATGTTACGTAGGACGTGGTATTGGACTTGAATCTGGTATTCCTTGCCGAGGATCTCGATGACCATTGGCTGTCCAGGGGTATCCATAGGATAGTAAATGCCTCCCACACAAGGTATGACCCAGACGAGATCTTGGTGCGCGAGATTCTTTCCCATGAGCTGAGCCATGACGCCGAGACCTCCAATCTTCACCTTGATTTTCCAGTCCTCAATATCGTATTCCATGGTTGCAATGAGAACAGTCCGGCGGTTTTGTATAGCCTCGACAGGCTCGACCTGCAGGTTCATTCCATCACGGGCAGCTGGCAAAGGGAGACTTTCTGCGGTTGCATTCGCCGTCGATGCGCCGTACAAGCTGGGGGCGGTCAATGGCTGAGTGCTGACTGTCCTGCCAGGGTGCTTTATCCTCCGTCGAACAACTAGCGGCACCATGCTCTTCTTTTCAGTCACACCAATCTCGTTGAGCTTGACGCGGTAGAAGGACTTTACAAAAAGCCAAACTCCTGCGGCTCCACTCAGAACTGGTACCAAACAGAGGAGAATGTAGAGCGCCAACTGTGCCCAACGACTGCCGACGCCTACGATGCGAAATCTCATGCTACCGTCATCCAAAACGATTTGGTTGGCTAGGTAAGGCGATGGTGGGGAATCCGTGATGTTGATCAAATTCTGAATCAGCGAAAGTGGAGGAATTCGATCAAGCACCATATCTCCATCAATGTCACCATAGACCCTAGTCTGGTCGGGCTGTCCATCAGGATTCATGCCCCACGCATTCAACGCTACTTGAACGGGCCATTCGCCCATGAAGTTGAATTTCCACAGCTTGTCTTTGGCATCCATCACCATTGTGTTGGCGTAGCCTGCATCGAATCCATACAGGTTGAAAAGACCCTGCAGGAAGAAATGTGGGAATCTGCGGGGTGCACTAGACGTATCAACATCTCCATGCTGGACGTGAGCGCTGCTACCAGCTAGGCGACTCCAGTACTGGACAATGACGTGCTCTCCGCTCCAGTCTTGGACTTTCGTACCAGACCAGACTTTTGGAGCCAAGGTTATATTTCCCTCACTTGGATAGTCTTCCCAATCGCTGTATGTAGTCTCGAAATTCAAGGAGTAGCGGAATTGATCTGCACCGGGCGCGTTGTGAACGATGTAAAGGCCATTCTTAGGGTTCTTGAACAACAAGCTGGAGCTATAATTGGCGGTCTTGGGGAAGACTATCGGGTTGTCGGCCTTGCCAACACGGAGGAGAAAATGGTCGACAGACTACGGAGGATGTTAGTGCAGGTTCTGCTTTTGCCTTTTGACAATCATACCTTAGTAGAAGTCGCCCGATCTGCAGCGCTGATGTTGTTGATGCTCACTTGATGTATTCCGTCTGCCACGTTGGTTAGTTTGGCAGAGAAAATCCACGCGGTATTGACTCCGCCGGACCATGGCGACGGCTCCGCATCTTGGCTGGGGATTTTTTTACATTGGACGCTGCCACTGTCCAAATTGGCTGTCTTATTTGCCGCGGTGGTAGAGCTGACGTGGAGCGTTTTCGTGATTTGGTCGCAGTCCATTGGGGCAGAGAAATGAAGCTCAATCGGAATAGTCTCCTGAGAGAGCAGGCGTGCATCATGGCCAGGCAGAAACTTTGTGATGACGGGCGAAGGTGCTATGAATTCGTGGTCTGGTACGAAGGCCTTAAACCCCCAAGCCGGCAACTCAAGCTGAGACAGGCAGCCGCTCTGCTTGGCCGGGTCTGAGGGAAGTTTGGTAGACGACCCTTGTAAAGTGTACTTGTCGTACGGCGCATAGAGATTCTGGACTGTGGTCCCAGCAGCGAACGGTGCGATCAAGCCTGTGCCTTCATTACAACCAAAGGTAAAGGTGTTATCGACCTGTTCATTGCCATAGACCAGCCAAACAGTCTGATTTAGTGAATTCTGAACGCCAGTGAAAGCTGCGCGTTCCATACTCCACATGCCAGTTTCGGTAGCGATATTGTTACTTCCGGGTAGAAAGACGTCGTGTGTTTGTTTCGAGAGTTGCTGGAGCGAAAAGCCATCAACGAGCACGGGGTAGTTTTCTCGCATTTCATACGTGCTCTTGATGATATTTCGGATTGAATTTGAAGGATCTCTATGGTCGAGGTTGATCGAGTCATCCGCGCAGCCCTGTAGAGCAGCTGTGACAGGAAACTCGAAATACTTTGCGTTTCCCACGGTGAAACAACCATGCATCTCCCAGGCCTGCGCCGATGACATTGGAGACCTGCCAAAGACGTAGTTGGAAGCCGTGTTGTCCATCACATAGAAAGCTTGTTCTTCACCCCATACCAGGGTTGGGATTCCGGGCAATAGAAGGGTGGTGAGGAACATTCCCAACAGCTGCTTTTGGGTACCGTTGACAATCGCTGGCCAACGGAACACGTCCTGATTTGTGACACCATACATGTGTCTGGGGTCGAATTTCCCGGTATTAGCATTGACCATATCGTTTGTCAACAGAAGTCTTTTCCAGAATTCGATCCAATCAGTAGGTGGATCTCCTTCGGCACCGTAAGTTCCATCGATACTTCATTTCATGTTAGCATTGCCTGATCGCGTAACCCTGTAACAGTATGTGCTCACCCAAGAAAACGCGCCAAAAATCGATACACGGTATAGTGGAACGCAGCCCCATCAAAGGCGCTTTCCCCAACGTCGCGAATGAAATACTTATCGTTGGAGGTATTGGTCATCGACACAGCTTGGGTGGTGTTCTCTAGATAGTTGTCGGGCGATCTACCACGCCCAATGTAGACGGAACCAAAGGCGTTTCCCGAGACAATTTCACCCGCGATATAGAAATTGTCCTTGTTGTACTTCTGAGCGCATGCCCGTATAGATGATGACCAATGGGCTTGTGCGTCCACCGTGATCATCAGACCTTTATCCATACGGTACCCATCAAGATCCAACATGCCGAGCGTGATGCAAGAGAAATGCTCAATCTTGGACAGCACATCTGGTCGCCACTCACGGAGACGATCTTGCACGAACGCGAACTTCGAGATCTGGCGTTGCCATTCCGGGTAATTGCCAAAGGCTGCAATTTCGCCATATTGGTCGAATTCGCTGTCGCGACAGCCTACCAGAGTCGTCGACACGTTCTTGACTTCCAAGCCGTCGTCTCCATAGTACCTCGGATAGTCGCACTTGGCAATCGCATCATTACCGAAATTGAAGTCATTATATCTTCGATCCGATTTCCAGAGCGCGTTGTGTTCGAGTCTATTGAATGGCGTGGACTGATTAAGATAACCTTCGAAGCCGATGAGATCGCCCATACTGGCACAAACCATCAGCAACTCTCTACCCTCCAACCAAACCCGACTTACGTAGACATGGTGTTGTCCATGAGCACATACATCCCCCGCTTGTGTATTTCGGTAATGGCCGCTTGCCATTCGGCGATGGTGCCAAAGTGGTGATCGAGGAGGGTAAGATCGAGGGGGCTGTAGCCATCCGAGGCCCAAGGGACGTTGATGTGAGGACTGCCAGCGAGGTAGAGTACCTGCAGCTGGTCAGTGACAATTTCTGCACTGTGTATGCCTCCATGCACCGACCTTGATGCCCATTCCTTGCAGGTAGTCGAGACTGTCCATGAGCCCTTGGATGTCCCCTCCATGCCGCAGTTGAGTCTGAGTGATATCATGCTCAAATTGTGTACCATTCGCGTTGTCATTCGAAGGATTGCCATTGACGAACCGATCCAGCATGATGGTATAACAGGGCATCCTCCAGTTGGAGGGCGAGGGGTGGAAGGCATGGTTCTGCCATGAGCCCGAGTAGTCGAGCGGGTGTGTTGCGGTCAAGTTGGTGTTCAGGTTCCACGAGAATTGTTGTGGATCGTATTTGAGAGCGACGATTGCAGGTGTTAGCAGCAGTAGGCTTACCCCGAGCCTCAGAAGGTACGCCATGCTCGAGCGGTGTTGAGTTGTCGCTGTCGGAGCGAAGGACCTAGGTAGCACTCATGAGTTCACAGAGCCGCCTGGCATAGCAGAGCTGACTCGTATTAAAATTAATTATAGGTCGGTATTATTGCAAGGTGGGTCCGTGGGAGAAACAATTGGATACAGGAAGCCGCCCCCAAGTTCAATATCAAACGAATGTATGTATATATCCAAAGCCACACGACTGCAAAAGTGTACAAATTCTGGCACGAGATCTGAGGCTGCAACCAAACGAGAGACAAGATGAAAAATCTCATTTGTTGAGACCGGAGCGTTAAGAAGGCTCCAGGTGAGGTCACACCAGGCCTCGTCGCTTGTGAGGCCAACAGGTTTTCCATGACAGGGTCCAGGATACCGGGTATGCTAGAGGGCAACATCCTCCAAGCGTCTAGCAAGGACCTCCCTAGCCTTGCAGCCGTCGAATATCCGTTTGCGAGATAGTCTTATCATGGTGGAGGGGGACGAGCGAGTGTGAAGCGCTGGGGATCCCTTGTTTTGTGGGTCCAGGCAGATTGTAGGCGAGAATACTAGTCGCCCTGCATGGAAAGCGTATGTATACGGCTCGAAAGAGTTAGGGGCCGCCAGATTCGCTGCGGCCTTGCCATTTTGATACGCAGACCACGTTGCATATACTTTCAGGTGCGTGGCCCTTGTCGCCGGAATGCTCCATGATTCCAGGACCGGCACACTCTCAGACGGGCCCCTGGATATTGCAGCGCGCACCTCATCTAATTATCGTTGCATCCTGGCGATAAGCACAGGGAGTCCAAACAGGCTCCTGCGCAAGAAAAGTGGCAACGAGGAAATGACGGCATCACAGCTCAAAGCAGTTTCGCGCAGAAAGGGACTCGAGGTACAAAGATAGAAAGAAGTTTGGTTAGACAGAGGCGCGAGAGCCTGAATGGGTCAGACGTTGAGGATCTGAGGGCCAAGAGGAGCCGTCTCGTGTGACGACGTGTCCCCAAGCGGTAACCACGGTCTGGACGACACCGAATGAGATGATCAGGATGATAGGGGATTCCGAAATAGCATGGATCTGGGATCGAAGGGCCCAAAGGACGAAAGGCTGAAACGTTGTTCAGGAGGCGAGTCCTTGAGGGGCATAACGCATCACGTCGGTGCTTGAATGTCCCGCGCTCCAGGCTCGACTGGGCTTGGTGGGATGCCTTGGCGGTTGGTGGCGGTGCGCACTTCTGGCATGGCTAGCGCCTCCCAGATGGAAATTAACAGGATTTTCGGCCTTTTCGGCGCATCAGTCGGGACAATCGTGGCGACCAGGCAGGGAAGGCAAAGCCTATTGTGATCAGAGACACGTCCGCGTGTGCGCCCACACCACCGATAAGGGACCCATATTTCCACCATCCTCTGCAGGCATCTCTGCCAATCAACGTTGTCCGTGCGAGATGCTCGTGTTGGGGTCGCTTCGCCAGTTGAAAGGAGCTGACGGAGTATGTATATGAGAGCTGCTGCTCTTGTATGTCAACATTGCATATCGCCCCAAAGTGTTGTCGAAGAAGTGTGCTTGGAACAGAGATTGACGAGATTGACGAGGGGGCGAAAGGGCGAAAGGGCGAAATCGCAGCCCAAAGACTGGTGGCCGCCCGAGCTGCGGCGCCCGCCTTGTTCGGTGCGAGACTTGGGTGCGCCTTCCGTTGCCAGATCGGAGCCGAGGAGGCCGATCGCCCGATTTCGCCCCTTTGATTTGGTTTTGCTTAATCAGCAGTTAATTGCATCTCGACCACCAGTCTCCTCTCATTCGTGCATATATTCCTGCATATATTCCTGCATATCTCTCTTACCTTCCATTGGCAAGTTCAATCATGTCTTGCATTGTTCTTGATACCTTGCCCGTGAAACCCGGTCAGGTTTACCAGACGGCCCCGCCAGATACTTGTGAGGCTGTTGTACCTTGTGTGTCGACCATACCGCATCCTGTCCCTGCTACCTCTGAATTTCTTACCATTGCAGCTCACCGTCGCTGACGAGGAATCAGTCATTGACAACGGGCTACATCAGAGTTTGTGATTACCCTTCACCAAACGTAGTCGTAGCGCTCCGTCTACTCAACGTCCTATTTCGACGGAATGTATTGGCTATCATAGCCTTGTTTGGCCCCCCACCTTCGTCTATGGTGCATATATCATCAGACACTACGGATTGAAATATTGGAAATCTCCTTCGCGGGCATCGACCACTTGGCCCCAATGGCTTTCGGATAAAACTTCTTGTGAGATTGCGGAAACGTCGGAAGCCAAGGTACGAGTGTGGTGGTATCCGTCTCGAAGAACCCATTATACCCATGTCAGCATGGTTCGCGACATGGAGGATCTTTCCAGTGTTTTGGTTCACCAATAGGACTGAACGCAAGAGCCTTCCCGCTTATAGACTCACTATGGGGAGCTGATCTTCATAATGTTCACCACAGAAAGTCCGACATCAAGAGTTATGGGAGATATTGGAGCAGTTGGCAACAAGTGCTTGGGGTTACGTACCATAAGCCCATCGCTACTCCTCAAATAATTCGAGGATCTGGGGGAGAGGCCAGCGTTGAGGTTTGCATCGACATCGACTTCGTTCTCTAGCATATTAAAGGGTGAGATCAGGGCCGCCAGCACGCATATCGGCTTCATCTTAGATCGAGTCGAAGACATCGAGCTCTTTATCGGTCTGGAAGAGCTCGTAGCCCTCTGTACTCATCTTCCCTGCCGTCTTTCATATCAAAACTTCTACGAAGCGTTGAGTATCAAGGAAAGTATCGCGTTCGAGATTGAGTTGAAAACAGAATCCCAGCTGCAATATGAAACATGTGGCGTGAGAATGAGTGGAGGTGTTGAGGTTGTCAACGAAGATTGGAAATTGACTCTGCACAGCAGCTATTCGCTCACCAATAACCCAACAAACCACCACCCCAGATCTTATTCGAGCCCCTGCCTAGTCCTTTCCTCTCGCTTACCATATGGAAATACTAGGCACTCTTCGCAGCTGCACCCGTTGTCAAAGCACCAGTCCCCATGAAACCCCACACCGCATGATAAATTGCAAACGTCAACCCGCTCACACTCGCCTTGTATGGATAAAACGTCGTATCCATCAATCCCTGCACCACATCCCCTAGATTCGCATACGTCAACCGCTGCTGCGCCCCCGCACCCGTCCCTGCCACAAACACACATCTCACATTCGCATGGGCGGTACTGTTGAACGGATCGTCACTGGCTGCGAGGGAGCTGTTGCCGTGCTCTCGGATCTGTCGAAGCACGTAATCTCGGCTGTCGTAGAGCGCGGTGACAAGGTCGGTGCGCGCAATTATCTCATTGGGCGTAAATTGGATGAAGAGCGTGATGGGGCTGCGTTCGACGGGGTATCTTATGACCGTGGTGGCATTTTGTGAGGGTAAATTCTGACTGCTGGGGTCAGTATCTTGTCAATTCTATCCCTGTGCCGATAATTAATCACATACCTTGAGGCAACGTTGGCGTTGGCGAGGATAGTGTCTCCCGGCGAAACATTCAGGCTAGATGCTGCAACTGGCCCCGCCAAAGCTTGCACCGTGAGCTGCAGCAACAGAAACGGTAAGGCAAGCGCTTGCAGCATCATGAGCGCTTCTTCTTGGATATTCGGTCCTTGTACGCTGGGTATTGTTGGATTTCAATATCGGAGTGAAGTATTGTTTCTGTAAGCAACAATTTTTAACGATGCAGGAGAAGCATCTTATACCAGCATTCCTACATCTGTGTCTTCTTCCTCTATGCGATTGCCATGCGAATGCGCGTGTTGCGTTTCGTCAGGGCTGTGGCGATATGCGAAGCCAAAACCCTTTTGCCGCCGTTGGGCCAACATCAATATCCTTTCTTCATGAGAATATTTAGGATGTTGCTTGTTTGCTGAATAGACTCTGGGGTTTGTAATTGAAATTTTGGAGCAAGAGGTCGGTTCTTACTGCCTGGGCTTTTGGATTTGTTGAACAGGCGTTTGACTGTGAGATCGGAATTTGAAGCTATTCTACCCTCGGACAGGCACTCGCACACTTGCGGGGTTAGCTCAGATTCAAGCGATCAAAACTGCGTCTATTCCTCTCCCTCCATTCTTCATGCTCAAACAACACCAGGAGCCGAGCCATCATTACATCGTCTGAGCTGGCTTTTTCAAATGTCTTGGCCATGAGAAAGAATTTCCCCCTAATTCATGGCTGAAAGGCGTTGCGATAGGTATCGATTGTAAATTTTTTACGCTGGTAGGGAGGGGTTGGATGTGGAGCAGGCAGAGGTAGGGATGCTTTATGCGGCAGGGATGTTAGAGAATTATACCAAAGACTTAATCAATTAAGTCTTTGACTAGTGTACTTAATCAATTAACTCTTAACTAGTGTACTTAATCAATTAATATAGTAATTAATATAAATACATTAATACTAAGAGCGACGAGTACAACCTCTTTATTAGTACTAGACTGTTATTTGGAAGATAGGGGGGTAATTTAGGGGTTTATGTGAGTGCTAGGATTGTGATGTGGATGATGCAGCTGGTTTT
>JAABUK010006828.1_pt1 | contig 16795 bp, 15 predicted proteins | sample 5559141 | NCBI WGS metagenome assembly JAABUK01 (sample SAMN10711869, study PRJNA513367) | rock metagenome | isolation source: Antarctica rocks | place: Antarctica: Victoria Land, Pudding Butte nord | collected 2016-01-03
CACCCCAGTCTTGACTCATGGCCGGACCAGACACGCCAGCAGAATCAGCGCGCTCCAGAGAAGAACCCGCTATCTGTGGCCCTTGGGACTCACCGCCAGCTATCCGGAAGGTGGTTGGGAGTAACCACAGGAGAAGCTTGTTGCAACGTCAGCTATTATCCTGTTGCCAGTTGGGTTAGTTTTGCAAGGAGCCAGCCGGTTACAGGGGCGGATCCGAATGCCATTTAAAATGAACCGTCTCACCCTTAACGACCACGCGCCTACCGACCACGCCGCCGCATGTGCGGACAGGCTGGCGGAGGCGCTTGCGGACGGGAATTCTGTGCTGCTGACCGGGTCCGGCGATCCCTCCCCCTTGTTCGTTGCCGCAGCCCGGAATCTCCGCCTTCTGCAGGCCGCAGTGTTCCACGTAGGCCCGCCGCTCGATTTGATTTCAATGCTGCGTCAGGTGACCGCCGACGACGGCCCGAGAGATGCCACGCTCGAAGAGGGCTTCGACCTTCTTACGGCGCCCGGCGCTGGTTGCGAGCGCATCGTCCTGTTCGTGGCGGAGGCTCATCTGCTGCCGCACGCGACCTTGCGCTATATCGAGTTCGCGCTCCGTGCCGGGCCGTATCTAACGGTCGCTCTGGCCGGGCAGAACGGGCTGTCCGACCTGCTTGCACTCGACGGCTTTGCCGGGCTGCGCAACCGGATGCCGGTCCACCTCCTGCTGCCAGATGCCGACCCGGCGCACACGGACTGTCTTCCGGCGGCCTTCGTGCCCAAGGACCTCGACTTGGCCGTAACCCACAGGATGACGCCGCCCCGCCTGCTGGCCTGCGCCGCCGCCGCTGCGGGCTTCGTCGTCGTCGGCATGATGTCCCTTTCGCCCTCTGCGCCACCAGTCACGGCGATATTGGCTGAGCCCGAGACAGCACCGTCAGTCGCGGCCGTTGCATCACCTGAGCCGGTCAGCGCCCAGCCGGCACCAGTAGGCGTCGCAGATTTGGCCGAGGCGCCGGACACCAGCATCGCCGCAGCGCAGCAAGCGCCGATCGCAGCACCGCTCCCCAGCCCGGCAACCGAGGTTGAACCTACCTTCGCCGCCGAAGCATCCGCTGTAGCCGGCGTTGTGGCGGTCAACGCCCCTGACGTCCCGCCCGCATCCGTGCCCGTCTCCACTCCGGAGGCGGCAGCCCCCCCACCGGGTGCGCCAAGCTATGCCGCTGCTGCTGGAACCGCTGACGTTCCAACTCTGCCCGAGACGGCGCATGCCGAGACATCTGGCATTCTGCCAGGGTCCGCGCCCGAGCCTGATTCGGAGGTTGCCGAAGCTGCGGCTGCCCCCGAGTTGCATCCGGCAACGCCATCCGAGCTGCCTGCCGCGGCACCAAGCCAGGTTGAAGCCTCGGACCCCGGCATGGTCGCCGCACTTACCGCAGAACCGGCGGCCAGGCCGGACACCCGGGCCAACCCGGCTGCTGAGCTGCCGCCGGCCGCGCAACTCACGGTGCCGATGCCCGCGGCCCGGCAGTCCCACGCTGCCGTGCTGCCCGTCCTGCCACGCGCACCTTACCGTTCTACCGTCATCCGCCCGGAGCGGGTGGCGGATCGCCTTCCCGCGCCCAGCGGGGACGGCCAACGCTGCCGCAGCATAAATCTCCGGCTGCAATTAGGGGAGACTCCCACCGATGGCGACCGAGCCTACTTACGCAATGGGTGCCGTTAAGGCACTGCGCCCCGTTTTCCTAGTCACCATGCTGCTCCTCGGCGCGTGTTCGGCGCCTGTAGCTGGAACTGCCGGCCTGACGCCATCGCCGCCGAAGGATGCGCTGGCGTTCGACGATGCGGTGGACCGCCTCACCGTGGCGCTGTTCGCGCGTGCCAAGCTGGATCCGTCAGCGGTTGCCGGACGCACCCTGGTCATAGATCCGCTGATTGACCGCGCATCCGGCAATCAGTCCGTGTCCACGCAATCCATGGAACGGCGCATGGTGCGGGTGGTGCGCGACCGCTTCGGCGCAATCAAGCCGCAGCCGTTCAACGCCGAAAGCCTGCAATCGCAGCCGCTGGTCCTGGTCGGTAGCATCACGCGTGTCGCCGCGCCGGGAGTCATACCCCCCACAACTGCGCCGGCTGCCGGGACGGGCGCGACCTACCGCATCTGGGCGTCCCTGGCCGACCTGCGCACGAACCGCATCATCAGCCATGAAACGGCCTGGGTTCGGGCGGACGGGGTGAATATGACGCCGACGCCGTTCTTCCGGGACAGCCCGTCCTGGCTCGCGGACCGCACCCAGGCGGCCTACATCAAGACTTGCGCCGGAAATCCCGGCGATCCCATTGATCCCGCCTACCTCGCCAGCTTGTTCAGCGCTGCGGCAGTGGCTGACGGCATCAAGGCGTATGAGTCGGGCCGCTATGGTGAGGCGCTGGCGTACTACACCCAGGCCAAGTCGCTGCCAGCGGGCGACCAGCTCCGTGTTTACAACGGCATCTACCTCGCAAATGCTGCGCTAGGTCACAATGGAGAGGCGGAGGCGGCGTTTGGCACGCTGGTCGCCTATGGGCTGGACCGCGGCAAGCTGGCGGTGAAGTTCGTCTTCCAGCCCAGCAGCACCCGCTTCTGGCCGGACCGGACAGTGACCGGCGCTTATCCGATGTGGCTGCGGCAGATCGCGTCGCGCGCTGCGGCGCAGCCCGCGTGCCTGCGCCTGGTGGGCCACACCAGCCCGACCGGCCCGGACGACGTGAACCAGATGCTGTCCCTCGCCCGCGCCGAGCGTGTCCGCAACGAGTTGGTGGGCCGCGCGCCGCAGCTTGATCGTAGGGCCGACGCCCAGGGCCACGGCAGTGCCGAGCCGATCGTCGGCTCCGGCCGCGACGATGCGACGGATGTGCTGGACCGCCGAGTCGAGTTCGAAACCCGGCCCTGCATGCAGGCCGGCGCGGAGCCGCCGCGGCGGGGGTGAGCGCTTGCGTTTGCCTGGCCTGGGGTCGTGCTCGCCGGCTCCAGGTTCGGGGGAGCGCTGACTGTTTGGACGTAGGACGGAAAGCCGGAGGGGGGCCACCCGCCTTTTTGCGGCGTTTCCCTGCGGTGGATGGCGCTGCGCTTATCCGCCTTACGGTTTTTGCAGCCTTTCGCCTAATAGGACAATGTCGGGTGAGGCCTCATCGCGCCGTTCGCCAGCCGTCGGTGACTTCGCGGATGAAGTCGCGGACGGTGCTGTTGATGAACTCCAGGTCCTCCACTTTGAAGCCCGGCGAGGCCGCGACGTGGCCCTGCACCGAGGGGATCGCGACGTAGCGCCCGGCCGGGATGGCGCGGGCGGCCTCGATGGCTTCCTCAACGGGGTTGTACAGGTCCAGCGTGCCGGTCATCAGCAACGCCTTGGCCTTCACCGTGCCGAGCGCGCGGAGGGGGTCGCCGCCGAATGCCGGCCTCCCGTCCACCGGCGTGTCGCCGACATTGTGCCGGTCATAGGCCCAGGTCTGGGCAATCCAGTCGTTGGCGTCGAGGCCGGAGCGCACCACGGCGGCCTCCTGTGCCTCGATCCAGGGCAGCACGTCCATCGGCGTCTTAAACTGATGGCGCATTGCCTCCGGCGTACGGGTCGCGAGCACCTGCAGCACGTCGGCGCGCAGCCGCCAGCCCGCCGCGGGCTGTTCCGTGTAGTTGCCATCCTTGAACGCCGGGTCGAGCATGAGGCCGCGCCGGGTCGCGTGGTTGACAGCGATGGACCAGGCGGAGCTTCGGGCCATCGGCGTCAGCGCTACCAAGCCATCCATCATGCCGGGATGGCTGACGCCCCATTGCAGCGCCTGCATCCCGCCCATCGAGGCGCCGGCGACGGCGACAAGGTGCTTGATGCCGAGGTGGTCCAGCAGCCGGCGCTGGCTTTCCACCATGTCGCGTATGGTGAAGTGCGGAAACGCCGGGCCGTGCTGCGTCCTGCTGTTGCTGGGCGAGGTGGTGATGCCGTTGCCGATGGCATTGGTGCGGATGACGAACAGGTGGTCGGTGTCCAGCCCCTTGCCCGGCCCGATCAGGTAGTCAATCCGGTGGTGGTTGCCGCCGATCGCAGTCACCATCAGCACCGCGTTGGATTTTGCAGGGTTCAGCGTGCCGGCGGTCATGTAGGCGATGCTGAAGTTGTGGATGACCTCGCCGCTTTCGAGCGGCAGGTCGCCGATGGCGTAGGTTTCGAGACCTGGTTCGGCGCCCGGCTGGGCCGGAGCCTGGGCCTGCGCTCGCGCCATCGGGATCAGCAGCGCCAGCAACGTCGCCGCCCAGGTCAAACGTGTCATGCCCGTTCCCGCCCTTGTTCGTTGGCTGGGACGCTAGAGGCCTTGGCCGGCCCCGGTCAACGCCGGGTCAGGGGGTAGCCCTACGGTCCAGGTCGTCGCGGACGAGCCGGGCGACAGTCATCAGGGCGTCCTGCGGCACGCGGCCCGTCACCGCCACCACCATCCGGCGTTCCGCCCAGACCACCGTGCGTACGTCGCCTTGCTTGGTGTAGTGGAACTCCTCCCCGTCAATGCCGAGGGGCTGGGCATACACAGTCAGCCGGGCACCGTGGCCGTCGTCGTACATGAGCTGCGCCGCCGGCACCGCGGCCGCCGGCAACACCCGGCCGCCGATCAGCCGGTAGCCAAGCGACGACAGGTCGGGCGGGACCAGCGGGCGCTGCAGCCGGTTGGACAGCCACTGCTGCAGGTGCGCGCCCTCCTCTGCACGGACCTCGACGGGATGGCGCACCTCGACCGAGAAGGTCTGGTAGGCGGTGACCGCGTTCTCCGTCGCGGCATGGAGGCCGTCGGTGCCCCCGGTCCAGGCATCCCCGGTCCACGCGCGGCCGAACCAGCCGCCGGCGCCGGACGCGGCTGCCACCAGCAGCACCGCCGCGGCGCGGGCCAATTGCCCAGTCCGGCGGCGACGCTGCCGGGCCAGGATGCCCGCCACGCGCAAGCGGTATGGGATCGGCTCCATCAGCTTCGCCTGCAAGGCTTCTACGAGCATTGCGTCGTGCTCGGCGTAGCGGGCCAGCCGTGCCACCTCCTCGGGACGTGCTGCAAGATAGGCTTCGACAGCGGACAGGCGATCCGGCCGCAGGCGGCGGTCAAGATAGGCGTGCAGGTCGTCGTCGCCAATCGGGATAGAGGACGTCACTTCACTCTCCTGAGCGCCGGCCGCTCGCCATCAAGCAGCCGGCGGAACTGCTCGCGGGCGCGGCTGAGCCGGGACATCACAGTGCCCACTGGGACGCCCAGAGCCTGCGCCGCGCTGGCATATTCCATGCCTTCCACGCCCACGAGCAGCAACACCTCCTGGTGGTCCTCCGACAGCGCCCCAAATCGTTCAAGCATCTCCCGCCCGGCAAGGCTGCCTTCCTGGGCTGGGGGCACAGACACGGCGGCATCCGGCGTTTTGTCTATGTCATCATGCAGCGGCCGGCGCCGCCGGGTCCGCAGCGCGCTGACGAACAAATTATGCAGGATGGTGAACAACCAAGCCCGCAGCTGCGCATCGGCCCGCCGCAAATACCAGCGGCTGACGGCGCGTTCCAGGCAGTCCTGCACCAGGTCGTCAGCGGCGGCATGGTCCCGCGTCAGCGCAAAGGCGTAGCGCCGCAACGCCGGGATTTGCGGCTCAAGGAGCGCTGCGATGTCGCTCATGGACGGTGTCGCGGCCCGCCGCGCTGGTGATCAGTCAAGCTGCCCCTGCTCAGGACGGCGCCACGCCGCTCCGTTGCGCCACGCGCATCAACCGGGCAGCCCAAACGCCTCGGAACGAGCCGCTGCTCCGCGGCTGGTCGATGTGAAGATTGAACGGGGTCTCATATCTGGCCTCCACATGCTGCTATGAGTTACGAACGCCGCATGGCAGCGTTTATTCCACACGGAACCGAATTGCGTCCACCGTTTATGCTGCGGCCCGGCATGCATGATGCGCTTTTCTAATTGCGTTCATACAGGGTGAATTCCGCCACCAGCCGACATTTTCCGCATTGAGCCTGGGATTAAACCGCAGTCCTGACACGTCTCATGAGGGTGCGTTCTGCAAGCGGAATTAAGGGCAGACCCAGGGCGGGCGGGATGCAATGGAAACGACGTATAGCACCGCATCCCGGCGCTTGGGCGCACCACGATCAACAGTAGGGACGGAACGAAACAATGGCACAGAACACCACAGCGACCGGCAAAAGCATAAACGCCCATCCTGAGCCAGGCGACGACAAGGGCGGGCTGCTCGGCGGCAACGGCGTGGACGACAGCGCGGCGCATCAGGCACGGCACTTCTCCTGGACCGACACCGGCACGCATGGCTCGGGGAATGACGATGGAGCCGCCTATGCAGGTCCGGTGAATTACCTGTCGCAGGAGTATGTCTGGAGCGGCCACGGCGGGCGCGCCATCGCGTCCAACGTCGCGAACGTCTTCATCCACGGTGGCGACGGCGACGACGCGATCTCGGCGACGAAGGGCAGCAACGTGGTGGACGGAGGCGCCGGCTCCAACTTCCTGACCGGAGGGCTGGGCGACGACGGCGGGACGGACACCTTCTTCGCCGACGTGCGCGGCGAGCAGACCGTCTGGGACACCGTGGTCAACTTCCACCGCGGCGACGCCGTGACGATCTGGGGTTTCGAGCCTGGGACGACCTCGATCACCTGGGGCGAGAACGAGGGAGCGGAGGGCTTCAAGGGCGCGACGCTCCATGCCGAGACCCACGGCGCAGGGACGGGCATCAACGCCTCCGTCACCTTTGCGGGCATGTCGGTGGCGGACGCCCAGTCGAAGCTCAGCACGCAGACCGGGAACGTCGGCGGCAACAGCTTCATGTACTTGCACAACGACGGCTGATGGAGACGGGACGGCGGTGGCACACGCCGCCGTCCCATGCCGTCTCTCCGAAAACGCTGGAACGGGCCTGACGCCAGCAATCTACGCTCCGGCGCCTGTGGTCACCCTGATCGTTGTAATTCCTTCCGGCTTCAAAATCGGGGACCTGCGATGCTGCTCCGCATTCCAACCGCTGCCGCTGCCGCCGCCGCGATACACTTTTCAACCCAGCATTCGGCACGGCAGGACTTGCCAGCACCCACCACGATCTGCAACCGGCAACGGCAACGAACTGGCTGCCGCCGGCCCAGGTACTCCAGCCCGGACCTTAGGTCTTGAACAGCGCCGCCGCGATTTCCACCATGCCAGCAGCAGCTTTCGCTTCTAGGTCACCGACTATGACGTAGGCATAGTGCCCATCCGTCCAGGATGCGAGTGTCATGCCCTGCTTCGCATCCACACGCAGCGGCTGCGGGGTGCCATCCAGGCGCGTCACGCAGATCGCCACCGGCAGGCCCACTGGCCGCACATACATCAGTTCGCCCACCGGCTTGCCATCTACCACCAGCATCCGGCCGCCGACGAACCGCATTCCCAGCGTGGAAAGGTCAGGTATCGGCATCTTGCGGCCCAGACGCTGGCCCAGCCAGTCCTGCAGGTCCGACGAGTTCTCGGCTGGCACTTCGACCAGGTGCAAACCTTCGTGCGAGTACACCTCATGATACTCGGCTACTTCGTTCAGCAGGGCGTCCCGTGCGGACTCACGGCCATAAGCCAGCTTGCCTCCGCCAAACCCGGCTACGGCAGCGACCAGGCACGCTGCCGCCGCTGCCGCGTAAACGCGCCGTGCGGCGGGGTGTGACGGTCTGGGCAGCGCGCGCAGATGATCCAGCCCTGTTGTATAGAAGCCCTCGGCACACGCTGCTTTCAGCATGCCGCTGGTTTGCCGGAACATCTCCACCTTGGCGTAGGCCTCGGGATCGCTGCCTACCGCTGCTTCGACAGCACGGACTGTTTCGGCGTCCAGCTCGCCATCCGCATAGGCCATCAGATCAGTGTCGGTGACTGTCATCGTCCCTGTCCTACGTTTCCTGCCGCGACCGACGTGCGCCGGGGATCGGTTGCGGCGCCGCGCTGGTGTCCTGATGACCCATTCTTGCAAATAGTTCCTGCCGCCCGCGTGACAACCTGCTCATCACCGTGCCGATAGGGGTCCCGAGCACCTCGGCTGCCTCTTTGTAGCTCAACCCGTCCACGCACACGAGCAGCAACACGCTGCGTTGCTCCGCAGGCATGCCGCCCAACACGCGGCGGACCGAGTCCAGGGTCATCCGTTGTTCCACCATTTGCTCGCCATCTGCGCCCGCCACGTCGCCAGCAGTTTCCAGGTTGTCATGACGGCGGACCCTCCGCGTCCTGACCTCGTCAATCCAGAGGTGCCGCATGATGCCGTAAACCCAGGCATCGACGCGGGCCTGGTCGCGCAACTGATCGCCGTGGCGCAATGCCCGCTCGCACGCATTTTGGACAAGGTCATCCGCATCCGCTGCCGTTCCTGTCAGCGCCAAGCCGAACCGGCGTAAGCGCGGCATCAGCGCAACCAGCACCGTCCTGATATCACTGCCCATCAGGGCGCCCTACGATCCCGCGTCCAGATGACGGCCCACTGCATCCGGATATTCCGCCGCAACGGACGGCAATGTTGGTTTTCCCATTTCTTGCTCCCGTGCCGTGCGGCAGGATTTGCCCCGCCCGTCGCCTGCATAACCCTTCCACATGCACGGACAAGGAGGATGGGACAGGTTTTTCTCTGCAAGCCCCAAGCCATACCCGTTTGGAGAATAAACCGTCTCCGGGCGGGCCGGGAACCTGCTAGGCAGACTTGCGCGGCCTGTCACACACATGGAATCTGGCGGAGCCAGGCCGCGCAAGCCTGCTTAGCTTTTCGTGTGTGCGCAAACCTCCAGAGGTTTGCTTAGTGCGTCGGCGATGACGGGACGTGGCGGACAAACGGTCCACCACGCCTTTCAGCAGCGCGGCGTATCAGGCCAGGCTGGCCCGGCGGCGGCCAAACGCGGCAGCCCCCAGCACGGCAGCTCCGAGCAGGGACAGGGACGCAGGCTCTGGCACCTGGGTCGCCCTGAAGACGGAGGCGTCGGGCGCAAAGTCGGCAATCTGCGTGTTGCTGCCCGCACCGGACCGGGGCCACAGGTTGAAGCCATATCCCCGGGGGTCCAGGCCCCTCGACGGCGCGAACGAAACCGGCAACTCCGCCGTTATGGTCGCACCGCTGATCTGCAAGTTGGCGGCAGGAAGCGGCGTACTGGCTCCGGTGATGAGGTCGTTGAACGTGATCGCCCCGGTCAGACTCAGGACCAGCACGGAATCGAAGCTCACGCCCGCGCCGATGGAGGGGTTGCCAGCCAGGAAGCGCTGCGTCCCTGCCCCGCGGTCCACGCCCCAGACAAACAGGGCGCCCGGCACGGACGACGCCAGCGAGGCAATCGGACCCGCCATCGTCGCAGTCAGCACGAACTGCCCGGCATCCAGCGTGACGTTGGCCGAAGTAACGTCGAGGCCAGAGGCCTTCGGGCCGGTGTAGCTGGGCAGGAAGTCTCCGGTGGGGTCAATGATGGCGGCGCGGGCGATGCCTGGCGAGGCAGACAGCAGGGCCGCAAGCAAGGCTGCGGCGACGCTTGCATGAAGGGTGGGTCGAGGTGACATCTTGTCTCCGGTATGCTTAGAGCCGGGGCTGGATGCCCTAGCTCCAGAATGGACGCCAACAGCGCCGGCTTGTTCCCTTGCGCCATCCGTTATTTACCTTGAACCAGTCCCGACCAGACGGGTGGCCCGACTTACAGGAGCCCCGTCGAGAACCACGGCACCGCCGCCACCAGGATCAACCCCAGGACCAGCGCCCCGAGATAAGGCCAGATCCGCCGCATCGCCGCGTCCGGGCTGACCCGGCCGATGGCGCAGGCCGCGTAGTATCCCACCCCGAACGGCGGGGCGAACAGCCCCACCCCCATCGCCAGCACCACCACCATCGCATAGTGCACCTCGTTGATCCCCAGCGTCCGGGCGATGGGGAACAGCAGCGGGCCGAACAGCACGATGGCCGGGATTCCCTCCAGGACGCTGCCCAGCACGATGAAGGCCACGACCGAGATTGCCATGAACCCGCCGCCGCCGCCGGGCACCCCGGCCATCGCGGCGGCCAGGGCGCGGGAGAAGCCGGACTGCGTCAGCGCCCAAGCCATGCCGGTCGCGGTGCCGATGATCAGCAGGATCGCGCCCGACAGGCACGCCGTTTCCACCAGCATGGGATACAGCCGGCCCCAGTCGAACCGGCGGTAGATCAGCAGCCCCGCCGCGGCGGAGTAGGCGATGCCGATGGTGCTGACCTCGGTGGCCGTCGCCACGCCCTCCACGACGGCGGCGCGGATCAGGAACGGCAGCACCAGGGCCGGCAACGCCACCAGCAGCGCCCGCCCGACCTGCCGGGCCGTCGCCCGCCGCACCAGGGACACGTCGTCGTCCCGCGACCGCCACCAGGCCACGACGCCCAGCGCCGCCGCCAGCACCAGCGCCGGGATCAGGCCGCCGGTGAACAGCCCGGCGATGCTCACCCCTGTCACCGATCCGATGGTGATCAGCACCAGGGAGGGTGGGATCGTCTCGCTCATGGCGCCCGACGCCGACAGCAGCGACACCAATTCGCCCTCGTTGGCCCCGCGGCGCTTCATTTCCGGGAACAGCACCGGGGCGACGGCGGCCATGTCGGCGGCCTTGGAGCCGGAGATGCCGCTGACCAGGTACATCGCCCCCAGCAGCACGTAGGACAGCCCGCCCTTCACGTGGCCCAGCAGGCTCGCGAGGAACTCGACCATTGCCAGCGCCATCCCGGTCATCTCGATCAGCAGGCCCAGGAACACGAACAGCGGCACCGCCAGCAGGATCAGGGCGCTCATGCCCTCGTCCATGCGGGACACCACGACCGTCAGGGGCGTGCTGGTCGTGGCCGCAAGGTAGGCCAGCGTCGCCAGGCCGAAGCTGAAGCCGATCGGCACCCCCAGCAGCACGCCCGCGCCGAGCAGCAGCACGAAGAACAGCAGCAGGTTCCAGTTGCCCACGCCACGCAGCGCCGGGCCAAGCAGATACAGCCCGGCCCCCACGACCAGCAGCCCGGCCGCCACCAGCAGCACGTCGGCCGCCCGCTCCCGCAACAGGTGCAGCAGGCAGGACGCCAGCATCAGCGCGACGCCGACCGGGATCGCCCCGGCGCGGACCATGTTGGACCAGCCCAGCGCCGGGGTCTCGATATACCACTCGTCGGACGCATACTCGACGGCGTGCGGCAGGATCAGCAGCAGGAACAGCGCGGATGCGCCGACCGCCAGCGCTTCTGCCCGTCCCCGCCAGCGCGGCGCCATGCCGGCCACGACTGCCGTCAGCCGCATGTGCTGGCCGCGCTGCAGCGCGATCACCGCGCCCAGCATCGCCAGCCACAGGAACAGGATGCTCGCCAGCTCGTCCGTCCAAACGATAGGGCGGTGAAACACGAAGCGCGCGACCACACCCAGGAACAGGATGCCGATCTCCGCTGCCGCCAGCAGCGCCGCGGATGCCTCGACCAGGTGGCCGAGGGCGCGCCCTGCCGCGCCGGCCCAGCCCCCCGCTGCCGGCCTGGCGTCCACGGCGAGGCTCATGTCCCAGCTTTCACAACGTAGCTTTCACAAAGCGGCTTTTACAACGCAGCCTTCATGGCGCGGCCTTCACGACAGGCTACCGACCTGGCTTTCGAGGATGCCCCAGGCCTCCGGGCCATACTTGGCCTGCCAATCCCGGAAGAACCCGGCGCGCTTCAGCGTGTCGCGGAATGGCGCCGGGTCCAGGTCGTTGAATGCCAGGCCGCTCGCCTGCAGCTTGCCGCGCAGCCCGGCGTTCAGCGCGGCCACGTCCGTCCGCTCGTCCATTGCCGACTTGTTCAGCTCCCGCGCCACGATTTCCTGCGCCGCCGGCGGCAGCTTGTCCCAGGCGCGGCGGTTAGCCAGAAACCAGTAGCCGTCCCACATGTGGTTGGTCATCGAGCAGTATTTCTGCACCTCGTAGAACTTCGCCGTCTCGATCACCGCCAGCGGGTTCTCCTGCCCGTCCACGATGCGGGTCTGCAGGGCGGAGTAGGTTTCGCTGATGTTGATGCTGGCCGGCGAGGCGCCTAGCGCAGTGAACATGCTGGTCCACAGCGGGCTGACCGGCACGCGCAGCTTCACGCCGCGGAAATCCTCCGGCGCAGTGATCGGCTTGGTGCTGGTGGTGGTCTGGCGGTAGCCGTTGTCCCAGATGCGCTCCATCGCCAGCAGGCCGCGCTTGCCGATCTCCCCGCGCACGTAGGCGCCGAGCTTGCCGTCCATCGCCGCCCAGACCTGGTCGTAGTCCTTGAAGGCGAAGCCAACGCCGTTGATGCTCGCCGGCGGCACCAGCGTGGACAGGATCAGGCCCGACATGGTGAAGAACTCGACGGCGCCGGAGCGGAGCTGGCTCAGCACGTCGGTGTCGGAGCCGAGCTGGTTGTTGGGGAACACGTTGACCTCGACCCGGCCGTCCGTCGCCTGCTTGATCCGCGCCGCGGCCTCCAGCCCGCGCACGTTCAGCGGGTGCGTCGCGGGCAGGTTGTTGGCGAACTTGTAGGTGAACTCGGCCGCATGGGCCGGGCAGGTGCGTATGGCGACCAGCGGCAGGGCCACGGCGCCGGCCAGCAGGTGGCGGCGGGGCAAGTTGGGCATGGGACATCCTCCGTTCGTTGCCCATCCGGGTAACGCAGTTGCCTCGGCGTGGGAAGCCCGGCTTGCATCCCGGGGCGGGCAGCCCGATTTTCTCTGGTGACACGCAGGAGGACGCCATGGACACGTGCATCGTCGGCTGGGCGCACAGCCCCTTCGGCAAGCTGGAGGACCCGGATGTCGAGAGCCTGATCGACCGCGTGGCCGGCGCCGCCATTGCCGACGCGGGGATCGAGGCGTCCGAGGTGGACGGCGTGTTCGTCGGCCTGTTCAACAACGGCTTCTCCCGGCAGGACTTCCCGAGCAGCCTGCCGATGCAAGGGATCGAGGCGCTGCGCTTCAAGCCCGCCACCCGGTATGAGAACGCCTGCGCCTCCGGGTCCGCGGCGATCCACGGGGCGCGCGACTTCCTGGCCGCCGGGCGCGGCCGGTTCACCCTGGTGATCGGGGCGGAGAAGATGACGGCGACGCCGGGCGCGCAGGTCGGCGATAACCTGCTGGGCGCCAGCTACCGGCGGGAGGAGGGCGACATCCCCGCCGGGTTCGCCGGGGTGTTCGGGCGGATCGCGGAGCGTTACTTTCAGCGGTATGGCGATCAATCTGACGCGCTGGCTGCAATCGCCGCGAAGAACCACAAGAACGGGGTGGACAACCCCTATGCGCAGATGCGGAAGGATTTGGGCTACGAGTTCTGCCGGACGGTCAGCGAGCGCAATCCTTACGTCGCTCCGCCCTTGAAGCGCACCGACTGCTCCCTGGTCAGCGACGGCGCGGCGGCGCTTGTGCTAACGGACGAGGATACCGCCCGGGCGATGGGCAAGGCGGTGCGGTTCCGCTCGGCGGTCCACGTCAACGACTTCCTGCCGCTGTCCCGCCGCGACCCGACCCGATTCGACGGTGCCGCCCGGGCCTGGAGCGGAGCACTAGAGACGGCCGGGCTGGGGTTGGACGACCTATCTTTCGCCGAAGTGCATGACTGCTTCACCATCGCGGAGCTGCTGGCCTATGAGGCGATGGGCTTGGCGGCGCCAGGCCAAGGGGCGCGGGCGGTGCTGGACGGGACGACGGCGGCGGGCGGGCGGTTGCCGGTCAACCGCAGCGGCGGGTTGAAGGCCAAGGGGCACCCAGTCGGGGCGACGGGCGTATCCATGCACGTGATCGCGGCGATGCAGCTTACGGGTCAGGCCGGGGACATGCAGTTGCCGCGGGCAGATGTGGCGGGGGTGTTCAACATGGGCGGGGCCGGGGTGGCGAATTATGTGAGCATCCTGGAGCGGCTGTAACCGCCGGGGCTGGCGCGGGCGGCTACAGGTACTGCGCCAGGCTCATCCCCTTCACCTCCGACATCAGCTTGTAAGACGCCTGCAACTGCGTCTGCAGCGCCGAAACCTTCGTCAGCGTCGCCGCCAAATCCACATCCTCGGCCCCTGACACCTGGGCCGTCAGCGCCGTCTTGGTTTCCGCAAGCTGCGACTTGCGTGTCGCCAGCCCCGCCTGGATGTTGCCCAGCGCTCCAGCCTCCGCCGACGATGCGGCGATGGCGGACCCCAACTGGTCGCGCGTGGCCGCGGCCACCGCCGGAAGGCCCGGGCCGTCGGTGGTGGTCGCCAGCGTGGCCAGGGCCGTCATAATGTCCCGCATGTAGGAGCCGCTGGTCGGCGCCGCCGAGGTGCTGAGCGTGTTCGCGTTGGCCAGCACGCCCACCTGCACCTGCCGCCCTTCCCCGACCTCCAGCGTCGGCACCGCCGTCCCGATGGTGGCGGAGAACGGCGCCGGCAGCGTCCCGGTCAGCAGCGCCGGGATCAGCGAGGCAGCGGACGTGTTCGGTACTGGCGGGTTCGCCGTATCCTGCCCGGCGAACAGGTAGGTGCCGCCCACCTTGCTGTTCAGCAGCTCCGCCACCCGCTCCAGCGCCGTGCGCGCCTGCGCCGCCACGGCAGCCCCGGCGCCCGGCGTCAGGCCGTTCAGGCTGGGCATCTTGGCATAGAAGTCCGAGGCAACCTGGCCGATGGCCGTCAGCGCTGATTGCGTCACGCCCAGCCGCGCCGACACGCCGTCTATGTTCGCCGCCCACGCCGCCTGGTGCGCGATCTGCGGGCGCAGGTCCAGGGACACCCGCGCCGCGGCGCCCAGCCCGGCATAGGTGTTCGCCACCTTGCCGGTCGCCACCTGCTGCGTTGCCACCGACAATTGACTTTGGATCGCCGCGCTGTCCTGCGACAGCGTCGCCAGCAGGCCATAGCCGTTGATTGTGCCCGACATGTTACCTCACGCTGTCCAACAGGACCTGCCACATTGTGTTCGTGGCGGATAAGACTTTGGCATTGGCGGCATATGCGCCCTGCAGCCGCACCATCGTCGCCAATTCATTGTCCACCGACACTCCGCTGTCCGCGGCCAGCCTGGTCTGCAGCGATGATTGGGCCGCCGTGTCGGCATCCAGGGTCGAGGACGCCTGCGCCGCGCTTTGCGCAATGCCCGCCGTCAGCGACGACGCCTGCGCCGCCACCGACCCGCCGCGGCTGGCCAGCACGCCCCCCAGCACCGTGTTGATCAGCGCCGTGCTGCCTGCTGGCCCGGCCGGCGCGGTCCCATCCCGCAGCATCGTCGGCACCGCCCGGACCGCCGCCGACACCTGCATCCCCTGCGCGAACCCCACCGCCGGCCCCACCGGCACGGCGCCAGCGGCGTCCGTGAACAGCGGCAGCCCCATCCCGGCAAATTCGGACGCCACCGCAGCGGCAACCCCATCCAAACCGGCCTGCACCGACGGGAGCACCGTGTCCCGCAACGCCAGGTTGGCGCCGATCCGCCCGCCGGTGAGCGACCCCGTCACGTCCTGGCCGGCGATCGTGACGCGCGGCACGGCGACGGCCGGGGTGTTGGGCGCCAGCACCGCCGCCTGGATAACCAGGGGTCCCGACGCGCTCCGCAGCGGAAGGCTCACCCCGTGCGCCACCGCCAGCATGTCCCCGTTGGCCTGGCGCAGGAACCGAGCGCCGGTCAGGTTCGACACAACGCTCACCTGCTGGTCCCGCGCGTCCTCCAGCCCGGCGGTGCTGACGCCGCGGGCCTGCGCTGCGACGATCTGGTCCGACAGCGCCCCGACGCTCCGCAGCGCCCCATTGGCGGTGGCCACGTCCGCCACGATCCCGTCCTGGGCCGTCTGCCGGGCGTTGGAGATGGCAGCGCCCAGAGCGTTCACGCCGCGCGCCAGCCCGTCCGCGGCGGTGATGACCTGGTTCTGCTGGGTGCTGTTTGCCGGGTCGCTTGCCAGGGTGGAAAATCCGTCCCGCAACGCGCCCAGCAGCCCCGGCAGGTCGTAGCCGCTGCCCGGCGTCCCGGATGCCGCGTCCAGCCCGGCCAGCGCCGTGCTTCGCACGCCCTGTCCGGCCACGTCGGCGGAGGATGCCAGAAGCTGCGTCTGCAGCATTTCGTCGAGGTTGCGGACGGCGGAGCCGGTGCGGACGCCCAGCGCAACGCCGGACTGCCCGGCGTCCTGCACCGGCACAGACTCCCGCACGTAGCCGGGCGTGCCGGCGTTGGCGACGTTCTGCGACACCACCGTCAACTGCTTGGCGATGCTGTCCAGCCCAGTCGTCGCCGCGCCCAGTGCTCCCATCAGGCTCATGGCGCCGACCTCCTATCCCTATCGCTTCATGTCGAGCGTCTGCTGCAGCATGTCCTCTGCGGTCGTGACCATCTTGGTATTGGCGGAATAAGCGCGCTGGGCGACGATGAGCTTGCTGAACTCGGCCGCGATGTCCACGTTGCTGCCCTCCACCGACTGCGTCACCAGGTTGCCGGCGCCGTTGCTGCCGGATCCGAGGGTGCGTGCCCCGCCGCTGTCCACCGTGGCGGTGAACGCCTGGCCGTCCTGGCGCTGCAGCGCGTCGGGATTGGCGAACAAGCTCAGCGGAACCCGCGCCACGGTGCGGCTTTGCCCGTTGTCGTAGTTGGCGACGATATCCCCGTTTTGCCGGGTGGTCACGCCGCTGAAGGAGCCCGGCGCGGCACCATCCTGCGTCAACCCCTTCAGGCTGAAATCGGTGCCGGCATACTGGGCGGACTCAACTGGTCGTCGCAACACGTCCTGTTTGCGCCGATTGCAGGAACTGGTCCAGCATCTCGGCAGGTGTTTTCCAGCCAAGAGTTTTGCGCGGCCTGGCATTGAGGGCCGCAGCTAC
>JAABUK010006830.1_pt1 | contig 16794 bp, 18 predicted proteins | sample 5559141 | NCBI WGS metagenome assembly JAABUK01 (sample SAMN10711869, study PRJNA513367) | rock metagenome | isolation source: Antarctica rocks | place: Antarctica: Victoria Land, Pudding Butte nord | collected 2016-01-03
TCAGCGCAGGCTTGAAGACACGGCTGGTTTCGATCTCTAAACGCGCGGCTGCTGACTTCGCTAAAAAGGCGTTGTAGCCTTCTGGCTGCTCTTTTTCCATCCGCCCTGCCCTGCCCTTCAGAAAATCGAAATACGCTGGTTGTAGCGCATCTCTGCGCCGTGAGCGTGCTAGTTCTGCGTCCTCCCTAGCTGTGTAGCCTCCATGACTTCTTCCTCTTTCGCCTGCTCCTTTGAGGATTTGTTCCCGTAACTGGTAGCTCTCTTTGGTGACCGCGATTAGTTATGCGGCAAGGTCGTGAATTGCACCCGGATTACGACGGGGCAAGGCGCGTAGCTGAAGCTCGTTGTTTCCGCTCATCCATCCTTAATAACGAATGCGTTGGCGGCCTTGTCGTGAAGCGTCTGGCGCTTAGCATCCCAGAGCGGCCACAACCCGTCAATGTCCGCTATAGAATCGCGGAGCGGATTATCGAATTGTTATTTCAAGAGTGAAATTTGCGACCCTGCTTGGAGTGGTGACCACGATCATGTAATCATTCGTTACTGCGCTCTATTTTCATTGCACCTTCAAAGACTTCAGCACATCCAAGCACGACTCTAACTGCTCTGGCGTGCCGTAGGTCAAAACGAACAGTACCGCATAGTTTTTGCGCATCATCACATAAAAGCGTTGTTGTACTGTTGATGAAGCGGCGAGCTGCGGGTTGCGCGGATGCACACCGAGGAAAGCAAACTCAAGTCCGCCGATCTGCTCGGTCTTTATTTCATCCTCAAACGCACTTAGAGATTCACCGATAGTATTGGTGCGGCGTACCTGCTCAAGATACTGGCGCGGTGTGCGCACACTGAGAGCGATAGCAATGTTCTCAGCCACCGCCATGATGTTTGGACTGATCTTATCTTCGGAAGGCTTAACGGCAACCAGCAGCATCGTCGTGCGAGAAAACGAGGCTCGAACGGCGCGCTGAACCGCCGGATCAGACTTTTGCGCTCTCTCCTGCATCCGCTCCCGAGCAACATCAATAAGTTGTTGCTGAACGTCAGTATCCTGCGTTTGCCAGCCCGGTGGCAGCGTGAGAATGAAGCCTAGCGTTTTATTGACGTAGGTTTGACCCTCGAATTTCCCGCTCACATCCGCGCGCGCGGCTGGTTTGGGATCGCCGAGAGGCATTTGGCGTGATGGCGGTGATTGCGCAGATGATTGTGGTGCTGGCGTTCGACGTGATTGCGCAATGGTGGTAATTGATGCGCATCCAGCAATCAGGAACAAACAAGCGACAAGTGTGGCTCTATTGTTCATTTATGAGCTACTACCCTTCTGTAAATTAGCGTGCTTGCATTTGGCGACACCGCCTTCAAAACCTTTCGGATAGTAGAAGTTTGTTCCGCCGCAATCAGGACAATCTTTCGCTTGCTCCATGGGCGCTGATGAAGTGACGATCTGATCCGGCAATTCCCTTCCTTCGGCGCGCGCCTGTTTCTTATCCATTTTCCAGAGTCGTCGTCGAAGATGTTCAGCTAAAAAGGATGGCACGGATGAAACTGTGGTGCGCGCGGCAGCGATCTTCATTTCCGCGATCAGCACGTCGGCTACTTCCTGCCATTTCACAGCATCAGCTTTCGACGGATTCTTGCCGGTTATTTCCAGCACTGCTTTGCTGAACTCGCGCGCAAAGAGGGCGAAAGCCTCATCATCATCAGTCGTTGCCGAAGGTCTTAAAGAAAAGGTCTTGGAATCACCAGAAGTTGTTGAATCTACTACGTTAAGACCTACGCCACGCACCCCACTTTCGACGGGGGGTACCGTCCCCACTTTCGGCGGTGCGTGGCGTAGGTCATCTACGGTGGGTGGCGTGGGTGGTGTACGTGGTGTGGGTTCATCCGGTAAATCCACTTCTTCAGGAAGAAATACCGTGTACTCATTGCCGCGATGCTCGCCATCCGTAACATTAACTTTAATCAATCCGATTACCTTCAAATGAGACAGGTTTTTTAGCAGTGTGCGCTCCGAGCCGATGCTTGATCCTGCCATCAGTTTCGGCTTGGTGATGCGCACGCTTCTGACAGGCACGACAGCGCCGCGCGTGCGGTGATATAGAAAGTCGTAAAGCTGTTTGGACTTTCCGGTGAAGTGCCCGCCGGCAACCGCCTCACGCACAATCGAATTTGCTACCTTCGTATAATCGCGCTCCGGCGAGATGGAGGTGGGTGGCGTGCGTGGTGTACGTGCCGTGCGTGGCGTGGGTGACGTGGGTGACGTGCGTGATTGAGTCGACTCTTCGGCGCGCGAAGTAGAGCTTTCTTCTTGTGGCTGCTCGCGGAATTTGGCAATCAGGCCGGAGCTTTCTTTTGACTTGTTAGGCAGCGGCGCAGTTTGGCGCGCGACGATCTCACTTAGACCGCTTTGCAGCCCGCGCTTGCGTTTCTGGCTCATATTCGGATAGCAACTCCTTGCTGAGTTTAAGGAAATCAAAACTGCCCGGCGCACTGGCGTCAAACTCGATGATCGGCTGGCTCGCCGATGCTGCCTCTGCCAGTCGCACGTTCTTGTGAATAATGCTTTGGATCATCAACCCGCCAAAGAACTCTGACACTTCGCTCTTTACGTCGCGATCAAGGTTTTGCCCACGGTTGTACATATTGAGCAGCCCGCGAATAATAATGTCGTCCTTTTCATAAGCATCGCTGACACGCGCGATCTGTCGCATCAAGTCTGTGAGGCCATAAAGCGCATAGAAGCCGCAGTCCACCACGACGATTACTTCATCGGCAGCGACAATTGCGTTCATCGTTGCGGTGCGCATCGCCGGTGGCGTGTCGATAATCACGTAGTCGTACTGATTTTTGATTTGGCGCAGCCGAAGACGGAGAAGAGAATCGCGGTTGTGGCTTGCTTCCAAGCGGTTCTCCAGATCGGGAGAGATGGCATTCGGAATTAAGTGCAGATTGGGCTTGATCTCTGTGATGTAGTCATGAACATTCGGCGCTTCAGCAGTCAGCATATGGTAAGCCGTATGCGTCAGTTGTCGTGGATCGACGCCGTAAGAGATGCCGAAATTGCCCTGCGAATCAAGGTCAATGCCGAGCACGCGCTTGCCGTGATGAAGCGCGAGGCACGCAGAGAGATTTACGGCAACGGTAGTTTTGCCGGTGCCGCCTTTGGCGTTGGCGAGTACGATTGTTTTCACGGTTGCTGCTCCAAAGCCTGCTTAGTCTGATGATGCAAAAGGGGATTAACGTATAAACGTGATCGAGCACACGCCTGCCGCTGCAATCACATCAAGTTCGTGGTGGTCGGATGTGAGCAATGCGCCACCGATGCGGTTCGTCAGCGCAACGGCGCAGAAGTCGGCGAGTGATGCGCGATGCTGTGCTTTCAATTTACCCACGTCCTTCCAAAATGCGCTGTCCAGATCGTTGCTTTCGATAATGCCGAGACCTTTTAAGTCGCTGATGGCCGTCTCTGCCGATGCTTCGCCCGAGTCACGGTGGAATATGTAGTACACCTCGCAGAGATTCATTGCGTGCGCATAACAATCAGCATTTGGATCAGCGAGGGCGTTTGCCACAACATGCTCGCCCGGTTCTTTACGCAGTAAAGCCAGCATTGCACAAGCGTCCATTACATAGATCATTATTGTTGTGCCCGCCGCGTGTGACGATCCTCCAAAGCAATCTCATCAGCTTTCTGCGCGGCGAAATCATCGCTGCTCGTTTTGGTGTGCGTGTACTTGGTTTGCACTTCGCGTATTCGTGCGAGCCGTTCTTCGCGGTCGAGTGCTTCGCGTAGAAGCCTTTGCTCATCAAGTGGAAGATGCCGAGCCTCTTCAATGATTTTGTCTAAGGTGGTGCTCATTTCTTGCTGCCTTTCTATTCTTCAGAGAAGGGAACAATTGTTTAAGCATGTAAGTCGCTTGCCCGCCGGTGCTCTTGGAATCTGGGCACAAGTCCCGTTCGTCTTTCGATTCCGTACATGCGAACGTCGCTCTGCTTCTGATCAACCGTCCATATCTTTCGCGCGTCAAGCAGTAAGCCGATCACAAAGCCAAGAGACTCCTCCGTTAGTCTTGTGGCCGCGCGCAACTCATCCCACGAATACGGCTTTGCTTGTAGCGCGTCGAGAACTCTCTGCTGTGGCGATAACGTGACCGCGCTCGGCTTCACTTCTTGTCTTTCTTCTTACTTTCGGCGGAAGATTGTTTCGCCTTCAATGCTGCCTTTTGCGAGGCGATTGCGTTTTGCTTCGCTCCAGCGCTGGCGTTAACAATCAAGCCTAAGTCCTGCGCACGTTTCTTGAGTTTTTCGGTCGCTTTATCATCAATCATCGCTTGCCTTTCTTCTTCGCTTTCGCCGCTCCCGTGAGAGCCACATTGCTGCCATTTGCGGGCTGCGTAGCTGCTTTCTTTGGAATCCGCCCACGCTTCGGCGGCTCAAAGCCCGTCAAGTCAGTTTCAGGGATTTGCCACACCGGGCCGCGTGCCGTTTGTTCAATCTCCGCTCGTGCAAACTTGCCTTGCCTGCACCATAACTTGACTGTCGGCTGAGACACGCCAAGACGTTCCGCCACTTGCGACGTTGTTAGTTTCAGACTCATGGACACGAAGATTAACCCACCAGCTTGAAATAATCAAGATAATTTAATCCCGTGAGTGAAATATCTTTTGTCTAGTTTAATAGGCGGTTAAATTTTTAATGGAACTTTGATGTAATTACTAGGCAAGCCGTAGTAAGTTGTGAGTCCGATAACAAATAACGTTTGATATATCCTCGGCAGATTTGATGTAATAAAGTGACCTCTAGAGGCACTCCGACTCACTCATCACGCGATGACTTTTGTTCAGTTCGCTTGAAGAACTCTGGCGCACAGCAAATCAAGTTTCGCTCGCCCGTACATTTAACGGTTGACCTGTCCCTCAACTTGTCCCTGACTTCACTCGTAAGAAAGAGCAGCTTTCACAGCCAGCAGAGCATCCGCCAACCCATTAGCATAGCTGACGAACTCCGGCAACTCACTTCTTCCCGCGTCAGTGAGCTACCCGCGAAGTCCATCAACTTGACGCTCTTTAACTATCTTGACAAAGTCTCCGGCTAAGTTTTGCGCTCGCGCCACGTCGGGCGAAAGTCGTTGTAATAACTCAATGACATTCTGTTCATCATCTTTGAGCTTCTCTGGTTGCATATTCCGCTCTGGTGACCACTCATTCCGGCAAGTGGTACACCGCGATTCTTTCTGGTTAGCGCTGGATTTCCACTTCTCTAGCATTGGGGTGGTGCTTATCGGCGCTACCATTGTTTGTGTGGGAAGAAAGCGGTTCTGTCTGTAGATGACTTTCTCCAACACCTCGCGCACATTCTCGAGAAGATGGAATCGATCTGCAACCTGAACGACTAGCGGTGCTCCTTCGTTGATGCCGGCAGCATAAGCCGGTGTGCAATCACGGTTGATGATCTCCACTCCGAACGATGCGCTTTGAGTCAGGAGCAAGAGTCGCCGATTTACGATCCGGTAACAGATCAATAGGGCAGTGTCTTTACCAGATCAACGAGTATAGTGCCGCACCTATGTCCTCTACCTTTGCGCTGAATCTGCGAATGAACATAGAAATTAACTTTGTTATCGGACTCACGAAGATTGTGAAACTGCCCTCAACGAAGTTGTCGGCAAATTCGCATTCGACGAACGCTTTATCTTTTCTTGATAAGAGCCGGGAAAGTATCTAAAGTGAAGATAGCCATTTATAAACTGAGGTAAGTAAGCGTATTCTGCGTTCGCATTGTATAAGAGTTTGCAATATCTATAACTGCTACCAGATACCTCGTAGGTTGGCGGTTACACCCAATTTCTAATTGCTGGCAATCCCGCACTTCATGCCGGCAACGCGACAGAGCATTTTTTGAATCGCTTTAGTAGTGACACTGCTTGTCCCTTGTCCTCAAGTATCATACCGGATATGTCGGAAGAAAATACCAGCAGTCCTCATCGCGTACATGTCCGCGCCTACGCTCGCATCGGCGTCATTCATCGTGAGATCAGTTCGGGCGCGTTTCCCGGTAATGCCCGGTTAGCCGAACTGCTGGAGGTCACGGAAAGAACTGTTAAGCGTGATGTTCGCATGATGCGCGACCGGATGAACGCGCCGATCAAGTATGACCGAAAAGAAGGCGGGTACTATTACGGAGAGTTGGGCTGGGAGCCGTCGCCCATACAAATATCCGAAGGTGAATTGCTCGCTATCTTTACCGCAGATCATGCGCTACGGCATCTCGGCCACGCGCCCGAAGCAATGCTTTTGCGAAACGCTTTAACCAAGCTAACGCAGTATCTGCCTGAACAAATACAATTCAATCTTACTACGCTCGGCGGCGCGCTCACATATCAAGATACGGCACATACAAGCGTCGAGCCAATGACTCTTCGCACGCTTGCTCGCGCCGCTGCCGAACAGCGCACCATCGAATTTGAGTATTATTCACAGCATCGCGGCGAGAATACCGAACGGGCAGTTGATGTACTGCTGCTGCATAACTTCGCCGGTGATTGGTATGCCATCGCCTACGATCATTTGCGAGGCGAAGTGCGCGACTTCCATGCCGGGCGTATTCGGAAACTGCGCGAAACTTCCCGTTATTTTGCGACGCCCGACCACTGGAATCCCGAAAACTATTTGCGGCGCGGCTTCTACATGATGCGCGGTGGCCGTCTCACGACCGTCGTAATCGTCTTCGACGCTTATCAGGCACAATGGATACGCGAGCGCCATACCTTTCACCCGGACGAGCAACGCGAAGACTTAGAGGGCGGGGAACTGCGCCTTTCGTTTCCTGTCGGCAGCAACGGCCTCGAAGCCGTCGCGCGTTTCTGCATGGCCTACGCCGGACACTGTTACGCGGAGCGACCACGTGCGCTCCGCAAAATTATTCGGCAGAAACTTCAACTCGCTTTACAACAACATGCTGAAGACTAACGAAGCGCAGTTTCACTCGAAAGGAAATATTACAGATGTCAGCCGAAGCCACACGTTCCACGCTCTCCGAGAATGTACTTACAGACCCGCAAGTCCCGCACATCATCGTTCGTTTCCCGGTACAAGGGAAAACGCTTCCCGCCGATCACGGCTATGCGCTCTACAGCGCACTCTCCCGTCGCTTACCCGAATTTCATACTGCGCGCTGGCTCGCAGTCGAACTCATTAGCGGCGTTCCATGGCGACAAGGCATCATTGCGCTTCCCACACGCTCCGCTGCGCTCAATTTGCGATTGCCTGCTGATGCCTTCGGTAAAGTTATGCGGCTCGCCGGTACCCGCCTCGAAATAGAGGGTCATCAACTAACGCTCGGCATTCCCGTCGCGCGCCCACTCACGCCCGCCGCGTCGCTTTACGCGCGCTTCGTCACGATCAGAAACTCCACCGAAGCCGAACCATTCCTCGATGCAGCTAAACGCCAACTCGATAAACTCGGCATCACTACGGCGACGCTTGAACTTCCGCGTGATGAACAGGGACGCTTTCGTCGCCGCATCATTAAGATCAAAGCTGCCTCAATCGTTGGCTTCTCGCTCGCCGCACATGATTTAACTGACGATGATTCCATTAAGTTGCAAACGCACGGCCTCGGCGGACGCCGCAAAATGGGCTGCGGCAGCTTCAATCCCATTAGGTTCCTGACCCCGGCGACAAATCAGATCAGTGCGACTTAAACAAGAGTCCGAAAAGAACGAGCACAATAACATGATGAGCCAACCGGAGAAATTACTCGCTAAAAGCGTGCGTCCAGATAAACCACCGCTTACGTTGCAGCAACATTTAGAGGATGTATGCAACGCCGCGACGAATATATTCCGCCCTGAGGAGAGATGGGGACGTAATTGGTGTCGCTTCTTTCTCCTTGAAAATGAAGTAGCGAGAGAGAAGTTTTTGCTGAACTTGCAGGTAGCTGCTTTGCTGCATGACATAGGCAAAGCAAATGAAGACTTTTGCGAGGCACTAAAGAACTCAAACGCCGTTCAACTTATCCGCCACGAACATCTCAGCGCGCTGTTGCTTCACTTGCCTGACATACGCTCGTGGCTGAAAGAGAATCCGCTGCTTGATGCGGAAATCATCACTGCCGCCGTGCTGTCGCACCATTTGAAGGCTGCGAGGGAAGGTAAATGGCAGTGGTGCGAGGAGCGAAATTTGAAGAAGTCGCTGAAGCTCTTTCTTCAACACGAACAAGTCACAGCGATTTTTGAGAAGGTAAAAGAAATAGCTTTGCTACCACCACCGCCGAAAGTGTCTTTGTCATTTTGGGCAAGCAAGCACCCCTTCTGGATAGATATAAGAAAGTCAGGAATAGATACTGCTGATAAATTTTTCTACAAAAAGAATTGTGACGACAACAGACGCGCGTTGCTATTGGCGGTTAAAGCCGGACTTATCATTGCCGATGCTGTGGCTTCTGGTTTAGTTCGCGTGGCTTCAGGCTCGATTCGGGAAGAACGCTTAATCGAAAAGTGGATTGAGTCTGTTGTTCATGCCTCGTCAATCAGCGAGCAAGACATTGAAAAGAACATCATCAAGCCGCGCATCAAGCAACTCGACGAGAAAAAGCCGTTCGCGCTGCACCCGTTTCAAGAGCAAGCGGCGAGCCTCGGCGCGCGGGCATTATTGATTGCGCCGTGCGGTTCGGGGAAAACTTTGGCGGCATGGAAGTGGGCGGCGGCGCAGGCGCGCGAGCGGGAAATCGGGCGCGTTATCTTTTTGTATCCGACGCGCGGCTCGGCGACGGAAGGCTTTCGTGATTACGTCGGATGGGCACCTGAAGCGGAAGCCAAACTCGTACATGGAACTTCGGATTATGAACTCGAAGCGATGCAAGAGAACCCTGAACGCGGGAGCGAGGCGACACAAGGCAAGAACTTTCGCCGCGAAGAAGATGAACGATTATTCTCGCTCGGACTCTGGACGGGACGCTATTTCAGCGCGACAGTTGACCAATTCTTAGGCTTCATGGAACACAGTTACGGCGCAATTTGCCTGCTCCCTTTGCTTGCCGATAGCGTCGTCATCTTCGACGAAGTTCATAGCTTCGATAAGCAGATGTTCAAGTCGCTCATGGCCTTCCTCAAAAATTTCGACGTGCCTGCGTTGTGCATGACCGCGACGCTCCCGCGCTCACGTCAGGAAGATTTGCAAAGCGTCGGCTTGCAGCTTTACCCGACGAAAGACGACATCGCGCACGCCGCCGAACTCGAAAGTTTCAGACGAGACGCGAATCATCCGCGCTATATCCATACGCCACTCGCAGATGAACAAGCGGCTTTCGCCCGTGCCGTTGCCGCATACCGAAAAGGCGAGCGCGTCAAAGGCGAGCGCGTCTTGTGGGTCGTCAATACCGTTGACCGTTGTCAACGCATCGCCAAAGCGTTGCGCGATGAACTCGGTACGGAAGTCATCAATTATCACAGCCGCTATAAACTCTCCGACCGTCAGGACAAACACAAACTAACGATTGATGCTTTTCAACAGATCACGCACGCCGCGATTGCCGTGACAACACAAGTCTGCGAGATGAGCTTAGACCTTGATGCGGACGTTTTGATTTCCGAAGTTGCGCCCGTGTCGTCTTTGGTTCAACGCTTCGGGCGCGCGAACCGTCATCGCGCACGCGGCAACGACTTTCGCGCGCAACTGTTCACCTACAAGACCGAATCGCCGTTGCCCTACACAAAAGAAGAACTACTCCCAGCAGACAATCTTTTAATAGGAATCGGCACTTCGGAAGTCAGCCAACAACGTCTCGCTGAACTGCTTGAAATTCATTCGCCGGATGAAGCCCGTACCGACGGCAGCAGCCGCTTTCTCGATAGCGGTTACTTCGCTACGCCCGGAGCGTTCCGCGAGGCGGACGAATACACACGCCCGTGCGTGCTTGACGGCAAAGACCTAGAAGAAGTGCGGCGAATGATAGATCAACGACAATCTTATGACGGATACATCGTCAACGTCCCTGAAAGCTTCCTCAAGAAAGTTATTGATCCAAATCAACCGCGCCCAAGTTGGTTGCCAAAATATCTCAACATCGCGCCCGCCGCGTTTTATACGAAAGAGTACGGCTACAAAGTGAAGGAGTAGAGATGCCCGCAAAAGCTACTGCGCCCGAAACGATTGAACTCGAATACAGTCTCGCCGAACTGCCTTCGTCGCAACATCGCGCCGGACTCGCCGGACTCGTGTTGATGATTGATTGGCTGCAACGCCAACGCACGCCCAAAGACATTTGCGAAGTCACGCACATTGACGAACGCGGCGCGAAGATTCGTCTTGACCAAGACGGACTCAAAGCGTTGCTTGATGAACTTTATGCCGCGACGCGCGAGGAACAACCACGCCCGCAACTGTTAAAGAACAGCAGGACTAAGGAAGTTATCCCGCCGCTTCGTGAAGAAGAAATCGAAGTTATTGATGAGAAGGGCAAGACCAAAAAGAAGACCTTGTACATTTATCCTATCGTCGTCCCGAAAGGCGCACTACTCGTCGAGAACGATCCAACCGCAAAAGGCGACAAGGGCGACTGGGTGAAACTTTGGCGCGACATGACATGGAGCATCCTGCGCGGCGTGCCTGCGACTCGTGCGCCGTTTGACGCGAGAGCCAACAAAGAAGAGACAAGCGACGCGATGGACGTTTGGCAAGATTTGGTTAAGCCCGCGACTCACACCATCGACTTGCCAAGCACTTATTACATCGGCGCACAAGCCTCTAATGCGGAGAATGTCCCGTTCAAAGACCGCGCGCGTTTTCAATTTCTGCTTCACTTCTGGTCATACGTCGCCGGAATCTATATTCCCGCCGTTATCAATAATGAAGGCGGGAGAGATTTCGTTGGCTACGCTTTGGCGATTCCTGACGTTGCCGATCTCAAGACTTTCATCGAAGCCCTGCCGCGCGTGTGGCAAATGCGCGGAGTTGAGATGGCGGGTTATCGCCCGCGCGATGCGGTTATAGATATAGCCGCGCAAGGCGCACTCGATATGTTGAGCAAACTGCGCGAGCATCTGGCTGCCCGTGTAGGCACGAACGCGCTGCGTTTCTTAGTGCTTGGCGTGGATGTGATTCATGTCGAGAAACAGGGCAACAACATTCGCCTGCGCGGACAAATGCGCGTTGACCCTGATGAAAATATCCTAAGCGAGTATGAAAAGTTGCGCAGCGTGCTCTGGAATCCTTTATTCCGCCGCCAGCGATTGCTCAACTTGGTCAACAAGCGCGAATGGTACGCGGGCTTCGATAAATTGCTGGCGACATTGCCACATAAAGAATTGCTGGCGGAGAAAGAAGTTGGATTTAAGTATTTCAGCCGCGATGCACGCATCACGTTTGAAGAAGAGTTTAAGAATTCACCACAGGAGGACAGCATGACGGAAATCACAGAGACGATTACCGACGATGCGACACCAACGCTCCCACCGGAAATAAGTTGCGAAGCGTTGATTTACAAAATCGTCGGGACTTACATCAGCCGAAAACTCAAATCGAAGCACGACCTCGAATGGTCGAAGGCTTCAGCCAATGATGAGAAGCGCAAAGAATATGAAGAACGAAAAGCCAAGATTGCGCGCGAAGCATTTCTCGCGGTTCGCAGTCGCACGGGCGCGGACTTCGTTGACTACTTCGCTTCGACGTTGTGTTCCGTTCCGCAATACATGAACGAAAAGCATTTCCAAATGTTAACGCAAGCCTTACACAATGACACCGACAAAGTACGCACGCTGACGATGCTGGCTCTTTCCGCACGCGGCTAACCACAGAAGAAGGAGAGACTAAAAACATGAACAAAAATCTTTTCGCCACCGTCCTTACCTACACGGCTCCTAGTTCCAACTATCGCGGCGAGTCGGAAGAAAACCGCACCGTGCTGCAAAAAATCACGCGCGACGGCAAGGAATATCCAGTCATCAGCCCGGAATCAATGCGTAACGCTTTACGCGAGATAATTGCAAAGACTCAACCTTTCAATAGAAGCCGCCTTCACCAAGAAGACCAGCTTGCAGTCGCCTTCAAAGAGTTTCCAAATGCAGAAAAGTACGCAGATGATTTCTTGTTCGGTTTCTTGGTCACTAACAAGAGCGAGGTTAAGAAGAACGAAGGCAAAGAGGCGAAGCGTGATTCAATTCTACGGATGAACATCGCAGTGGCAACCACGCCTTACCGCTTCAACGCGCTTTTCAATCAATCTCCTAAAAACTCAATGAGTGAAGCTAAAGATTCCGCGCTGATTCACCGCGAAGTCGCGCACGTCGCATATCAGTATCCGTTCGCCCTCGCCTATGAAGATTGCAGTAAAGGCGAAGGTTTGAAATGGACACGCACGCTGCTCGAAAGTATCGGTCAACTTTCAAACGTCGCAGGCGGTCACGCGCGCAGCTATTTTGAGATGTCACCCGCGAGCATCGTCGCACGCCTCACGCCACAACTCGTCGCCGGATTCGACACTTACGGCTTCAACGAACACGGCGCGTTTCAAGAACTCAATCGCATCAACGAAAACGATTTACCCGGCGCGGAGTTCTGGATCGGCGGCGAAATAGCGCGGAACATGACAACTGATGAAAAGCAGCGGCTCGAAAAGGCAGGCGTGCATCTTTACGATAACCCACAGCGTTTGTTGGCTGATGTCGCCGATGAGTTTCTCGGAGCAAAGAAGCGATGAGCGAATCAACGATGGAACGATTTTGGTTGCGCGTGCGTGCGCCGTTCGCGGCGTTTCGCACATTTCAAGCGGGCGTGTATCGCGCGACAAGTCCGGTGATGCCGCCCTCTGTCGCTTACGGCTTGGTGCTGAACTTGGCGGGAATAGAGATGCGCGAGTATTCGCCAAAGAACGTGACGACGCTGATTCACCCAGACTTGCCTTGCTTACGCATCGCCGTCGGCATCATTAAGCCACCGGAACTCTGTTCACTGTACCAACAACTCCACACCTACCGTGTCGGCAGTGATGCACAAACAAAACTCTTGGCAAGCAAAACACACGGTGCGAAATATTGGATTGCACCGACAAGGCGCGAATTGCTCGTTGATTACAATGGCGTCATCGGCATTGAGTCGCCACACGAATTGAGATTAGCTGAACAGGTTCGTCGCGGCTTGCGCGGTGAACTCAACGCTGCACGATATGGATTGCCGTTCGCGGGCGATAACAATTTCCTGTTCGACCGCTTGGAAACTATTGAACAAACAGAGGCAGCACATTGGTACACGCCGCTCGCGTCCGACGACGAGCCGCGCAAAGGTTCTTGTCGTTTAACCGTCGGGATTGATCGCGCCGATAACAGCAAGACCACAAGCGCATTGTTAGCTCCGACGATTGAGCCGACTGCCGAACCGCCGGAATTGGCTTGGACTTGGACACCACGTTTGCCTGACAAGTGAGGCTCAAAGTTATGCCTGATTCGTTGCCTGTTCACGCGCTTCATGCGCTGCGTTATTGTGAGCGCCTCTTTTATCTCGAAAATGTCGAGCAGCTTCGCGTTGCTGATGCGGCGGTGTATGCCGGAAGGCGGCTGCATGTGGAGATCGCGCGGGAAGAAGATGAGGAGGAACCTTTGACACTTCAACTTGAGAGCGAGCGGTGGGGGTTAAAGGGGAAAATTGATTGTGTGCGGCGGCGCGATGGCACGATCATTCCGTATGAGCACAAGCGCGGGCGGGCAGCACATTCGGCTGACGGAGAAGCGGAAGTGTGGCCGAGCGACCGCGTGCAGATCATCGCCTATGCTGTGCTGTTGGAAGAGCAAACAGGGCGTGAAGTTGCGGAAGGGCGCGTGCGCTATCACGCCGACAATGTGATGGTGCGCGTCGCAGTGGATGAAGCGGCGCGTGCGGAGTTGACGCAGGCGATTGCGCGAGCGCGTGAGCTGATGCAAAACGTAGAGCGTCCGCCGGTGACGGAGAACGAGCGTTTGTGTGTGCGATGTTCACTCGCGCCCATTTGTTTGCCGGAAGAAGCGCGACTGGGAAGGGAAGTGCGCGCCGCCGAAAGAGAGATTCCTGAAGGGGTGCAAATCGCGGCGCAAAGTGGGACGCAGGCCGAGCCGGAATCGAAGCCTGTGCGTGAGCGATTGCGTTTATTTCCGGCTGATGATGACCGTAGAAGTTTGCACGTGTTGACGCAAGGAGCGCGTGTCGGGCGCAAGGGCGATAGGTTTGAGGTTGCGGCGCGCGACGAAGAATCGCAGTTTCATCCGGTGCGCGAAATCGGGCAAGTCGTGCTGCACGGCTTCGCGCAGATTACGACGCAGGCTCTGCGTTTGTGCGCCGATCAAGAGGTCGGTGTGCATTGGGTAACAACGGGCGGGCGCTATATGGGCGCGTGGGTCTCAGGCGCTGGTAGCGTACAGCGACGCATACGACAATACAGAGCTTTGACGGACGAGAATTTCTGTTTGAAGTTGGCGCGCAGATTAGCGGAAACGCGTGCGCGCGGGCAGTTGAGCTTCTTGCTTCGCGCGAGCCGCGATACAGGAGGCACGAAGAGCATCGCGCCGGAAGTGATTGAGGCAGTAAGCGGCATACGCAAGTTGCTGTCGCCGCTGTCGCGTGCGGGAAACATTGACAGCTTGCGCGGCTACGAAGGAAGCATTGGCGCGCACTACTTTTCCGCTTTACCGCACCTAGTCATCGCCGAAGCTGGAGAGCTGATGCGCCCAGACGGGCGCAGCCGTCGTCCGCCGCGAGATCGGTGCAACGCGCTTTTGTCTTACGGTTACGCGCTACTGTTAAAAGATGTAACGAACGCGATTATCGTCACAGGGCTTGATCCGAGTTTAGGCTTTTATCATCAACCGCGCAGCACTGCTCCGCCACTCGCGCTCGACATGATGGAATTGTTCCGCGTGCCGATGGTTGATTTGCCGGTGATCGCATCAATCAACCGACGGCAATGGGATACGGATGCCGATTTCGATGTCGCGGGCGAGCAAGTCTGGCTCTCGGAGACAGGGCGCAAAAAGTTCATCGGCATCTATGAGCGCCGCAAAGCAGATTACTGGAAGCATCCGGTCATCAATCATTCGCTTACATACTCACGTTTGCTTGAATTAGAAGTCCGGCTCTTGGAAAAAGAATGGATGAATGAGGGCGGGCTGTTTGCGAGAATGCGGTTACGGTAGTTTTGCTGTTGTTGGGAGGCCTTGAGCGCGTGGAAAACAAAAACTGGTATGTCATCTGTTATGACATTACAGAGCCAAAGCGATGGCGGCGAGTGTACAAACATTTGCACGGCTATGGGCGGCGGTTGCAATTTTCAATCTTTCGTTGCCGGTTGACAGTGCGGCAAATGGAGCGGCTGCGCTGGGAACTTGAGAAGATGCTGACAACCGATGACAAGTTGCTGATTCTCGCGTTATGCGATGGATGTGAGCGACGAGTCGTCGCTCATAATCGCCCAGAAGCTTGGACGGAAGAAGCTCGCAGCTTCGATATAGCTTAGAGCTGCTGTTTATACTCTCTGCGCGCCGCAGAGTTTTTTTTACGATCAAGAGATGAACGCAAGTACATGTGCATGTATTCATCCAGAAAGGAGAAGAATGGAGCTAAGTTCCGTACAAGGCGCCGTTTATGCTTGCGCGTATGCCCACCTTGTGCTTGCGTCAAAAAAGATGCGTGTATTTCCAGCATTTAACTCTGGTTCGACTGAAAAATACGAGCACCGAATTGATGGCTCCCTACAAATGAAAACTGATCCCCGCAACCTCGCCGGTAACATAATGCTTTGGGTAGCTTTAGCACCCACGCAGTGAAGATTCCGATGACTCTATTAAGAGTTGAGCACCAGTTTAGGCGAAGTGCTGCGACAGCAAAACGGTGAGTGAAGATTCCGATGACTCTATTAAGAGTTGAGCACAAACCGGCTCCGCTTGATCGAACACACGGAGCGCGCGTGAAGATTCCGATGACTCTATTAAGAGTTGAGCACTGAACAAAAGCTGTGCAACATAGGCGGCGACGCGCACGGAGTGAAGATTCCGATGACTCTATTAAGAGTTGAGCACATAATCGTCGGCACGCCCAAGATTACAGTGTAAAGGTGAAGATTCCGATGACTCTATTAAGAGTTGAGCACTTTTGCGGCAGCGGGCGTGCGAATGTCGTGTTAAATCGTGAAGATTCCGATGACTCTATTAAGAGTTGAGCACTCGAGAATGTTTCCACGATCTCCGCGCGACTTTAAGTGAAGATTCCGATGACTCTATTAAGAGTTGAGCACTGACCGGCTCGCCAATAACTAACAGCGGAACACTTGGTGAAGATTCCGATGACTCTATTAAGAGTTGAGCACTCCGCGAGCTTCGGCATCAAGAACATTGCGAGGCCGAGTGAAGATTCCGATGACTCTATTAAGAGTTGAGCACTTTATCATGCGTATGTGTGGCGCGCCACTCGAAAAGTGAAGATTCCGATGACTCTATTAAGAGTTGAGCACGTCTGGACGGACGCACGGCGGATTATCGCACTTGTGGTGAAGATTCCGATGACTCTATTAAGAGTTGAGCACACGCGTTCAAATCACCAACATTGCCGAAAGCCAGCGAGTGAAGATTCCGATGACTCTATTAAGAGTTGAGCACCACAAGCATCTGTACATCGTTGACCGTCAGGGCAGTGAAGATTCCGATGACTCTATGAACTTGCCCCGATTTGGTGGACACGAAGTTTATGCCGCTTGCCTCAATAACTGCTGCTCATATTCTGCCGGACTGAGATAGCCCAACGAAGAATGCCGCCGCTTTGGATTGTACCAACATTCGAT
>JAABUK010006832.1_pt1 | contig 16792 bp, 13 predicted proteins | sample 5559141 | NCBI WGS metagenome assembly JAABUK01 (sample SAMN10711869, study PRJNA513367) | rock metagenome | isolation source: Antarctica rocks | place: Antarctica: Victoria Land, Pudding Butte nord | collected 2016-01-03
ATGTCCACCTGCCCGTTCTGCTCGAGCGGCGCCGACTGGCCAGTGGACATCGTGTTCGTACGCCTCGGCCGGGCGGCCGATGTGGTGACTCCGAGCTACGCGATCCGCGTTTCCGGCGTGCTGGAGTCCGGCATGCAGGTCGACCCGGCAACCGGTTTCGTCAGCCTCGTCCGTCTCGTAGATGCCAGCTGGCAGCAGGTTTGAGGCAGCGCCGAGGGCGCAGTCTAGCTAGCGGAGCAGGCCGGCCGTCTTCAGCTTGCCGATCTCCGCCTCGACCCGCTCGATGCCGCCGTTCGCGTACAGGACCTGCACCCGCTCGGCCGATAGATGCGACAGGACGGGGTTGCGGAACGAGGTGTTGTAGCGGGTCGCGTCGGCCGGATCGTAGCCGAATTTCGGCGCCAGGTTGCGCAGGAACAACTCGCTCTGCACCACGGCGGGGCCGGTGAAGGTGTAGTCCGCGTCCGAGAGGTTGTGCATTACGTACTCGTACAGCAGGTTCGACTGGTTTGGCAGGCTGGCCAGGATGTTGATCGAGCCGAGCTTGCGGACGGGGGCGAGACGGAGCCGGCCGGCCGGATCCTTGATCAGGTAGCCCCGCTCGATCGGGTCGATGCCGGCCATGATCGCCGCCGTACGCAGCCAGTTGACCACGCTATACTCGTTGCCGGCCGCGGGCGCGCCGTGGGCGGATGCGTGCGCGATCAGCAAGGGCGCAGGCATGCCCCGCGCCATGGCTTCGGCCACGCCCATCAGGTGGTGGCCGCCGGTCTTGGTGGTGCCGGGCGCGCCCCAGGCATCGGTCTTGCCGTTGCCGCCGAAGTTTATCTCGATGAACTCCGATCCGTCCGCGTTCCATTGGAACACCATCGTCTTGGCCCAGTCGTGCCAGATCGGCGCGGCGATGGCGATGTCCTGGTCGATCACTAGGTCCGCGTCCACGCTTCCGCTCTCGCCCTCGCGCACGATCGGCATGCCCTTGGCGTCGAGCGTCCCGTAGATCCTGCGATAAGTCTCGGCGAGGTTGAGCGAACTGGTCAGGTTGACCGCGACATGGATCGGCAGACCGCCGGGCTCCGAGTGATGGCCGCCGAAGACGCTGCCCGGCGCGCCGATATAGGCCAGCGGCAGCTTCGGGCATGTCGTGCCCTCGTCACGAATGCCCGGGAACACGCCGGCGACGAGCCCGCCGGGGATGCGGCCGGTCTCCTCCTTGTCGATCAGCCCCTCGGCGACGAGCGTGTCTACGATCTGCTGCTTTCGCTCCGCGGTCAGGTTGACGCGGCTCTTGACGCAGGTCTCGCCGTTGAACACGGCATCCTCGGTCTGCTCGCGGACCTTCGGGTCCTTGATCTGCGTGGCCTGTGCCTTGATGAACGCCATCGCCGAGCGCACGAGCGCCGAGCTGCTGGCGAGCTTCACGGCCTCGGCGTTCCAGGCGCCCATCTTAGTTTGGTCAGGGCCGGTTTGCCCGGCCGTGACGGCGGGGGAGGTTGCAACCAGTCCCGCGAGGATCGCCGGAATCATCTGCTTAAGCCGAAGACACGTCATCGGGACACCAGCGCTGTTTCACACAGCACGCTAACAGCCCCGGGCGGAACGATGAACCGGTTTCCGGCGAAGCTTTCATGACACCAGCAGGCGACGGCGGCGTCATTCAACGGTCACTGTCAATTGCTCGGCTGCCTGGATAGCTGTCCGCGCCCGCCGCCGCTTGTGGAGCTGCCATGTCGATCCGATACTTCAACCCCGGCCGGACAATCGGGCGCCGCTCGCTATTGCAGCTCGGCGCCGGTCTGTCCCTGCCGCGGTTCGCCGTCGCCCAGGCCGATGCGCGTCCGGTCATCACCGTCGCCGTGCAGCGGATCGCCAACAGCAGCACGCTCGACGGCCTGCGCGAACAGTCCAATGTCGGCGAGCGCATCAGCCTCATGATCAGTGAGCGGCTGATCGACCTGGACTACCGCGGCGACCTCGCGCCGACCTCCGCCTTGGCGGAGTCGTGGCGCCGGATCGACGACCGGGCGATCGAGCTGAAGCTCCGCGCCGGGGTCAAGTTCCATAACGGCGAGACGATGACGGCCGAGGACGTGGCCTTCAGCTTCGGGCCGCAGCACATGTTCGGCGACACGCGTCCGGTCGTAAATGGCCAGACTCTCCCCGTCGCCTATAGCGGCCTGATCGGCCAGTCCTCGAAGCAATTGCCGGCGGAAATATCGCCCATCGCCCGCCGGCTGTGGCCGGCGCTCGATCGCGTGGAGGTGGTCGACAAGCTGACGGTGCGCTTCATCAACGCCACGCCCGACGTCACCCTGGAGGGCCGGTTCACGGGGCTCGGCAACGAGGTCGTGTCGCGCGCCGGCTACCAGGCCGCCGCCACATGGCTCGAGTACGCCCGCCGGCCGATCGGCACGGGCCCCTACAAGGTCCGGGAGTTCCGGCCCGACACGATGTTGGTGCTCGACGCCCATGACGAGTATTGGGGCGGACGCCCGCCGGTCCGCCAACTGCGCCTGGTCGAGGTGCCGGAGGTCAGCTCGCGCATCAACGGGCTGCTCGCGGGCGAGTACCAGTTCGCCTGCGACATCCCTCCGGACCAGATCGCGAGCATTGAGGCCAATGCCGCTTTCGAGGTCGTCGGCGGCACCATCCTCAATCACCGGCTGACGAGCTTCGACAAGCACCACCCGGCCTTGCGCGACCCGCGCGTCCGGCTGGCGATGGCACACGCGATTGACCGTCAGGCGATCATCGCCGGGCTGTGGTCGGGGCGAACCGTCGTTCCCGCCGGGCTGCAATGGCCCTTCTTCGGTCCCATGCTGGTCAAGGGCTGGACCGTGCCGGAGTTCGACCTCGCGCGCTCGCGCGAGCTGGTCAAGCGGGCCGGCTACAGGGGCGACCCGATCCCATACCGGCTGCTCAACAACTACTACACCAATCAGGTGCCGACGGCGCAGGTGCTGGTCGAAATGTGGCGCCAGGCCGGCCTGAACGTCGCCATCGAGATGAAGGAGAATTGGACGCAGGTCCGCGACCGCTCGGCCCCACGCGCGGTGCGCGACTGGTCTGCGGGCGCCACGTTCAACGACCCGGTGGGCTCGCTGGTCGCGCAATTCGGGCCGAACGGCGCGGCCCAGCAGGCGGGCGAGTACGAGAACGAGGAACTGAGCCGCCTCAGCGTCGCGCTCGAGACCGGCACCGACCCGGCGGAACGTCAACGCGTGTTCGCGCGGATGCTGGTGATCGCCGAGCGCGAGGACCCCGCCTATACCGTGCTGCACCAGAACGCGAACTTCACCGCCAAGCGCAAGAGCATAAGCTGGCGCGCGTCGCCGTCGTTCGCCATGGACTTCCGCCCCGGCAACTTCAGGGCCTGATCTCAGCCGGCGTCGCGCAGCCCGGTCGGGTAGAACCGGCCGTCCTGCCGCACGGCCTCCAGCACGAAGCCGCGCCCGAGCGCCACATCGGCCGCGTCCGGCATGGGCTCGGCATGCTCGTCCCACGCCTCGGCCAGCACCCTTCCCTCGGTGCCGTTCCCTGGCAGCCCCAGCAGATGCAGCAGGGTCGGCACGATATCGCCGAGGTCGGCGAACGCGTTCACGGTGGCGCCGCGCCGGAACGGCCCACCCTCCATGACCAGCAGCGTCGCCAGCTCCCGCCGGTGCAGGCCGCCATGCATCCCGCCGCCGACCGGCACGTCCCCGGCATCGTACGGCGCCCAACCGGCCACGCCGTGACGGTCGGGTTGCTCGCTGCCGCGGAACAGCAGCACGAGATCCGGTGAGCGCACGTGCGCGGAGCCGAGCAGCGCGAGCGGCGCCGCCTCGGGCAGCAGGTCGGGATCGCGCGCCAGCAGCGGTCCGGCCCAGTCCTGCTGACCGAGATAGCCCGCCAGCGCCGGCGCCAGCGCGGGGTCGCGCAGATACAGGCCCGGCGCGGCGCCGCCCGCCACGACGAGGTCGCCCATTCCGCCGAACCCGTCCGCGACGGCGAACCCTCCCGCAAGCAGCTCCGCGGCGACATCGATCCGCCGGCTGCCGGTGACGTGGCCGTGGTCGGACAGGACGAGAAGGCCGATCTGGCTGGCGTCCGGCTGCCGATCGCGCCACGCGCGGATGCGGCCGACAACGGCGTCGGCGGCGCGCAGCGCCTCCTGCGCGCGTTCCGAGCCCACGCCATGGGCGTGGAAAGTGATGTCCGGCTCGGAACACCAGAGCAACGCTACGTCGGGCCGCACCTCGCGCAGCACGAGCTCCGTCATCACGTCCGTGGCGAACGCGATGCGCGCGAGGTTCGGCACCGCGGCCTCGGGGGTCCGGCCGAGCGCCGCCCGCACCCGGTCGACCGTCTCTCCCTCGGTTCCGTGGACATTCCAGCGGAAGGCGCCGAGGCGGCCGGCCAGCGGATGGGTCAGCACGGCCGAGCCGCCGGTGCCGGCGGATACGACCGCGAGGCTGCGGCCGGCTGCAGCCAGATGCTCGCCGATCGTGGCGCGCCGCAACGGCGAGCCGCCCCCGCTCAGCAGCTCGAGGTCGGCAGGCTGGTTGGTACGCAGCTTGCGCGCCGGCGTGACGGCGGGGACGAACATGGTGTTCCCCACCAGCCCGTGCGCGCCGGGTCGGCAGCCCGTGACGAGCGACGCGGCCGCGACCCGGGTTTCGCTCGGGAACGTGCTGCGGGCGTTGGCGAACCGCGTCCCGGCCGCGCATGACGCCGCGACATGCGGCGTCGCCGCCGGGCCGACCAGGTCGGGTCGCAGCCCATCGAGCACGACGATGACGAAACGCATGCGGTGCTCGCCGTTAGCCGTTCGCGACCAGGGTGTGGCTGGCGAGGTCGACCGTGACCAGGTCGTAGCGCGACTGCATCAGGGTGCGCACGCCGGCCTGATGGTAGGCAATACGAAGCTGGTTGGCGTCGACGCTGATCCGCAGATAGCCGTAGTTGTGGTCGTCGTAGCGCTCAAGCAGCAGCCCGGTCGCCTCCACGGCGGGGCTCGACTCCAGATAGGCGACGTCGGTGCCGTTCTGCGGCTCGACTGCAGGCTGCCCTCGCGTGCCGCGGACCAGCGGATTGACGTTGTGGCCGCCATTGCCGCAGATCACGAACGGCACGCGGCGCTCCGCCCCCGCGAACTGGATCGTGCGGGTATAGCGCTGGTAGCAGTGCGCGTGGGCCGACAGGACGGCGTGCGGATAGACGCCCTCGGCGAGGCAGGCCTGGTCGATGTCGCGCAGCATGTCGCTGCTACTGCCGTGGTTGCCGCTCGCGCCGCCTCCGGGCGGCGAGGAGTAGGAGAACGGCGGGTGATGCACGGCAATCAGGACGGCGCCCTGGTATCGCTCCTGTTCGATGCGCTTGAGCTGGGCGTGTAGGAACGCGAGTTGGCGGTCGTCGACGGCGGGCCAGCGCCCGCCTTCGCTGGAAATGACGCCGGGATCCTCGAGCGCGTTGCTGAACAGGCCGATGATGCGCACGAACGGCGCGTCCAGGGCGAAATAGACGCCGGGCTGCGTCATGGCGGTTCGATGCAGCGAGCCCGCCTCGCGCGTGACGGCCGGCGAGGTCGCGCAGAAATTGCGGGCGAAGATCGAGAGCGGCTCCTCGCCGGAAGTGGTCCCCGGGACCACGAAGGAATCGTGATTGCCGGGGATCGCCAGGATCGGCGCGGGATACGCGCGGTACGGCTCGTAGAACTGGTCGTAGTAATATCGGGACTCGCCGAAGTTGTAGATGACGTCGCCAAGATGGAACAGGAAGGCCGCCCGGTTGCTCACCTGATCCGTGCTGGCGTCCATGGAGACCTGGTCGGACACCCGAAGCTCTTCGCGGTAGCGCCGCACATCCGAGGAGCCGCTGTCGCCCACCGCGTGGAACACGATCCGCCCGGCTGCTAGGATCGCGGCCACCGAGGGGCCGGCTGGTCCGTACGCGTCCGCCAGCCCGAACAAGGCGTCGTGGGCCGCGCGGGACGGCGGTATCGGGACGACTTGGCTCTTCAGCAGCGCGCTGACCTGCGCGTAGATGGCGCCGTCGGAGCCGTGCTGGGTGATGAACGATTGCGGGTCGGGCGACGCGACCGGCTCGGCGAAGATCGGGTGAGTCGTGCCCGGCGGGCCGCCGCCGGAAGCGGGGGTACTCGTGCGTTTGGCCATGCTCGAAACACCTGTCGCTGGAGGGGATGAACTGTTGCGCACCGCGATCGAAGGCGGGAGACTAACTTCCCGGCCAACGTCGGGTCGATGGCGGTTCCATGACACGAGCGCGCGGAGCAGTCCGGCGACGGACACATCACCGTCAGTACTGTTTCGGCAAGTGCTGTTTCAGTACGGTCTTCATCCGCTTGTCATCGGACTGTAACCGGACTGACCGCGACGGAGTGACACAAGCCGCGCCACCTACAGGCCCGGACATGACGCCAAAAAACATCATGCTGATCGTCGTCGACCAATGGCGGGCGGATTGCGTGCCCTATCTGGGGTGCGCGCACCTGCATACGCCGAACCTGGACCGGCTCTGCCGCGAGGGCGTCACGTTCCGCAATCACGTGACCACCGCCGTCCCGTGCGGCCCCGCGCGCGCCAGCCTGCTGACCGGCCAATACGCGATGAACCACCGCGCCGTGCAGAACACGATCCCGCTGGAAAGCCGGCACATGACCCTGCCGCGCGCGCTCCGTCGTGCCGGGTACGATCCGGCGCTGATCGGCTACACGACGACCACGCCGGACCCGCGCACCACCGGGCCGCGCGACCCGCGCTTCACCGTGCTGGGCGACAACATGGAGGGATTCCGCCCGGTCGGCGCGTTCGGCCCGGACCATGACGGGTATTTCGGCTGGCTGGCGCAGAAAGGCTACGCGCTGCCCGCCAACCGCGAGGACATCTGGCTGCCGGACCACGAGACCAGCCGCGGCGCCACCACCCATCCTGCCCGCATCCCGGCCGAGTTCTCGGACAGCGCCTTCTTCACCGAGCGCGCCCTGACCTACCTGAAGGGCCGCAACGGCAAGCCGTTCTTCCTGCATCTCGGTTACTACCGTCCGCACCCGCCCTTCGTCGCCAGCGCGCCCTACCATGCGATGTACCGGGCGGAAGACATGACGCGCCCGCACCGCGCGGCGACGCCCGCTGTCGAGGCGCGGCAGCACCCCTTGCTGCACTGGTACCTGCACCACACGCAGCAATCGAAGTTCTTCCAGGGCGCGGACGGGATGGCCTCCGGCATGGACGAGGCGACCGTGCTGCAGCTCCGCGCCACCTATTGCGGCATGATGTCCGAGGTGGACGACCGCCTCGGCGAGGTATTCGCCTTCCTCGACGAGACGGGCCAGTGGGATGACACGCTGGTCATTTTCACCAGCGACCACGGCGAGCAGCTCGGCGACCACCACTTGCTGGGCAAGGTCGGCTACTTCGACGAGAGCTTCCGCATCCCGCTGGTCGTCAAGTCGGACCGCAACCCGCGCGCGGGGCAAATCGAGGAGGCGTTCACCGAAAGCATCGACCTGATGCCGACGATGCTGGACTGGCTCGGCGCCGAAGTGCCGCGCACCTGCGACGGCGCGAGCCTCGTCCCGCTCCTCTGCGGCCCGGCGCCGCGCGGCTGGCGGGACGCGCTGCATTACGAATACGACTTCCGCGACGTCCATTACTCGCGGCCCGAGCGTGACCTCGGCATCGGCATGGACGAGAGCAATCTATGCGTAATCCAGAACGAGGCCTGGAAATACGTGCACTTTGCCGCCCTGCCGCCGCTGCTGTTCGATCTGCGCGCCGACCCGCACCAGATGCGCAACCTGGCCGACGAGCCCTCCCATGCCGAGACCGTGAAGCACTACGCGCAGCGGATGCTGAGCTGGCGCATGCGCCACGCCGACCGGACCCTGACGCATTACCGTTCGACGCCCGCCGGGCTCGAATGCCGCACCCCAACCGACGAGGCCCCCGAATGGACACGACCCGCCGCAGCCTCCTCCTGACCGGCGCCGCCGCAGGGCTCGCCCTACCGCGGTTCACGGTCGGGCAAACCGACCAGCGACCCACGATGACCGTCGCGGTGCAGAAGATCTCCAACAGCAACACGCTGGACGATCTGCGCGAGCAGTCCAACGTGGGGACGCGCATGGCGATCTTCTTCGTCGAGCGGCTGATCGACTTGAATTACCAAGGCGCGCTGGAGCAAAGGCCGGGCCTGGCCATGAGCTGGCGGCGGATCGACGAGCGCACCGTCGAGGCCACGCTGCGGCCGGGCGTGCGGTTCCACAACGGCGACGTCATGACGGCGGAGGACGTGGCCTTCAGTTTCGGCCCGCAGCGAATGATGGGCGAGACGCGGCCGACCGTGCAGGGGCGGACCCTGCCGCTCTCCGGTTCGATGGTGACCACTGCGCGAGTCAAGGAGCTGCCGAAGGAGGTGCCGCCGGTGGCGCGGCGGCTGTGGCCCGCGCTCGACCGGGTCGAGTTGGTCGATGCGCAGACCGTGCGGTTCGTCAACGCAACCCCGGATGTGACGATCGAGGGACGGATGAGCTGCCGTGGCAGCGGGATCGTCAGCCGCCGGGCCTTCGACGAGGCAGGGAACTGGCTGGACTACGCGCGCGCCCCCTGCGGCACCGGGCCGTACAAAGTGGCCGAATACAAGCCCGACCAGAGCCTGCTACTGGTAGCGCATGACGAGTACTGGGCCGGCCGCCCGCCGCTGCGCGCCATCCGGCTGGTGGAAGTGCCGGAGGTGGCGGCGCGCGTGGCCGGGCTGCTGGCGGGCGAGTACCAGTTCGCCTGCGACATCCCGCCGGACCAGATCACCGGCATCGAGCGCAGCGGCCAGTTCGAGGTGCAGGGCGCACGGGTGCCGAACCACCGCTTGACCACGTTCGACAAGAACCACGCCCAGCTCCGCGACCCGCGGGTGCGCCTGGCGATGGCGCATGCGATCGACCGGCAGTCAATCGTGGACGCGCTCTGGGCCGGGCGGACCGACGTTCCGCGCGGCCTGCAGTGGGACTTCTATGGCGACATGCTGGTGCGGGACTGGACCGTGCCGCAATACGACGTCGCGCGGGCGCGGGAGCTGGTCAAAGCCGCCGGCTACAATGGCGACCCAATCCCGTACCGGCTGCTGAACAACTACTACATCAACCAGGTGCCGACCGCGCAGGTCCTGGTCGAGATGTGGCAGCAGGCCGGGCTGAACGTGCAGATCGAGATGAAAGAGAATTGGTCGCAAATCTTCGAGCGCACGACCGCGCGCGGCATCCGCGACTGGTCGAACTCCGCGCCCTTCAACGACCCGGTCAGCAGCCTCGTCAGCCAGCACGGCCCCAATGGCGAGCAGCAGCAATACGGCGAGTACGCCAACGACGAGCTGAACCGGCTCTGCGTCGAGCTCGAGACCGGGACCGACCGGGCCAAGCGGCGCGAGGTGTTCGCCCGTCTGCTGCAGATTGCCGAGCGCGAGGACCCCGCCTACACCGTCCTGCATCAGAACGCGGTCTTCACCGCCAAGCTGAAATCGATTCAGTGGAAGGTGGCCCCGAGTTTCGCGATGGACTTTCGGGCGGGGAACTGGGGCCAAGCCCCGGCTTGACCCCGCTCGTCGCAATCCGGGATTTACGGGTCGCCTTCGACGGGGTGCCGGTCCTGCATGGGACCGACCTCGCAGTCGGACCCGGCGAGAGTCTGGGCCTCGTGGGCGAGAGCGGCTGCGGCAAGTCGGTGACCTGGCTGGCTGCACTCGGCTTGCTGTCCTCGCGTGCAACGGTCTCCGGCAGCGTTCGGCTGGGTGGCACCGAGCTGCTCGGCGCGCCGGCGGTCACGTTGGACGAGGTGCGCGGCGGCCGGATCGCGCTGATCCTACAGGACCCGATGAGCGCGCTGAACCCCGTGCACCGGATCGGCCGCCAGGTGGAAGAGGCCGTGCGGCTGCATCGCGGGCTCTCGGGTGCCGCGGCGCAGGCCGAGGCCTTGCGGCTGCTGGACCAGGTCGGCATCCCCGACGCGCGGCGGCGGTATCACATCTATCCGCACGAGATGTCAGGTGGGCAGAACCAGCGCGTGGCGATCGCGATGGCGCTCGCCGGACGGCCGGAGCTGCTGGTCGCCGACGAGCCGACGACGGCGCTTGACGTGACGATCCAGGCAGGGATCCTGGACCTGCTGCGGCGGCTTCAGGCCGAGACGGGCATGGCGCTGGTGCTGATCAGCCACGATCTGGGCGTGGTGGCGGAGACCTGCAGCCGGGTCTGCGTGATGTATGCCGGGCGGATCGTCGAGGAGGCCGGCTCGGCGGCGCTGTTCGGGGCGCCGTTGCACCCCTATTCGATCGGCCTGCTGGCCGCGCTGCCCAGCATGACCGGGCCGCCGCGGCGCCTGGCCGCCATTCCGGGCGGCGTGCCGGAACCCGGGAAGCTGCCGCCGGGCTGCCCGTTCGCGCCACGCTGTGACCGCGTCGTGCCCGAATGCGGGCAGGCGGTGCCCCCGCTCCTCGGCCCGCCGGATCACCAGGCCGCCTGCATCCGGGTCGGCGTAACGGCCGCCACGGAGCGCAGGCCGCAATTCGCATGATCCTGGAATTGAACGACGTGGTCCGCGAATACCAGCAGCGCCGGCACATGCTGCAGCGCCCCGTGCCGGTGCGGGCGGTGGACGGGGTCAGCCTGGCGCTGGCGCCGGGCCGCACGCTGGGCTTGGTCGGCGAAAGCGGCTGCGGCAAGTCAACGACGGGACGGCTGGCGCTCGGTCTGGAGCGACCGGACCGCGGCGGGGTGCAGTTCGAGGGAGCGCCGCTGCCGGCGCCGGGCAGCACGCCCTGGCGGCGGATGCGCGCCCGCATGCAATTGGTCCCGCAGGACCCGCTGGGGGCATTGGACCGGAGGCTCACGGTCGCGGCGCAGGTGCGCGAGCCCCTGGTCATTCACGGCCGTCCCGCCGGCCCCGACCGGGTTGAGGCGCTGCTGCGCCAGGTGGGGCTGCCGCCGCAACTCGGGGCGCGTTATCCGCATGCGCTCAGCGGCGGGCAGCGGCAGCGGGCCGTGCTGGCCCGGGCGCTGGCGACCGAACCGGCCCTGCTGGTCCTGGACGAGCCGGTCAGCGCGCTCGATGTCAGCATCCAGGCCGGGATCGTCAACTTGCTGCAGGACATCCAGGCGGCGCGCGGGCTGGCCATGCTGTTCATCAGCCACGACCTGAAAGTCGTGCGCCAGGTCAGCCACCAAGTGGCCGTCATGTATCTCGGCCGCATCGTGGAGCAGGGCGATCCGGACGCAATCTTCATGCGCCCGGCGCATCCGTATTCGCGGGCGCTGGTCTCGGCGATCCCGACCCCGGGACCGCGCGCCGTCGAGCGGATCGTGCTCGCCGGCGACCCGCCCAACCCGGCGGCCCGGCCCCAGGGCTGCGCGTTCCATCCGCGGTGCCCGGTCGCGATGCCGCGCTGCCGGGTCGAGGACCCCGCGCCGCGTACGCTCGAGGACGGCCGCATGGCCGCCTGTCACGCCGCCGGATGATCCGCTTCCTGCTGATCCGGCTCGGGCGCGCCGTGCTGACCATCACCCTGGTGGTCACGTTCGCCTTCGTCGTCCTGCGACTGTCCGGCGACCCGGCCATGCTGATCCTGAACGTCGATGCGCCCGCCGAGGCCATCGCCGCCTTCCGCCACGCCTGGGGGTTGGACCGGCCGATCTGGGTGCAATACCTGGAGTATGTCAGGCATGCCGCCATCGGCGAGTTCGGCCAGTCCATGCGCGACGGCCGCCCGGCCGCCTCCCTGGTCTGGGAGCGTTTGCCGGCCACGCTGGCGCTGACCGTGCCCGCGCTGCTGATCAAGGTCGGCGTCGGCATCCCCGCCGGCGTGTTCGCGGCATTGCGGCGCGGCAGTTGGATCGACCGGCTGGTGATGGCGGCCGCAGTGGCCGGGTTCACGGTGCCGAGCTTCGTGCTCGGCCTGGTGCTGGTGCTGGTGTTCGCGGTGCAGCTGGGCTGGCTGCCCTCCGGCGGGCGCGACAGTTGGCTCAGCCCGGTGTTGCCGGTGATCACGCTGGGCGTCGGCGGCGCGGCGATCCTCGCCCGCTTCACCAGAAGCGCGATGATCGACGTGTTGGGCCAGCCCTACATCCTGATGGCATCAGCCAAGGGCGTGCCGTGGCGCCAGGTGGTGCGCGGGCACGCGCTGCCGAACGCCGCCATCCCGACGGTGACGATCGTGGGCTTCATGGTTGGCAGCCTGATGGCGGGCGCGGTGGTCGTGGAGAGCGTGTTCTCCTGGCCCGGGGTCGGCCGGCTGCTGGTCGTGGCCGTTAGCAACCGCGACCTTGCCGTCGTGCAGACCATCCTGCTGCTGGTGGCGCTGACCATGGTGAGCGCGAACCTGATCGTGGACCTGCTGTACGGCCTGCTCGACCCGCGGCTGCGGAGCACACGCTGATGTCGGACCTCGTCGTTGTCGCCCCCCGCAGCACGGCCGGACGCGTTCCTTGGCTGGTCGGCTTCGCCGTGCTGTGGGTCGTGGGAATTCTACTGATGGCCCTGTTTGCCGACCAGTTGCGCCCGTATGGCATCACCCAGCTCGACCTGCGCAACCGCCTCTCGCCGCCCGGCAACCCCGCGCATCTGCTGGGCACCGACGAGCTGGGGCGGGACGTGCTGTCGCGGCTAATTGTCAGCATCCGCATCTCGCTGCTGATCGCCTTCGGCGCGACCGCGATGGCGGCGGTGCTGGGAACGACGCTCGGCTTCCTGGCGGCGCAGTTCCGCGGCTGGGTCGAGCAGGCCGTGTTGATGCTGATCGACTTCCAGGCGGCGCTGCCCTTCCTGATCCTGGCACTCGCGGTGCTCGCCTTCTTCGGGAACTCGTTGCCGCTGTTCGTGGTGCTGATGGGGTTCTACGGCTGGGAACGGCACGCCCGCATCGCCCGCGGCCTCGCCGTTGCGGCCGACGCCCAGGGCTATGCCGCCGCGGTCCGCCAGCTCGGGGCGAGCCCGTGGCGGGTCTATGCGTGGCACGTGCTGCCCAACATCGCGAGCACGCTGATCGTGTCCGCGACCCTCTCCTTCCCCGAGGTGATCCTGCTCGAGAGCGGGCTAAGCTTCCTGGGCCTTGGCATCCAGCCGCCGATGACCAGCCTGGGCAACATGATCGGCTACGGCCGCGAGTATCTGACCCGCGCGCCCTGGATCCTGCTGGCGCCCAGCGCCGTGGTGGTGCTGACCACGTTCTGCGTCAGTGTGCTCGGCGACTGGTTGCGCGACCGGCTGGACCCGGCGCGGTAGCGCGGCGCCGGGTAGTCGGGGTCTTCGAGGAAAGGGAACGGTCCGGGATAGGAGTCGACCAGGGCGGTGTGCATAACCACCCCGGTATCGGGGCGCCGACGATGGATCTGGTAGCCGGGCGGCTCGAGCGTGAAGACGGAGGGCGCGTCCTCCGACAGGTCCAGCTCGACCTGATGCGCGACCGAGGGGAGATGCTGGCGATAGCCGGGCCGAAGCGGGCGATCACGGGGCGACGGTGATGGCCGCTGACGATGCGCTCGACTTGGGGATGGGCGGCTGACGACGGCGAGGAACGCCGCCGGGTCGCGCAGCGCGATACGGTCCATGTGCCCGATGCCGCACTGGAACGGCGGGTGGTGCATGCCGATCAGCGTCGGAGTGTCGGGTGCTTTCCCGAGCGTGCGATCGAGCCAGGCCAGCCTGATGGGGCAGAGCTCACCGTGGCCGGCGCCGGGCACCACCGTGTCGAGCATGAGCAGCCACAAAGGAAAGTCCTCGACCGCGTATTGCACGAACCCGTCCGCCTCGCGCACGCCCGGCAACTCGCGCAGCAGGACCTCCCGCCGGTCGTGATTGCCGGGGATCACGTAGACGGCGACGTGCAGCTCGCGCGCCAGCATCGCGCGAGGCTCGGCGTATTCCGAAACCAGGTCGCATTCCGTCAAGTCGCCGGTGATGATGACGGCGTCCGCCGCCGGGCGCAGCCGGTCCACCGCGCGCAGGCGGCGTGGCTCGCCGGTGATGACCCAGCTCGCCTCGGCGTAGCCGCCGTCGAAAGAGATTGGGCGCGCGGACCGTAGCCGTGCTGTTACGGTCTACGACGATGCGGATGTGTTCGTCTTGAAACAGGAAGTTGCGCCAGTGCAGACCGAACTCCGGGCCATATCCATAGGAGCTCGTGGCGTTCAGCGCGCTGGTGCTGACGGGACGGTTCTGGTCAATGCGCAACTCCGACCGGTCTTGCAGATTAGGGTCTGCCCGCTGGATGTGCGCTGGGTGCGGAAGGCGTCCGAGGTGGAGACGCCGGGGTGCAGGTCCTAGTGGCCCGGCAGCCCCGAAAGCAGAGCGCTGGTGAGAAGCATTGATCTGATCATGGCGGCATCGAGAGTTCCATCCTCCATGGCGGAGATGCTGCACGCCGTCCAAGGACAAGAGTATGACAGGACGATAGGAGCCTGGCCTCGGCATCACCGGGTTCATCGGGCTGCGTCGCAGGAGCGCGCGAGGCTGAGGCCGATAAGACAGCATCGTTCATCGCTCACCGGCGGCCGAGGCCGCCCGCATCCTGACCTGCCACCGCTTGTCACTCAACGGTCATCCTCCTGTCACCTTATCAGCGTGGAAGCGACGGTAGAGCGGGCTCGTGTCAGGCATCGCTTTCCCTGTGCGGCTCGCGTGGTGCCCCGCCCGGCTGCGCCTTAGCTTGTTCGTCCCCTGGCTGCTGCTCGCGCCGTCGCTGCTGTTCCTCGTCTTGTTCACCTACTGGCCTGTCGTGCAGGTCGCCTGGCGCAGCCTCGTGGTGCAGCGCTTCGGCACGACGCCCGCCTACGGCTTAGGCAACTACACGAGGCTGCTCGCCGACACCGGGTTCGGCCAGGCCGCGCTGAACACGGTGCTGTACGCGCTTGGCACTGTAGTGCCGAGCCTGCTGCTTGCGCTGGGGTTCGCGCTGGTGCTGCGCGACGGCACCCGCGTGGTCGCGGTGCTGCGCACCCTGCTGGTGCTGCCCATGCTCGTGCCGCTGGTGGCGGCTGCGGCGCTGTTCACCTTCATCCTGCTGCCCGGCGCCGGGCTGCTGGACCACTATCTCGCCTGGCTCGGCATCGGCGCCACCAACTGGCTCGGCGATCCATCCCTGGCGCTCGGCAGCGTGGTCGCCATCACGGTCTGGAAGAACACCGGCTACTACATGCTGTTCTTCCTGGCCGGCCTCGCCGCCGTGCCGGAGGACCTGGTGGACGCCGCCCGGCTGGAGGGCGCCAATGCCTGGCAGCGGTTCCGCCACGTCGTGCTGCCGCTGCTCGGGCCCACGCTCGGCTTCGTCGCGGTTATAGCGCTGCTGAACGTGCTTACGCAGGTGGACCACGTCATCACCATGACGCGCGGCGGACCCTCGGGCACCACTAGCATGCTGCTCTACTACATCTACGAGCAGGCGCACCAGAACGGCGACCTGGGCCTGACCTCCGCCGCCACAGTCGCGAGCGTGGCCGCCCTGCTGTGCCTGGCCCTGCTGTCGCTGCGCACGCTGGAGCGCGGCATCCACTATGAGAGCTAAGCCAGGCCTGCTGCTGGTGGGCGCCGCCGCGGTGCTGTGGGCCGTGCCGTTCCTGTGGATGGCCATCGCCAGCCTGCGCCCGGCTTACGCGCCCGACATCGCCAGCCTGCTGCCGCCCCCACCGTTCGGGTTCGAGAACTACCGCGATGCCTGGGACAGCGGCCATTTCCCGCTTTGGTACTTCAACACGGCCGCTATGTGCCTCGGCATTCTCGCGGTGCAGTGCGTTACGATCAGCCTGGCCGGCTACGCCTTCGCGCGCATGCGGTTCGCTGGATCACGTTGGGTATTCACCGCCTTCCTGGTGCAGCTTCTGCTGATCCCGCCGCTGCTGATCGTGCCGAACCTTACCACCCTCGTGCGCCTCGGCCTGTACGACACCTTGCCCGGCGTCATGGCGCCCTACTTCGCCTCCGCCTTCGGCGTGTTCCTGATGCGCCAGACCTTCCGCTCCATCCCGCGCGACTACGAGGACGCGGCCCAGCTGGACGGCGCCAGCACGCTGCAGCTCATCCGCCACGTGCTGCTGCCCATGGCGCGGCCGGGCCTCGCCGCCTTCGCGATCGTCAGCGTCACCAGCCACTGGAACGAGTTCCTCTGGCCGCTGATGGCCGTCTCGTCCCCGCGCAACCAGGTGCTGACGGTGGGGCTCGCGAGCTTCGCAGCGGCGGGCGAGAGCGGGGGGCAGTGGGGCGTGATTGCGGCGGGGACGGCGCTGGTCGCCGGGCCGCTGCTCCTGGTGTTCCTGTTGTTCCAGCGCCGCATCGTCGGCAGCTTCGTGTTCTCCGGCATCAAGTAGAGAGGTCCCATGCTGCATCTCACCCGCGCTGCCCTGGCCGCGACGTTCGCCCTCGCCATCTCCGCAGCGGCGTCCGCCGCCACCGAGATCGACCTGTTCTTTCCCGTGCCGGTGCAGGGCAAGCTCGCCGTCGAGATGCAGCGCATGGTGGAGCGGTTCAACGCCGGGCACCCCGGGGTCAAGGTGACCGCCGCCTACACTGGCAGCTACGACGAGACCAACCTAAAGACCCGCTCTGCCATCACGGCCGGCCGGCCGCCGGCCGCGGTCATCATGTCGGCCAACTTCGTGCGGGAATACGTCATCAACGACGAGACCATCGTGCTCGACGACCTGATCCGCCGCACCGGCGTCGAGCCCGGCGCCTACATGGACCGCTTCTGGCCCGCGCTGCGGCTCAACGCGATGGAGCGGGGCCGCGTCTACGGCATCCCGTTCCACAACTCG
>JAABUK010006833.1_pt1 | contig 16790 bp, 20 predicted proteins | sample 5559141 | NCBI WGS metagenome assembly JAABUK01 (sample SAMN10711869, study PRJNA513367) | rock metagenome | isolation source: Antarctica rocks | place: Antarctica: Victoria Land, Pudding Butte nord | collected 2016-01-03
AATTGATGCTATTTATATATACCCCTGTGTTTAATACCTGCTTCAATAAACGTGTATTAAACACGTTTATTGACTATCCTAATTTGGTTAAGCAATAAACATGTTTAATACAATCCTGACCCTACTTCCAGGTTGCCGCTCTGCCGTCACTCACCGACCAAGATGCTCGTTATCAGTCTGCTAGATGACCATCTGCCCATCATGGTGGCCTTTGCCGTATAAAGAGTGAACCCGTCCTTCTCGGGTTCGGTACCAAGTTCACTGTCACCTATATCACCGATTGCATCCCCCATAAATTTCCTGATGTCCACGACAGAGGTCAACGCTTTTCACATTCTAGGTAGCGGTCGAAAGCATGTTCTGGGAGAAATCCAGCAGTTGCCTCAACCAAGATGATGCGGTCCACCGGGGCATATTCTTGCCAAAGCACATGATCCCACCCGGTCAAGATGGCTATCGTACTCCTACAATTGAGGATTATGAGCACCAGATTGCCCATTCCGCTCGCGATGAGCATATTCGAGGTGGTAAGTCAAGTGGCAGCTCTCACACTCGCCTACCCGTCCTCCACCCAGGAATCTTCGGAAAGCACCGCAACCTAAGCAGACTCAATGTCAGCCACCGAATAGAGGAAAAGCTGCAGTGGAGGGAGCGCATCCGTCACTTTACATGGACATTTTTTACCGTCACAATGGCTACTGGAGGAATTGCAAATGTAATATATAGTGGTAAGATCCCGAAACCATGTTGGCAAGTAGATGGTAGCTAAATGGCCTGTGACAGTTCCCTTCCGTTTCAAGGGCCTCGCGACTATTGGCGTCGTCTTCTTTCTCTTCAATATACTGTTATTTATTTTCAATGTAGTTATGATATCTCTACGATTTTATACCTATCCAGAAACTTTCAAAGCCTCTTTCATGCACCCTAGCGAGCGATTGTTCATGCCAGCAGCGGTGGTTTCGTTTGGGACTATTCTTATCAATATATCGCAGTACGGACTGTCAAGAACCGGCCCTTGGTTGAGTCGTGCCGTTCTTGTTATGTTCTGGTTAGATGCTACATTAGCTCTCATCTCTTCGGCTGGAATATACCTACTGATGTGGGCGGAAACCCCTAGTTTGTCATCATGCAACACTAACATAGCGCAGGTGGTCTACTAAATCTTTTACAATATCAACCATGACTCCGATCTGGGTATGTGTTCTCTTATGACGCCAGAGGAAGATGTTTCCCTGATTTGATCTAGATATTCCCCGCCTACCCACTTCTTATAATTGGCCCGCATGCAGGCGTCCTCAGCATGACACTGGAATCTAAGCAAGCACTTGACATTATCATTGGGGGATTCACAATACAGTACGTGTTTTCTGAACCAATTCTTCATTATCTGAGCCTTGTCCTGATTTCTACACGTGCTCCTGGATCACATTGAGCTTTTGTTCCCTTTCTCTCTATCTAGATCCACCACTAGTTCTACTCTTACAAAACGATCAGGCAATGCTGACTCTGAAACTTACGACAGAGGCATCGGATTCATGGTCTCGTTAATGATCTACTCGGCTTTTATCTACCGTCTCATGACGCAAAAGCTACCACAAGAGAGCACCAGACCCGGTATGTTTGTCTCTGTCGGCCCAAGTGGCTTCACGGTAGCTGGTGTCCTTGCAATGGCAGAAGCTTTACAGCGAGCAATACCCAAGGAGTTCATGGGCGATGGAATACTAGCGGCAATGATTCTTAGGGTTGCGGCCAACTGGATGGGCCTTTGGATTTGGGGTCTAACGCTCTGGTTTTTCTTCGTCTCCGTCGGCGCTCATTGGTCATGTGTCGGCCATGAGAGTATGACCTTTGGTATGACCTGGTTTTCCTTTGTATTTCCCAACACCGCACTCATCACCGCTACATTTGCAGTTGGGAAAGCTTTCGATTCGAAGGCCATACAGATTGTCGGCTGTGTGATGACCCCAATCCTCATTTTTGTATGGTTCTTGGTCTTCGGCATGATGATTCGGGCCATCATCCTCAAGCAGATTTTGTGGCCGCAAAAGGGTGAAGACAAGGACGAAGGTGGTTTCAAAGGGCCAGAAAAACGAAGCGAGTTGAAAAATATACAAGACGTCTCCGCTGTATAATTGCATATTGCATATTGCACGTTGGAGATGGGAGAGGCTGGAGTATTACTATGCACCACACAAACAAGAGCCACTCTATACGCCGCCGCAGGCCTCTGAAGCCTAAACCACGCTCCTAACCTTTCCCGTTTCTACCTCATAAACCCAGCCGCTAACGACCGCCGATTCCGGAATCGCTTTGCTCTCCTTCAAATATTTTACGTCGTCCTTGACTGCTTGTTCCAGATTGGAGAATGGCTGGAAGTCCAACCCCGCCAGCTCCTTCTTCGCCTCCGCCCCAATGTTTTTTTCCACAACCGCGTGGACGTCATCGTTCTTGAACGTTAACATGCCGCATCCTGTATGCTTGATAACGAGGATCTCGGTTGTGCCGAGCAGCTGTTCGGAGATCACGAGCGATCGGAGAGCGTCGCGAGCACTGCCTCCAGCATTGCGGATTATGTGGGCGTCACCAAGGGGGATGCCGTATGCAGAGGCAGGATCAATGCGAGCATCCATGCATGTTACTGTAGACAAAGCAGTAGAGTTAGAAACCCGAGTGAAGAATTATTGTCAAAATAAGGCGAAGTCGACCTACCAACGGCATATTTCTTTGCAGGCGGCAGGGCGAGGTCGCCTTCCTTGAAATCAGCGGCATAATTTCTGTTTGCCTTGACAAGGTTTTCTTGGATTGAGGTTGCCATTCTCTAGAAATCTTTCAAGTCGTCGGGTTCTTTAGAGGAAAAGGGGGAATCGTAGTTTTTGATATTTGCAAACCGATTTACGCAGATATTGGGGGCACAATCGTGCCATGATAGGACGATTTACGCCAAATCGAGCACGCAATAGTCAAGCTCAACCCCGAAGGCGGGGGAGATATTCCAAAGGGTGAGGGGCAGTCACGTGCACATAAAGTATCCTGCTATTCAGAATTCTTTGACGTCTCAAGAATAATGTTTGACGATGTGATCACAAGAGGACAATAGCATCATCGAACGAGGGTGAGCTATGCCTCACCCAGTGCGTGCTTCTGCTAAGAAGATGCGTTGTCCTCTGCTTCATTCTCGGTAGGCCGCCACACCGTCTCTTCTCTATGATTTCAAACAAAGCTTGTCCATGGCGACTTGAAGGACTCGAAGAGATGGAGAGCAACGACTAGGCTGTCATACCGAAATTAGGTCATCGCGCAACCATGTTCAGATGCGAGACTGAGGCTCTTCGGAGGTATAAGACAAGGCACGGGCCGGGAGAAATTGCGCTGCAGGTGTGAAAGACGGACAAGCATTTCGGGTGTATGAGTCATTTCAAGTTCCGAGTCGAACATGTAACAAAAAGGAATGGAGTTGGATAGCCTGAATCAAAAGGATTCCCCTACGTGCAACAGATCTCATCCCCCAGCACTGAAGTCTCCCCACATTGGGCCAGTCCGACATTTTGAGGCGTGAGATTTATGTGCCAACACAGGCTGAGCACAGCTGAGTTCCTGTGCCAGATGATGAGATGATGGCTACCAACTCGGCCGCTATCCAATCAGCGTGAGACGGCACTGTTGGTCATTTCAGGTGGCCCGTGGGTTGGTAGTCAGGAAGCACAGCTGGTGAGCTGTGCGTTGTGACCAACTCAAGGGGAGTCTGGCTACCGTTTCAGCCCGCATCCGCAAAGTAGGCTCCGAGATCCTGCCGTTGGGGATGCCCGTTGTGTATCGGTTCAGTGCTGTGCATAGCCTCACATAGGTATCTTTACGCATGGATACCTTGAAGCAGATGTATCAGCCATCGGTACTGGAATTTCGTTTGGCCGTATCCAGACTAGTGCATTTACTCTATTCTAGTTAATTTTAGATTTCTCGTCGAAGCTCAACGCCTAGAAGACCCTCGCCTCTATCCAACCTCCGTACCTTCTAGGTATCCAAATCGAAAGAACACCATTCCTACTAACCAGGCGCGCTCGTTAAATATTGTTCTCATATTTATTGTCCGATCGGTCAAACGATTGTGTCTCTATAATCGTGCCGCACAGACCCCAATGCTGGCACACCGGCGTCAAGAACTATAAAGATGCTTTGCAGCCCTAGGCTTTAGAAGTACCTTCCGGAGTACTATTGTATATTTTGGCCTGTTGAACGTAGCACTACTTGACACTACTACGGAGATACTACCACGTAGTACACGGAACGAAAGGCACTCCCGCAGATCGCCAGGCGAAACAAGCAATTCTTGCGCATTGCGCGCCAATGTCCATCTTACGGTTCAAAGCTCGTCCCATACCTTCAGCGCTCGCAAGCGACTGCTACATCTAGGTTGTGGTTGGACTTCATCTTACACCCTCGCGTAAGTTTGTGTTCCAGCAGATACCGCCAGGACGTCTTGCATGAGTGAGTCCCTGTATCATCGCCTCTCCAAGACCAACAAGCATTTGACTCTTTGCTTACAGGCTACGTCGCGGCTCAGCAGTTCTAGTTGTCCCCTGTCAGGCTGTCACAGGTAATTTTGATGGCTTCAAGCTAAGCGGGGCCTACAGCCGTCAACCGATGGCAAATTCCAACGCTTATGGCTAGAGTCAGTTGTTTGTTTCTATCAAGTCCGCTTTTAATTTCCTTCGTCAACTAGCCCCCAGAACTTCCATGGCCCAGATTGGCCCTTAAGGAGACTAGATCTCTGGACTGTCCTAAGTGTCGTGTGCTTTGATCTCTTCATGTCTCACTTATGAATTTGAAATCGCAGAGATTTCTTCCTCTCTCTTGTACTTGCATATTTTTTACCTGCTGCTGCACAGGTTGTACCAGTCAAGGTCGGACAGATTCATGGCTTTTGCTATGCAGCTTCCGTCCGGAGTCGATGCTCTCGGAATAAGCCATTCTGGCTCTATCAGAAGTACAGAGACGACTAAAAGCGTTGTGTCAATTAGAGAAGCTCATTGTACAACCTTTGCTTCAGTTAGGGCAAAGGAGGTTGCCGTTGGACGACGGACCAAGGTCCAGATGGACAGACTGCCCAACAGTGGGCATAAACTCACGCGCACCAAAACCATTACTCGCCTACCGTTTAACCCCGTCAATGCCTCTCCTCGAGGACTCCGAAAAGTCCCATCTTCTCGAAGCCGACCGTCTCAAGCTCAGCCCGACCGAGTCCGGAAATCCTCGCAGCACCAACTATACTCATCATCACGACGTTCATCGAAGTCTCTGCCTCCACACCCTTCGTCTCAACGGTCATCGAAATCTCTCCCTCCAGACCCACCCGAAACACCTACGCGAACTCCCTCTCATGCTGTAACGGTCCAGCGTTCGCGACGTCCACGAAACCGAAGACTTCGAGGACCCCCCAATTCGCCGGTTATAGGCGTACCAAATAATACCTGTCGCACCCCAGCGAAAGCGCCCACTCAAAGCCCACCAGCCTCCATCTTTGAAAGCCCACCACACCTACAGCGTGGACAGCGAAACATAATAAGTAAACTGTTCATTCCAGACACTCCTAGAACTTCGATTTCAAGGATAAATACTGAAGGTGTTGAAGACACTCCTTGGCAAGAATATGACATCCCACAAGAGCTCGAACTTGTTTACCATGATACGCCAGAGGAAATCCGAAATATTATCCAAGAGTCACTTGACGAGCATCGAGCTATGAGAGCTTCGAGATTGCACGCTCAAGCAATCATAGTCAGAACTACCATAACTCAATCCTCAAGTGCAAATGACAAAGGCAAGGGACCAGCGGCTGTCGAAAGTTCTGCTATGGTATCCCACCGACGCGGCAAATCTTCACTGTCTAGTGACGATTCTGCCATAAGTCCAACTCAAAGCGATACCAGCAGTGGGTGCCTCCAGCCGCCGCCTAGAATTTTTGGACATTCAGGTGCCATGAGCTCTCAAGAGAGCCTGTTATCCGACCCAAGCTCAGGTACTGCCACCCCGCTGACAGGCAAAGACAAGCGTTCGAAAAGAGATGGATTCCTATGGCTGTTCTCAGGTCGGAAAAATAAACAAACCATATCGCCAGCACCTTCGCATGATGAGCTGAGACATTATGAATGTACGAGCTGCTTTGACGATCTTCCCCAAAAGAAGGCCGTGACCTTGCCATGCCGCCACAAGTACTGTTCTACATGCTTCTCACACCTCGTCAACACAGCAATTACTAACGAAGACACATTCCCACCAAAATGCTGCCTGCAAGAAATCCCCAGGTCAACGCTGCGGTTGCACCTAAATCCTAAGCAAATGGCAGATTTCGACCAGAAAAGCTTGGAATATGCGGTTTCGATCGGAAGTCGCTACTACTGTGCGAAGCCCGATTGTGCTCGGTGGATCAATACCCGCCTATCTCAAACATCGGGCGGTATTTTAACATGCAGCTACTGCAGTTTTCATACCTGTGGTTGCTGTCGCGGCCCTCAACATGCCGAACACGAGGAGTGTCCCCACGACTTTGGTCTAGATGCGACATTGGAAGAAGCTGAACGGGCAGGATGGCAGAGATGTTATAATTGCAGAGCGATGGTAGAGCTTAATACAGGCTGCAGGCACATCACTTGCAAGTGCAAAGCCGAGTTTTGGTAAGTCAACAACATAAAGGGAATAGCCGCGCTGACCTTTCTCAGTTACACCTGTGGTGCAAAGTGGAGGACTTGTGGATGTACAGAGCAAGATCAAGTTCGAAGGCAAAATGAGATTGCTGAACGCCGTGACATAATGGAAGCACAGGCGAGAAAAAAAGAAGCTGAAATAAGAGCAGCAATCGCAGCTGTAGAGGCAGCAGAGCGTGAATTAGTCGCAGAGCGAGAAGCTGAACAAGCACGCCTTGCAGAGGAATCGCGGCGAATATCGGCGAAAGAGTATGCGAGGCTAGACGCTATCCAGCGATTCTTTGAAAAATTGCGTACAGTGATGGACAAGGTCAGCAGGGAACAAAGTGAGGCTATAGACAAGCGTCACAAGGCAGAACTGGAAGAGATTGCCCAGCCGGAGGCACCTACGATATCTGGCGTCGTGACTCTAGGAGCAGCTATTGTAGCTTCTGAGAGGGCTAAGATCATCGCCAGCACAGACAGTAAAGTGCGGGAGCTGCAACGGAAGCATGCGAAGGAACTTGTCGAAACGATTGCAAGGCACCGCAAAGACGAGGACAACTACCTCTTGAAGCCTGTTCCACAAGAAGTACAAGATGCAGATGTCAAGAAAGCGGCCGTGCATGAAATGCTGTTATCGGCACAGCAACTGGAGCGAACGACATTAAAGTCTCAGCACATACACGAGATTCAGAAATGGCAGAAGCGTGGAGCAACAGTGTTGCAGGATTTCGATAAGAGAACGGACAAGCAGCGGCAGCAGATTGAAGAGACCACTAGAGTGGCTCGGTTCGCCTTGATGACGAAACGGCAGATTTTCTCGGATTGGAAGTGGTTTGATGCAATTTTTCTGGACCGCGCCTTGATGATGGGCGAAGATGAACGGCGGATGATCATGTCCGGTGCTGACGCCCCTTCTCGCGGGTGAAAAATTTTCATTAGATGCAATGGCGGGAGGAGATTGGTTGACGATCGTTTATGACCTTGACCACCTATATACCAGAACCGTCGTCGGTTCACATAATCCAATAGCTTCGGCCTTATCAGTGCCGGCCGGCATTCTGACTACACCGTTGATCCTCTAGAAGGATTTGATACCAGTTTGAATTATAAACCATCTAGTTTATCCGATTCTTTCCCAGTATTCTAGATGGTGACTCAACAAAGCCATTCTCTTCTTCCTCTCCTCCATATTCTGTGTCTGAACTAGAATCCTTTTTTAGGTCTCCACATCCACTACTTCATGCCAAATCTTCCCTTCTTTCATGTAGAGCAACAGCGGCTCTATATTTCGATTGTTAACAAAAGTCCGAGGAGAGAAGCGCACATCCACGACGGTGTTCCATAGGACAGCCAGATCTTGAATCACCAACCCATCTGGGATGATCTCTCGAATGTTTTGATCAAGGCCCGCACATCTCAGCTTTTCCCGTATCGTGGCTTTCAGTCGCTCTAGCTTGATAGAAAGGTCTACGGTGAGGAAGAAGTGCGCCCCTGCTACCTGCTTGTTAACATGATGACTAACGCGATTAAACGATCCGGAGCGGAAGCCGCCTCTGTGAATGGAGGTCCTGATGTTGCGGAAATTGGGCATCGTCTGGGTGTACTAAAAGAACTAGGTTGGCTTGAGGCAGATTGGCCTGATCGAGGTGCATAGCTCCGTCGACTCGACCGAAGAGTGGGCGTTGAACCCGGCCAGATGGGAGGAGAGAAGCTATTCTGAGGGCCGGCGCTCCTATCACTAAATTGCTGTTTTGGCAAAATCGATACTCTCGAAATTAGGCTCGGATCAAGGCTCGAAGTCTGGTAGTTGTGAACAGGGAGTTGGCTGGCTTCGTCGTTACTAGCAGCTTCTTCGCGGGCGTTTCCGTAGCGGCGAGACATGGCGACCACGAGCTGAATTTGAAATGGCTACCTTCTGGTGAGGTACTTCGCGCTTTTTATGTATTTTCAAAGGATCAACCAAACTTTCGTATCGCTCCTAAACCTTGTCTAGCCATTTCACAACGCCCTGTAAGGAGAACAAACATACAATTGCAGGGCAATTCCTAGAAGCAGCTAGCTCGCTCGCTCACGTCTATAAAGATGCACCGCGCTAAGCCGCGTTGCCGCCGATTCAGGGTATCCTTTCGCTGGATCACATCCCACCTCTTTCCTTTACTACATCTGCTTTTGCCCTTCTTTGTCTACCCCAACTACGAATAATGGTTCAGAATAATGACAATGGCCTCCTAGGGCCTACCTGGGCATTTATAGGAAGCGAGGTTTTGGGAAATGGATTGAAAGTATGAAGCTACATTGTCTAATGCATGATCTGCGAAGCAAAGTAAGTTCACATCTCAGGAAAAACCTCATATCTAATTTGCTCGATCTATCATGGAATATCTGTCCGGCTTACAGACCGCTTGAAAAGCTCCTCGATCAAGAAAAGAGAAAACCTCCACGACATCATCCCCGACGTTCCTACGGAGAAACGCAGCAACGAACGCCGCCGATGCAAATTTTTTCATCCATGATAACAGTCTTGACTGAAACCGTTTGCATCCAACTGCAATACCGTGAAAATTCCGATGGCCCTGTGCGAGAATCTAGTGCCTTGCGCCCCTATCTTATCTATGCAGGCTCAGAGCTCCGAAGGGGATTTCTTTTCCGGTCCAGCAGCGTAATCGGAAATCAACAGTGATAAAAGCGGGACACGCTCCATATCAAACAATCAGTGAGACTCAACAGCTTCTCCACATTGCCACCGCTTGTCAACCGATCCTTAAGTACGAGTCAAAACGCCTCTGAATCGCGCTCTGATGACGACGTTGAGTCGGTGTTGAAGTTGGTGGGTTCAAGAGGTGGGCTGGTTTTCGTTGTTGTGCGGTCCAGGAAGTTCTTGTCCGCTGCCTTGGTTTTTCTAGAGATTTTTGCTCTTCGTTGGATCGAGATGCTCCACCTTCGGTCAGGGACACCTCCGCTTTGGCATACGTATAACTTATGAATACCTCGGGAATTGCGCCGATAGTTGATCGGTTTTACCCCATGGGCTCGTGAAGGCACGAGAGGAATCAATTTTGGTGCTTTAAATACCCTTGTATCGTCGTCCTCAAGATCGTCGACTTCTTCGTCGTCATCCTTTTCTGCTCTGCTGCTTCGGCTTTGGAAGCTGGCTTGAGGGACCGTGTCTGGCTTGACGAATTTTTCCCGGTCTTGTTCATCGTCGTCACCCAGCATCGTCCCTGGCGAACCCGTTACAGTGCTTGGCGATTCTAAAAACGTACTCGGTGAGCCCACATGGGTGCTGGGCGATACTGTATCCATATCTGGCATTGTCTTTGTCCTAGAAACTAAAGTTCTCGGTCAGCTTTCTCATCACCAAGTATGGAATTCGCAGATCTCTGCATACCTACGTCTTCTGTACGCTTTCAGCTAGACTTCTACCCTGCCCTCTATCCGCGTACTCCAAAAGGGACCTAGAAAATATCAACACTTTGCATGCATAATCAACAACCACTGGGACTTCTACCGTTTTAGAAACTGTCTCGAAGTTGTTAACTTACGCACACAGAGGTTGATAGCTCAGTTTGGTTGTGCTCCGGAAGAGTTGAGGGGCGCACAGCGTCGATAGCTTCAACCTAGGTAAGATCAGAAAGGCGTCAGCGACTCTGCATGCCAATACAGCAACAATTAAATCCCCTACCGTTCAAAGCACGTCCTAAAACTCCTGCCTTGCGCATACAGCGTCTACTAAATATGCTAAAAGAAGCTAAAAAGCGTATTTGGTGTGCTAAAGGTTGAATGATTATTTAGGGGGTATTGCACTCAAGAATTACTTTTCGTCCGATGTGTTGACGGAAAGGGCACAGGACAAAGAAAAAACGAAAAACGGGGCATAGCGTATGGTGTCGTTGAATGTGATTGGCCGGGACATGGGGGACCCTCGGGGGTGGACTGGAGTGAACGAGAATGATGTCGTGAGATGTGATTGGCCGATGGAGCGGAGTGAACGAAGGGAGGCGGAGAGATATACGCCAAATCAATGCGAGAAGACTGTTCATCGCCTGCTCCTTCTAGGGGGAAGCCGAGGCGGCAGCGGTGTGTTGGTCCCAAGCGGTCATGGCGATGGTGCTGGAAGCTGCAAAACCTCTATTGGTATTTCTTAATTCTGCCCTTAATGCCTGGAAATGACACTGGCTATATGTCCAAGTATACTTCATTCTGAAGCTGCACTGGCAATCTTTCCGGCAAGCATATCGCGCATTACTGCGTTTTTACTGTCCCGATCAATACCGGCTGCTTGCTCTTTGCAATTCCGAGCAGACTTTCCCGGAACCGCCAGTCAGCAGTAGTTTTGAACATTATTTCTCAAGAGATTGCATCTCCCTTTCGACATCCACTAGGATGCTTCTACTCCTTTCCAATCCCTCCACAAACAACCTCAGCTCCTCAACCCGCCTAACCAGCAGTTCCGAAATCGCCTCACTAAACATCTCCGGTGTTCCAAACATTGTTTACCACAAAGGCAACCTTGTCGATTTTTTGAAGTGTAAGTGAATCTAACAGCACAGAAAACTTCTTCGCCACAGTGTTCAGGAACTTGCTAGAACCTTACCGATCCATCTTCCGGGGTCCGAACATATGCAATAAAGATTCTCTCATAAAGCCTTGAGAAACAACACCAAAAGCACTCACAACATACCCTAAAAGCTTAGAAGTCTATATCTCAAACCTCATGATTTCCGATCACTACGAAGACATCCCGTCTCCCCCCTCTCGACTACTTTCCTCCATTGCTCTAACCATTAAGAAATTTACGTACCCATCGTTGCCGCCAGTAATCTTTCCATCAGTCCAGCCCGACTTGAAAGCCAGAGGACTTTGAAGAGCGTGACGGGTGTTTGACAATGTGAAGGAGATTTGTTGGGTGCAGTTGGATGATGAACGGGGTGGGATGGGGTGGAAGGTGGGGAGAAAGGGGAACGGGGGAAAGTAACGAGGTGGAGTGAAAGGAAGAATGTGCGTTTACTGGGCTTTTCTAGGAAAAAGATTATTCGATGGATGCTATTATCTATTTAAAAAGGATTTGAGATACCGAAGATAATTTTTACTCATCATCAGGCCTTGGTTTCGAATAGGATAGAATTTCCGGCGTTCGTGAGTGCAGTGAGTACAATTTGCGATTTGATTGAGGGTTGATGAAAGGGGTGACATCTCGAAGTAGTCGGGGTAAGTAGATCGATTTACTTTGACGTGGCATTATTGTTTGCGCAAAACACGCCTACAGATACATGAACTCCTACGTCAAAATTTCTTGATTTAGAAGTGGGGGGAAGTGTATGTACATAGACATAGACCGTAAGCCAACTCTGTGCCCCAAAGCTGCTGCACTCCTTTCAATACCCGAGGAATGGTCTTCAATAGACATTCTCACGTCACGTCACTCCGCCCTTCCTCCTCTTCTTTCTCTACCCCTCTGCTCTGGAAACAAGCACACACCTAGCATACAATTATTTTTAAACAACCACGGATACACAAACCAAACTCGAACATCCCATAAAAAACAAGCGATCTGCTTAGCCTTCCAAGTTAACTTTTGTTTTTTCCCCCCGGTCGAATCCAGAGATAAAGATTCCGCTTTTAAAAACACAACAAAGGGGGAAAAAGGGGAAACTGGTTTATACGTAATCAAAAAGCCAAGAGCCCAAATCAACAGACAATCCCCCCCTCCCCCCCCTTTCGAGAATTTCTTCCATATCATTCATTACGATGTGATTGAACTTTGTGCGGGTTAGACTAGTTATCAGTAGCAATGGGTTGGGATTAGTGATGTAATGTTTTTTTTTTGGCTGTAGGGGTGATAAGTGATGGGGGTGAGATGTCGCGGGTTGAAGAAGGGGAAGTTTGAACTGGAAGGGGATTCGGGAAAAGGGGCTGGGATGAGTGATTTGGGGGTGAGGGTAGGGAGCTTTGGAAAGGGAAGAGATGGGAATTTACTAGTACATCAAATTGGTTTTGTTCTCCCCAGTTCCCCCTCCTTTTAACTGTTCGTTTTTCATTCTTTCTGTTTCATTAAACCCCCTTCCCTACAATCCCCATCATGCACCTACCTGTCTTCTCCCGTCTGACACTTTCTCTTCCTTTCAATTTGATACAATCAACTACCTTTATCACTCTTGAAACAGAAGATTGAACAATTGTGCACACAAAGTTTGGGTATACCTCAGCGTAGAATGTCTGAATATATAAAACAGATGTAGTTCAACTGAACACGAAATTACGATGGGGTTCACATCTTCGACAGATAGAAGCAGACCATGCCACAAGAATGCTAGCACTTAGCCGTCTCAAAGCCTCCACATGGGGCGCAACCTTTGCGAAGGCGAGACAGGTGTACTCAGCAGTAGTAAGATCAGAAATAGCGTTCGAAGCATCGATTTGACATCAACGCGGTAAAGAAGAAGAGCTGTCGAGCAAGGAACGAAGACTAGAAGCTCTTCAAAATCAGGCTCTGCGTCATGTTGCAGACATCTTCAAAAGAATAAACATCGAAACGCTGAAGATCGAAACGTACACAGCTTCGCTTCACGTTCACTTAAACAAACTACAGAATCAGATCACATTACGCAGTCGAGTCGACGGCAGAACACAGAAGACTCGACGAGCATGTGAACTCATACATGCTCGTCTGATAGAAACTAGTCATCTCATCTCTCGATCTTCGATCATCAAGAAAGTGATGCTTCTGAACATCTCAATTCGTGAAGACGCAAAGATACAGCTTAGACGCAGATGTTTCATTCTCTCGACGTCGAGCTCAACAAGTGATCGCATCGCAATAGAACAGTATCACAAAAGTCAATGAGATCTTCGATGAGAAAACTACAAAATACGCATTGCAGACATCAATGCAATCTCAGCACAAAGATCTCATCTGTTCAAAAAGACGATAAAGATGCGTGATGATCTTCAGAAAGTCGAGAGCACTCTTGCAACTCACATCAGAATCGAACGCATAGATCTAAATGCTTATCTGCACTTCAGAAACGTTTCGAGCGCGGATAGTCTTCGATGCGACTGTGAATGAAGTCATCAGACAGTCAAGCACATTCTCATGCACTGTTCGAATTGAACGCATCTTCGATCGAGTATGCTTCGAGACGTCGACGATACGGACTACCGGATCATCGTTTCGACCACAAAGAGCCTCAAGGCGGCAGCGAAAATGATGATGAAAACGAAGCTCTTGAAGCAGTTTAGAGTGGCAAGGGCACTCATTCTCTAACGTGCGATCATCGCGAACAAATTTGATACATAGTCTCAGTCTTACAGTCCCGGCTACGTGCAGCAGCCGTATAGATAGCGAGCGGTTTTCTACCCCAGAGGGTTTTGTCCACTCGACACACATAGCATAGATATCCCTCATGGGTCGGCCTAATCGATGTCACAAGGGTGTATGAATTTATTATTATTATTTGTTAAATTTGTGTTTGAAATTGTTTTTCCAGGTGAAGCGAAGGGAGGGATGGCGAGGGGGGAAAGATAGGCAGGAGATAGGAGGGGAAATAGGAAAAGAGGATGAAAGGAGGGTTATAAGACAGGGGGTTTTTGACGTTGTGGTTGAGACAATTGAAACGATGTTTGGGGATTGATACTTGCGTGATTAAGTTGTTTTATTTATTTGATTTTTGTGATGTGGCTGTTTACCGACTCTTTCTTTTTCTTCTTTCCCCCTATTTAAACCATCCTCCATTGATGCAATCAGTAATGCCGTGGCAGGAAACTCAAGTCGATAACAAACTAAACGCGAATATCACAGATCGTTAAACGTGACCGTTTAGTTATCCTTGAAGAAAAGATTAAGCAGACACGTGCGGAACGCTAATGCTAAGACAAGGATCTTAACATCGTCGATGACGAGCATAGAGGCCAAAAAAAAAGGAGAAGTAAAAGAACGTTACATATTTGACCAAACCATTGAGCCGCACGAACGACGAAGGAGAGTGACAATCCTAACCCGAAATACTCACCGTCCCACACTCCCACCCATCAGAAAAGCACAACCTCAACAACATCCATCCCCCTCCTCTCCCGAATAATCCCAAGCACCCACCCAATATTAACCTCCGTAATCACAGTCCTCTCTGGCAACCCGTCCCAATACATGCCCCGTCCGCGCCACCGAACCATCATCCTCCCTCTTCTCACCCTTTCCGTCCCATCCCATAAACGAAGTTTTGTGAGTGCTTGAGTCCAGAGGTGCTGTAGGCTTGTTGGGAGAGTGATGGTGATGAAGGTGTGGGCGTCGTTGTGGCGGATGAAGAGGATTATTGCTGGGCGGGGTGGTTGGGGGGATGGGGTTGTTGGGGGTGTTACTGGGGGAGAGGGGATAGTATCTAAATTTGGGGGCGGTGAGGGTGGGAGATGGGAGTTAGCCTTGGTGGAGGCGGTGTTGGCACTTAGTCGTGGGTTCGGGAGTCGACCTCCTCTCATTGCGGATTCTGGGCTGGGAGCTGATGGGCGGATTATGGGAGATACGGGGACAATGGGGTATCGAGAACGTGAGCCTGGTGCGTCACTGGTTGGGCTTGTGCCAGAAAAGTACTCTAGACTCGAACACCGCCTCGGCCATCGCTCGAGTGGGTGCCCAAACATCGCCGTCGAAGAAGCCGCCCCGGCACTCGATCGTGGCCTGGCAAACCTGGGCTCCTGCACTGGGAAGTCAGGGCCAGAAGCTGCTGAGCGAATTGACGGCAATGGAGGACGCATTGGGGATATATCTCTTGGACGTTGACTTGCGGCTGATGCTCCACTGCTCGGTCTTACATCGGAGGAGTCCACCAGACTCGCTCTCCGGCTTGGAGGTGGAAAATTCCACGTCGTCTTGATGGAAGCATCGCTGCTGGGCCGTGAATACGGATTGGGGAAGCATCTTGATTCCATCACTGCAGGTTGCGGGCTGGGAACTGCTGGGCGCTGTATAGGAGATGAGGGAATAACTGAGGGTTGGATGCTTGATTTGAGGCTTGGGATCAGGTTCGAAGACGATGGAAGTGGAGAATCTGACATCGCTGTCGTCGAAGAAGCAGCGCAGGGACTTCGCTCCGTGTAAGGAGAATATACTGATTGCTTCGTTGCGAATTGCGGCACAGCAGCTGCTGGATACTCCAAAGCAGAGACAAAACTCACTTGAGATCCGGTGCTTGAAGCGAGACTTAATCTCCGGCTCGGAGATGGCAATAAGGGAAGATTCAACGTCGCCGTGGTGGAAGCAGCGCTGGGACCTAGATTGCGATGTTGGGGAATTATTAAGTGCTTTCTCCAGGAAGCTGCTAAGCGTTCCAAATGTGACAACGGGCTGACTAGGGATCTGCTGCATGATATCGGTCCGTCATTGCTGATCGGACTTATGGGAGGGGAGCTGGGCTCGGAGTCAGGGCTGCAGAACGGCATGCGAAGAAACTGGGGCTCCGGACCGTGGATGCGCTCATTCTGGGGGAGTGGCATTGGGGGGGTGAGGTAGTCTCTATCGCAGACTACAGATTGACTAGATGGTGATGAGCCATCATCGGTTTGGGAGATGCAGATGTGGTCGTCTCGGTGAGAGATGCCAAGCCGGCAACGGTTGTATAGGTCTGTCAACAGTCGCCTGATCTTGGCTTTGGAAGGGGGGTTTTCTGCTGAGCGTTTCAACGGCGATAGAAGGCTGATAGGGGAATTGACGCCTGAGCTTGATGTGTCAATACTAACCGAACTCATGCTAGGGGAGTCTGGCACCGAGTTAGGGCCGCAGATAAAAGGCATATAAGGGGGTCGGAGCTCGGGACCGTGCACGCGCTCAGATTGACATGACGGCGGAGAGAAGAGATATCCTCTGGGCCCAGGGGGTGAGGGGGAGGTGGAGATGGAGATGTGAACGTCTGAGCGGGATGTTCCATGCTGACGATGGTTGAAAAGGCGTCGAAGTATTCGTTTGATCTGGGCTAATGAAGGGGGGTTTCCTGTTGGCATGGTCTGCTCGGGATCGCGTCGTCTGTGGTTGTATCTGCGCGGCGACTTCTTGCTTTTGTATCGACATGTTGAACTTGAGTTCTATGAAAATCCAGATCTGAGTCTTGCAAGTCT
>JAABUK010006835.1_pt1 | contig 16789 bp, 23 predicted proteins | sample 5559141 | NCBI WGS metagenome assembly JAABUK01 (sample SAMN10711869, study PRJNA513367) | rock metagenome | isolation source: Antarctica rocks | place: Antarctica: Victoria Land, Pudding Butte nord | collected 2016-01-03
CTTGATCAGCAGCCCAGTGACTGTTGGGGTACATGAGCTCAGCAGGAATCTGGTCCCTGAGTGCCTTCACGGTGTACTGGTGCCTGTCAGCCCAGCCCTGGCACTCACGCAAGTGCCTTTGCAATAGTTGCCTGTTGGAGTGCAGCTCCTTGACCAGCCGAGGGATGCTGGCCTGGGCTTGGTGCAGGCCTATGGTCAGGGCTTCAGTGCTAGAGGCTGCTGCTGCCTGTGCTTCCTGCAAGAATGCAACCACATAGGTAAGTGGGTAGTTACGTAGGCACATCTGGACGTACACATGCAGAGAGGTAAGCCTATGTGTGTGAAACTGTCATGAGCAGTGCTGCAGGCATCAATGCCCAGATTAGCAAATCGCGCTCGTTGTTGGCCAAAGACTGAGACAACGACCGCAATGCACCGCGTCAACCAAGGCAGCGCACGTTCTGCCAAAACTTTGCTTTGGTGGAGTGTGCGCCGTCTTGCATGACCTAGTGCCAATACGATCTATGTCTGGCTATTTTGGATATCCACGCCTGCTACACTACACATTGATTCATGAATGCATTCAGTTGTCTAAAATGTGTTTTTCCAGAAGATTGGGTATGTACAGCCCCAGTCACCTGTCTGTATGTTTGCATGAGAGGAGATGTGTAAAATGAAACGTGGCAACACAGAGTCTTGTTGGTATGCTGACTGCCACAGCAGGACCTCACACACACAAAACAATGGTAGAGTGATGCTTGAGCGAGAGAAAAGGGGTCAACAGACATATACCTGAGCTTCCAGGACTTCTCGGTGGGCTGCTCTAGCAGTGGAGGCAGTCTGGTCAGCAACAGTGTGGACAGCTGCATAGGCCTGCAAGGCTGCTGTTGCGCCAGGTAGGGCTGCCGCCAAGGCTGATAGCACCTCAGAGCAGGACGCCTTTTGCTCAATGCTTCTGGCATAGAAGAGGTTCAGAGCCACGGCTGCGTCTGCATCCAGCAATCAAGGCTCTGTTTTGCGATAGATTGACTGCTGAGCATATGCCCAAAACCAGTGCAGGCATAATTGCAGATGTCTTTCAGGTGTCTGCCATTTAGCAGTTCCTGATTCAAGCCTTGCAATGGGCAAAATGCATTTTGCAGCTCATGATACACTGGCTCTGACCAAGCTGTGAATTGAGCTGCTGCCTGCCATGACTGAGACAAGGCCCGCAATGTGTTATGTCAGGAAGCTGATAGCGCAACTGAGGAGTAAGTGTACAAAACAGCTTGCATGTGGGCAGTTGGTGTTGCGGGCACAATCACACCCTCAACATGAGAGTGACCTGGGCAGCCCGGTATGATACTTGGCTTCTCATTAAATGGAAGCCGGAAGGCATAGTCTTTTCTTTTTCTTTTGTTCAACATGGGAGTGCCAGGTGTGCAACATGGAGGTGCATGAAGCTGGAGGTGCAGCATACCTTTTTGGTGCCAGCCTGGTCCCTGTCTGGCGACCAGGTCACCAGCGGGTCAAGCAGGACAGACTGCAGAAGGCTGCTCAGGGTGAGGGAGTGTCTCCTGGCAACTCGCATGACGTGTTCACAGCCCCTACGGAAGGCTCCCTCCACACCGGTCGCACCCAGCGCTGCCTGCATAGTTCCTCACAAATGCTCTCTGTCGTTGTGAGCACAGTAACAACTGCATGGTTGCTGACAAATGCTCTCTGTAGTTGTGAGGCCAATAACAACCTGTCAAGGGGGGATGCTAGCAACAGGTGTGGGCATGTCTGGGATGCAGGGCCGTTAATGCTGCAGGAGACAGGGTATGAACACAAGCACGAGCCGTGAGATCAGCCATATCTAAACTCAACCCCTGAACTCTATGAACAGTGATAGCCCAAGCCAGCATGATGGGAAACCTATCATGCTGGCTTGGGCTATCAATGTTCATAGAGTTCAGGCCTTGAGTTTAGATAGGGCTGTCATAGATTTGGGTGCAGACATACTCGAGCACGGTCAAGCTTACGTTGCTCTTAGTAGGGTGAGATCAGTTGATGGAGTGATGCTGATTGGGCTGACTAGGACTGTTTCCTCCACTAAAAGCAGAAGGGATGTGCATGGTGAGCATGCTTGATTGGTTGTGCATATGCGCATGGACAAATGGGTTGCTGTGAGATACAACAGACAGCCAGACGCCGTTCTTCAGAGCAGACGTAGAGAGCTTCAATGGTGGATCAACCTTCTCTGTGGCATTTGAAACTTAGCAAATAATGCACAATCTGAGCATGAGCATGAGAGTCACAACGAGAGCAGGGACATGTTGTAGTGATGCTGAGGTCAGACATAGGATACCATGTAGGACGCACATACCTGCAGGGTGTGTGTGAGGCGGAACGGGACAATCTCAGGCACACGCAGCTGCTGGCCCTTGTCAAAGACAATGTTGTAGTCAATGTGCACCACCCTGCCGGTGTGCTTGTCAAGCAGGATGTTGTCCAGGTGGCGGTCCCCCAGGCCAAGAAGGTGCCCAACCTGCAGGAGGAGACTAGCATTGTGGCACGTGGTTGAAATGTATGATATTGTTGATGATGTACAGGGCCTCCAGAAGAGAGAGACTGTCCCAGAAGAGACTGTCAGAGGTAGACTGAGACATGTATGAGCTGCTGATGGCACATCTGGGTTGACGAGGACATCGGCCGTCAGAATGTTTCAACAGCAGGAAGTTGTTTTGGCATATCAGTGAGCATGATGCAGCAGAAGCGAGCAGAGCATAGGCTTGCACTCAAACAGCAGTCACCACGGCTGATACTCAATAGATCGTGAATCAAACATCAATATGTGATGTGCAAACTCTGCTTTGAGGAGTGGTTACGCAATTCTGCATACCGACAATGATCGAACCAGCTGCCAGGCACACTGTTACACAAAATGGTCAGGCACTCCAGAACAGCTGTCAGAGCCATGTACAGATATAGGCTAATATAACGACAGGGGCTCATCCTGACAGCCTCTACTGTCCTGGAAGGAGGATGCCAAGCAAGTGGTTCAACAGATGCTGGGTCCAGCCACAGCATCAAAACAAAGGAGGTGGACAAAAGAAGCCATCTCGATACTCTTGAGTCACTCTCAGTCACGTTTTTCTGTGTGGCATACCATGCTCATGGCAGCAGTCGAGCTGACAAAGAAGCCATCTCAATACTCTTGGGTCACATTCAGTCATGCTTGTCTGTGTGGCATACCATGCTCATGGCAGCAGTAGAGCTGGTGTAGCCCGCCTGGTAGGCCCACCACTCAGAGGCAGAGCCGCAGCCACACCACAGCTCACGCGCCAGCAGGTGCCCCGGGGTCTCCTGCACTGACTCTGTCAGGATCTGTTTCAGTAAGGGCAGGGGCCAGTCCTTGCGAGGGGTGGTACGGGGGAGCCCTGCAGCCTGCAAGGGAAGGCAACTGCCTTGTGATGTCTGAGACGTGGAGTTTGGTTACAGTGCATGGTGTGCATGCTGAGTATTTTGACATGAAGTGTATTTACAAATGCTGACGATCTTCACATTGAGCCCATCATTAAATGATGAGTATCTCCACATTGAGCTCATCAACAAATGCTGACGTACAACACGAAGAACTTTGGAACTGCTGTAAAAATGTAAGTACATCTTGGAGTCAGGTAACTTGCTCAGGCCCTCCCAGAACAATGACTGTTATGTTTTTGTGCTTAGACAGGCAGACAAGCACAAGTGAGGTACCACATGCCACACTTGCTGTACACAAGCATGTCACACATGCTGTACTTATGTTGAGACAAACAGGTACCTCCAGGGCAGGTAGCAGCTTGGCATAGAAGGCGTCAGTTGCGCGGGGAGGATGGATGGCAACAGCTTTTCCAGACGGCTGTCCAGCTGCTGCTGCCTGTGATTTTGCCATATCTGCAAGGGCAGATACAGACTGGTAAGACCTCCAAACAGGCGGTTCCACAGACATAGGCGATCAGAGCATGACATAGACTGATTTGGTGGGGCTGGGAGACAACGTGCGCCTTGACACAAAGCTCCTGGTCGCGATCTGCATTCTTGGCCTCACAGGAACATGCAGAGCATCAAGCAAACAATTGGGGTTGTGCCATTGGCAGAAACTCCATGCTGGCTGCCCATATGCCTGCCTGTGCAAGCTCAATGAAGGGCAACCTTAAGCCTGATTCAGATGCTAACACAGGAGTTGCATGACGCAATGTACAGCTAACAGCAGCTTACCAGCTTTGTCTGTCAGCTGGCGGTGTTGCCAAGCCTTGTAGACACCATACAGGGGCATGGTGTGATCCACCCACTGGATAAGGCCCATGCTGGCACCCAAGGGGGTCACACTGAGGGGGCAGGGCAAGAGCTGGCGCCTGGCAGTGTCAGGGTCTGACCGCAGAGTCACTGAGAAGGTTCTGACCAGCTGCATGAGCCGTTCATCCAGCCGTAGATCCTCCCAACCCTAAATGTGCAGCATAAGGTACTAGAAACTGAAACAAGGTGTGATGCACATGTCGCTGTGGCACTGCAGGGCAAAACCAAGTGTGTAAGAGGATGTCAATTTCCTTGGGCAGAGCATAACAACTATCATAAAGCTGCTCAGCAAAAGAGCGTGAGCTGCAGAACAAAACAGACATGACGCCAGACATCACAAGTGACTGTTGCAAACTGGCACTGCAGAGGCCACCTTCAAGAGCTGGTGCCTTGAGAGTACTTCCAGAAACTGAAACACAAGCAGGAGTCACTTCAGCTTACACTACATGACATCTATGACTGACAATCAGATGGGTTTAGAGACCTTGAGCAAGAATGTGTACGTCCTGCCATCAGAGCCCAGAATCGCAATCCTCTTGGGCCGCGTTTTGGTGCTCATCACATGCACAGAAGGCTTGAAGCTCGCCACTGTCACCAAATCTGCACTGCTGATCTGATATGGCTCTGCAGCACTTAGGTCTTGCTCTGGCTGTTGGAAAGACCCAGAGCTTGAAACAGGTTTGCGTGATGGGTACTGGGGGTGGGTTGGGGGGAGTGGGTGGGCTGGGGTCAGCCCTGGAATGGGTACAAAGGTAGCTGCCAGGTCACTCAGGACAGGAGACAGCGCAGTGAGCTGGACCTCTCTGGCACTGCACACACAACCAAAAAGCGTCGATGCTTGTTTGAACAGAACAGTAATAGTTTGGCAATCAGAAGTCTGGACAAGGTTTGCATGAATCACTTGCGTCTAAATCAATGGGAATGACACTGGAGCTTATGCAAGATTTGACATCCAACGGCAGGTCAGATGGTGCGATGTTAAGGCTTGAGATGTACTGTGCAGCTCAAAAAAGTCATTTTGGTGCATGGGTACAAGTGCATCTGCACAGGCTTACGCATGCATTGTATATTGCAGTGTGATGCTGCATACCTCAACTGCTGTGCAATGGCCCTGCTGACAGCCTTGAACGTGTTCCAAGCAAGCTCAGGGTGCATAAGAACATCATCACTGGGATGAGCAAACGCAGCAGCTGCCTGCTTGAGAGCAGGCAGATGCTTGGAGACGAACTGCTCCTGCTGAGGCGTCTGTGCGTCATCAGCAGTGTTGAGGCTGAGCCTCTGTTGGATCATGCGCATGGCAGGTGCAAGGATGGTGGTGTACCTGAACGTTGAGCGAAGTCAAAGCTCATGTTGCATACCATGTCAGGGCTTTCTTTGGCGTGTATGCATGCCATGAGAGGGTCATACAAAGTTGTCTTGAGGCACCACTTGGCTTGTACACAGTTCCAGAACATACACCAATGACCAATGATCAACAGCAACTACTAATTGAAAGTGTAGTGCGAGATCACGCCAGCAAGATTGCAAAGGTCACACAAAAGGGGAATACATCCTTCATGAAATGCTTGTTCTCAAATGCTCCAAAGCAAGAAGCCAGTATGGTTTTCCGCATCTGCTTATTTAAAGCGTCGAGACAGTGCCAGCACAGGCACACGAAGGCTGACCTGTCTCGCATGATCTGAAGCTGTTGAGACATGTCAAGGCCTGCCTGTGCAGTGGCACGCTTCAGCTCCTCCTGAAGACTACCTACTCGTTTGCCAACTTCAGCCTGCGTAACCATGAACAGTGTAACAACTTCTGCCTGGAAGTACACATGTACCAAGGCATGGCAGATGAGCACTTGAGACCAGGTAGGCTGCAGCAACACTGGCCTGCTCAATTTGAAGCCTCAAGGCCAGCGACCAATTTGTAGCTGGTGACAACTACACAAGGCTACTTTATGCTACTTCACTGCCAGCAAGACTGTACATGCAGCAGTCGGCAGACCCCTTCATTTCTTGCAAGGAAATTACACGTAAGCGCTTGGTAGAGTTTGCAAAAAGTTGGACAGAGCGAACTACAATGAGTCTACTTGTGCTAGCAGAAGAGCACCTGCATCTCCAGAAGCGCAATGTGCCACTGCTCCACCCACAAGACACTCATGTGCTCCAGCTCTGTCATCATAGTTGCCATTTGCTCCACAAGCTGTGGCTGCCGGGCCTGGCAGCTGTCAAGCAGAGCCTGCAGGCCTGGCTTTGCAGTTGCCTGCCCTGCAGCAAGGATCAAGGCATTGTAACGCGTTATATAACACGTTGGACCTGCTGTGCCAAGGGATAGGGCTCCTGCACAACTCTGTAGGCGCCTGTCGCAGAATTTGTAACCTGAAACTGCAGGCATTGCACGTGCTCTGGAGTGTCGTATATTCAGCATGTATCTTTGTTGCCATGCATGTATGGATGCAGCAGGTGCAGAGCTATGAGGTCCAAGGAGGAGCCTCCTTTGTTGAGGCAAGAATCAGAGTGTATTTCGGGAGCTAGAAAGGGAAAACAAGACCTATGCCTTTTGGCGTCAACTCAAGCAGAAGCTTGGTATTATACCAAGCTGCCCAGGATATTGGGAGCTACCTTTGCTGATGCGTTTGCTTTCCACCAATGCTGGGTACAGCACTGCAGCAGGATCCAGCTGCTCCAATCTCTGCAGCAGCTCATGCGCCCAGCCCCAAACCCCAGAGTCCTCATGCGCCAACAGGGCAAACAGCTGAGGCACCACAGCCCGCCAAACCAATACTGGGATTTCTCTAGTCCCAGAGCTTAGCGCTTGAAACACTCCTGGGGCCATGCTGTCCCCTGACAGCAGCTGTAGGAGCTTCAGGAGGATTGGCATGTGGTCCTCTGGCACACCAGCCTGCCCGCTTGACTGCGCAGCTAGCTGTAGGTGGGTGCAGTACGCCTTGACCATCTCAATGATTACATGCACCTTTGTGTGATCCTCCAAAAGGTTGCTGTCACTGGAATGAGGCATGGAAGCATCTACTGAGTTGGCTGAAGTGGGTGCCTCAGTGTCTGGGCTTGACTGTAGAGCAGGTGGGTTTTGATGGGTGGCGGCTGGGTTGCATATGGTATGAAGGTAGTCAGCATAAGCCAACCAGGCAGATGCAGACCCTGGAGCAAGCTTCACTGCTGCTCCCAGACAGACAGCTTGATCAGAAGCATCTGGGGGCAGGTATGGCTGTGAGCCTGAAGCACTGTCCACAATGACCTTGAGGCTGTGAATGACTTGGGATTGCTGCCCAAGGTTTTTGATGGAGTGATCAGCCTGGCTGCCCTGTTGATCAGGTGATGGAGCTTTGCACCAGAGAGCCAGCTGCAAAAGTGCTTGTGCTGAAGGGAGGCTGGTTCTGTCTCTGCGCTAGGGGGGTTTCTCTCCAGCAATGGCTTGACCAAGTTCCAAAGCTGTCCACTGGCAGAAGTGCTGTCTACTGAGCGGGAGCTGCACTCAGGTTGGAATTTCAGGAGGTGCAGCTTGAGTGAGAGGAGACCGTCACGGTCCTTGCTGTTTGCTGCGTTGTCTGCTATAAGCCTGTTTGCCAGGCAGTGGTTGCCAGATGCAGCAGCAGACTGTACAGCATTCAGCAGCAGTTGCTGTGGCACCTCTTGCTTGCCTTTCGAAGCAAGCACTTTGTGCACCCGCAGCAGCTGCAGCAGCGGCTGCGGATCTTCTACAGGCCACTGATTGGCATCTGCTTCCTGAGGCAGGCCGTTACCAAAGGGCCAAAGCCAGAGAGCAAAAGCAGGCTGAAGCTGAGGAGATGGCTCCACAGCCTTGGGGGCGAACCCAGGAGGGGCGTCAACAGCCGCCAAGGCAGCAACAGGTGCAGGCACGGACTCTTGGACGGCTGCCAGGCAATGGAGTGCTGTCAGTTGGGAGGTGGTGTTGTGCAGTCCTGTCTGTGCTGTGACTGACAGGGACTGCAGCAGGGTGTCTTTGGAGTCCTGGAGCAGGGTGCGGATGAGGCGCTTGTCACGGCCGGGTCTCTGCTTGGCAGACGAGTGAGCGTGAAGCTGCATGAGGGCTTTCAGGCTGGTGGCTTCTGCAGCCTCTGCTGCATGTACTCCACCTGCGATGAGATCAATGGCGACGTTAGTTTTTCTCATGTTTGAGTAGTGAGTCTGTTGTCCACTAGTGTCTGGCGTCAAAGTGAAGGATCACACTGCTATACAAGCCACAAGCCTCAAAACACCCCCAGAATACGCACACACATGGCTACCAATGGCTGTTCTGAGGGCTGTCTAAGTATGCATGACTGTGGCTGGCCACATTCAATAGCGTTGCGCATTGTTTCAGGATAATTTGTGACTCGTCCCAAGGAAAATGCAGTGCGGTCACCCACCTTTGTCACCCTTGAGGTCTGACCACACAGACAAGTCAAAAGCATGCTGTGCCTCCTGCAGCTGGCCAGCATCAAAGGCCGCAAGAGCGTCGTACTTGTGCTCTTGAGCTGGTGCCAACGGCCAGTAGCTGGTGTCCCTGCCGTTGGATACCTGCTTCTGACCCTGCAGCAAACAAACAACACAGATGAGGACTGGGAAAAATAACAGTAACAATAACAATACATTTGCTTTCCAGCTCATAATGAGCTAGGTACGTATGGAACAAGTCTTGTCTCTCCAAAGCAGTCTGGGGATGCAACAACAAGGTGCTGACTGTGATTTTTATATTCTACTGATTTGCTGGTCGATACGCTTTGCCAAAGAATTGACATGCATACGACAACAGCAAGCAGCACGACCATGATTTGACTGACCTAAGGTTACCACATCAGGTCAGCCTGGTCATGCCGGTTTATGACCTAAGGTTACCACATCAGGGCATAAACCGGGGTGCCTGTATCACAGTGTAAGTGCTGCGATTGGTGCTCTTGGAATGTGGTGTGAGTACAGAACTTGCAAGGGTTGCAGTGACGCAAGGGATGAAGCCTTACCTTCGAGTCCTGCAGCCACTGCTGCAAGCCCTCCCAGTCTGCCACTGATGCATATGCCTCGCAGCATCTGTCCACCAGAAAAGCTTGACCTTTGGGGCCACAGGCCTTGTCGGGCTGTTGCAGTAATCTGGTGTAGACCGCTGCTGCCTCCTCGTGTCTTGCACTGGCCTGTCAAGCGAAGCCCGGTAAAGCAAGAGCTGGCACCCGTTTGACTCTGTTTTAACCCAGATTTGTGTTCACAATACAAGGATGTGCATGGCAGGATTAGGCAGCATAGCCCAAGATGTGTTGGTGCAGTTCAGCATGTTATCTGAGCTACCAGCTCCCAGGTACGGTACTGTGAAACAACCAGACAACTAGTGGGGCAGTGTCAAAGACACTGGGTGCTACAGATGTGCATTGCAGTGCCAAGGAGGTATGCCTTACCTGCAGCGAGACCCCATGAAGCCAGTCAAACTGCTGCTGGTCTGCCGCAGGCTTGCTGCTATCAAAAGTGAGCCTTTCCATGCCAACCCTGCTTCCAGCTGCTGCTTCCTCATCATTGGCAGGGTGTATGAGCTGAGACAGTGCAGAGAAGTTCCTCTGACAGTACTGGTGCAGGCCGACAACTGCATCTGCATCAGCTATGTGCAGTATGGCCAAGGCAGCATGCCGCAGGACCTCCTGGAGTTCTGAGGACAGCCGCCTGGCTGCTTGTGCTCTTGCCGTGCGAGCGTGGGATGGAGTCAGATGCTGCTTTGATGTGCTATCTGCCCTGCCTTCGCTGCCAGATTGCAGGGTTGCAGCTGCGCCCTCTGATGCTGACTGCAACAGCATGCATCGGATCTGTCCCTGCTGACGTTTTGCCTGTGCTGGGATGATGATTTGACATCGCTTGTCACGTGGCAAGACATTGTAAACCAATACTGCTTTGCAAGAAGACGTGCAGTACTGTGCATGGCAACATGTGTTTACATGTTGTCAGCCGTGGAACACAGGAGTGGCTGCCCGCTCTGTTGGCGAGTTTTTTGGTCAGCTGCTGTGACGTTTTGCAAGCGGATAGCAAATTGATGCAGGCAGCATCAAATGAGATACAGGCTGTAACTTCAGGACAAAGAGTAAGTCTAGGCACCTGAGGCCGTGCCATGAGTTTGATCTTGCCAGGTGTGGGTGCTGGTGTTGCCACCACCACTTTCCTGCTTGGTGCCTTTGTCAAAGGCAGCACCTTGGGTGTGGGCTGTACAGATGTCACCTGACCAGGCTTCTGCCGCTTCACCTATACATCAGTCAAGGTATTGGTGGGGTCGTTTGCAGCAAGCATCAGGATAAACTGCTAAAAACCATATGGGTGACAACTTGATGCCTCTTGTCACAACAGAATGAGGTTGCAAGAACAACACAGTAAGAGGAGAAGACTCTACATCATGTTGGGAACGTTTTGCATGAGCGCCCTCAATGAGCTTCTCACATGACATAAGTGTTGACAGTAAGCCTTCCAGACGGCAGTACTGCTCTGACAAGGCACATAGGACAAAAATGACCTGCAACACTCTTGATTGTCCTCGCTGGGCAGGAGCATCAGACACAGGTGATGGGGCCTGCTTAGCACTAGCCTGGTGAGACCCCCTGCCGTGAGAAGGCCTTGCAGCAGCAGTCTCAGCAGCTCTGGCTGCCTCAGCTTCCTGCTCAGCTTGGATCTCCAGCAATCCCAGCGGGGCTGCTCGATCTGATTTCACAGGATCTGGCCTGAACAGGCTGGTGGGTGCTAGAGCAGCTGACGCAGGCGGGGGAGCAAGCACAGCACCAGCAGAGGGAGAGGCTCCTGACTGGGGCTGCTGGGCAGGGCTGCCCTGCCCTGCAGATGGTGCTGCACCTGGGCTGCCAGGCTTGAAGTGGTCAGGCTGAAGATGGGGTTGGTAGGGACGTCCTTGACGCTGACTGGACACAGATTGGCGGGAGCTGGGCAGGTGATCTATATTGGCTGAGTCAATAGTGACAGCAGAAGTGGAAGGGCTGGGCGACATTGGGTGCGCTCGAGGTTCGAGCGCTTGCTCAGCAGCCTCACTTTCTGCGTCGATAAGCTGAGCTTGCTGGCGCTGAGCTTGCAGCTGCTCTTGTAGCTGCTGAGCAGCTTCTACTGCAGCTGCGGCCTGAAGGTGCCTCAATTGGGCTTTGAGGTCTGCCAGGCGGGCAAATGCATGATGAAGGGTGAGATGAGGGGAGTTGGAAGCAGCGCTGGTGCGAAGGAGAAGCATGCGCATTCTGGTGAACCAGTCCTCACACACCTGCATAGCATGACTTCATCTCCAAGTGAACCTGGGAGAGAGCAAGTCAATGCAGATTTGCAGCACACATTGTACCATATGCTGAATACTATACCTGTTGTTCACAGCATTGGCAAAACACCTACTGGGGTTTTTGCCATTGCTTAGTCAACTAAAGGGTGACTTGAAGTGTCAACAAGCTTTTTGCACCTAGTGAAAGGAAGCTAATTTTGCTGTGCAACAGGGCTTACTGGGCAGCATCAGCAATCATGTGTGGTTGTCAGTCACACAGAGGAGGAGAGCATTGGTACTTGGCAACGAGAATGAGTATGCTGCGACCTCAAGTCAAAAGCCAAACCTCAGGCCCTGAGATAGAACCAGATAGCCATAATGCTTGCAACGCAAATGAGGGACCAATCTCATGCATGCGGTATGGCAGTCAACATTTGAGAACACACCCACACACCTAAATGAATTGTAGCAACAAGGCAACCCATCGACACATTTTCTGCCTACTGTCCTTCACTCCAAAAGCACTGCACTACGCAGTGTCAGCAAACAAGCAAGGATGTCTTGTACCTTGCGGTTGGACTTGTAGAACGCAATAGCTGCGCTTGCAAGAGCCATTGGCCTCAAGCAGCTGCCAGCATACGCACTGTACATGTTCTTCTCAAGTGCATGCATCAGCTCCAGCAACATCCAGCTGGGCTCCAACAGTGGTGCAGCACTGCTGCTGCGTGATGCTGGAACTGAGTACAGCTGAGGCATAGGTGCTGTGGAGTCTGCCACTGGTTGAGTTGGATCCGGCCCTGCAGAGTTGAGTCTTGACAGCATGCCCTGGAGCAGCTGCTCCAGTGCTGCAAAGGTTTGACTGGGATTGCCCAGGTGGGTTCTCATGCGGACAGCTGTACAGTGCTTGGCGGCTTCCTGGACAGCGTACCAGGCAGCAGCTCCAGAGGTCCTGCAAGAAAGGCTGCACTTAAGATGGCATATGCACTGTCACGTCTGGACAACAAGAAAGGAAAAGACTACACCTTTCGGCGTCCATTTAATGAGAAGCAAAGTATGATGCTGGGCTGCCTAGGGTCTGGACAGCAGACCAGCTAGTATAGAATTGTCTCAATGCATTGCTGGCCAGCTTATGAGCTTTTTATCTCTGTTTTGCCATGCTTGGGATGCTGCCTATGCCAACCTTGACACAGTGCATTTATACAGAACAGTGCAGCAAGGAGTCGCACTATAAATCCAAGATGTTCTCCAGACTGGCATTCATTTATGTATGGTGAACAATCAGCCTTGACATTTTCATGCCATTCGGCAGCAAAGCAACAGAAGAATGGAGAGGGTGCCTACAGGGGAAAGGTCACTGAGGAAGCCATTGTCTGACAGCTCTTCAGCACGCTCCACAGCCACTTATCATCAGCTGTGCTGCCACTCAGTGACCCTGGCTGAGACACTACCAGAGGAGCTGTCTGTCCCAGCCACTGTAGCAGTTCAGCCAGTTGCTCTGGCTGAAAGGCAACCTGCTGAGGCTGCAGTGCATACAGCCGCCTCCATGGTAGCTCATGATGGGCAGCTGGCACTGCAGAGGACATGATGGAGAAAGAAGCAGGAGCTGCCAGGCTGAGGAGCAGCTGGACTGAAGCCTCGCTGACAAGCTCAGAGGGGTCGGTGAGATGATAGCATGCGACGTCTGTCACAGCCACCAGCTGATGCGGTTGGAAGCGTGAGCCTGCATGGAGGAGCTTTGAGAGCGCCTGGACTGCAAAGAGCCTGGTTTGGGGTTTGGGCGCTCTGCACAGCCGCATGAGTACTTCAAGGAAGGCATCTGGGCAGAACAGGTCCTGGTGTTGCAAACCATCTGCCTGCCCTGGGTTTTGCTGAATTACTGCAGTGGGTGAAGAAGATGGGGGGGATGCTGTGCTGGGCTGTACAGGCTTTGCAGCAGACAAGTACTGCATGGCAGCATCTGACGCCCACTGTACCACGAGGCTGTGTAACCTTGTGTGTGATGTGATTCGGGCCAGCTTTGTCAGCAATGTGGCCAGCTCATGGGTGCTTATGCTATGTGTGTTCTGCCATGAGTGGTGCAGAAGAGAGAGCAGGGCAATCCAGACATCTGAGTAGGGTTCCAGGGGTCCTGCAGCCAGCCAGAAACAAACCTCAGAGCCTTGCTGCTTGCTGCAGTGCAGTAATCCTTGCAAGACATCAGAATACAACGTGCTTCGGTGCACTGTGTGTTGAATGTGCTGTCCTCTGTGGAAACCAGCTAGCTTACTTTTACTAAGCACATTCAAGCCATAGAGGAGATGCCTTAAATGGATGCCAAAGCTTGGAGCACATCGAGTATGAATGTTGCAGGAATGTTGCAGGAGATGCAACAGTTTCTGAGCTGGTGATGACTTGTGTGGTGCTGGTGCAAAGACAGCATGACGTTACACTGACCTGCAGGTGCTGCAAGGTGTACCAGTTGCTTCCAAATCTCCCCACACACGTCACCATCTTGGTGAGCCGCAACTGCCTGTTCCAGAGCTACTAAACCAGAGCTGATGTCTGCCAGCTGATCATGCAACTGTTCAGCAGCCTTGCTGGCATCTCCGACAGCACTGACAGCACTGTTTCTGCCATCATCACCAGCATCCCCACCACCAGCTTGACTAATACTGCTATCAGTACCACCAACAGCAGCAGTTGGTTCACTGCTGACAAGGTTTGTAGTGGGCAAGTGCTGGCTTGTCTGAAGAATGTGCTGAATGACCTGCCGTGTGGCTGCTGCCCTTGTGGGGAAAGCAGTCAGGAGCAGGGCATGCAATGCCACGTATGCCTCTGTCACCTGAGACTCTGAATGCCTCCTGCGGAAAAACCAATGATGAATGTGAATGTGTGTTGTCCCTAAGCTCAATTTACACAAGTTCAGTAGAGCTTATGCAACATGGGCGATTTGGAGACAGTGCATGAGTAGTACAACAATGCATGGTACTGCAGCACTCATCATTGCAATATCATGCCTGCGTGTCAACAAGTATGTACACACATGGAGGAGGATGTTGCATGTCCCCGGTGCTCCATCATGACGCTGATAACACTAAGCTCTCACGGCAGAAAGCAAACACACATATGCATGAACACAACACACTGGGGTTTCAATGCACCGCACCTGAGCTTTCCAATCGCAGAGTCAGCATCCATCAGCACCTCAACTTGCTTTGGGGCAGCCTCACACTGCTGTTGCTGCATGGCATCCACCAGAGACTGAGCAAGCTTCAGCAAATGCAGCAGTGCTGACGCCTGCACCGCTTCAGAGCTAGCTGCTGCCGAGACAAAGTCCAAGATGGGGGAAGCCAGAGTTTGCATGGGAACAGATGCTGACTGGACAGTGGGTGATGACTGAGATGGCGTGTCAACTTGTACTGGCCCTGATGCCACCTGGCCCTGCTGTGTAGAGCTGGACTTCATGCGCGTTGACGGGGTGCTCTGCTGCAATGGTGTCATTGTCTGTGTGTGCTGACTCAGCGTAAGAGCAGCTGTAATGGCATGCTGTATGTAGGTACAGAGCTGCTCAAGCGCTGAGCTTGTCTGTGCTGCAGGCCGCTTGGGTAATGCATATAACTTGTCATAGCCCTTGTGCATGCCTGATATCCATTGTCCAAGCAGCTCTGCAAGTCCACAAACCTCTTGGGCACACAAAAACGTTTGCTTGATCTGAGAAATAATGAATGCCCTGACTGCAGTAGAAACACAGATGCCCAGCAGACTCACATGCACTGCAGCATGACATTGAAACATGTCAAAGTTCAAAATGGTACAGTTCACAGCCCAGCTTGCGACTCTAAACTTGAGTCAGGTCGGTATTGGACTCTTGATACAGAAAGCGTCCATTCATTGAGAACTGCAAGATCAAGTCGAGGTGTGAGCATAGTTGCCAATGTCACCTGGCAAGTCCACACCAACCCTGGAACCACATCCCGACACAATGGCCTCCATGCAACTACACAGCCGCATGAAACGCTTCAAGCCCTCTGTGCTGACCCCTGACTTTGCAGAAGTGACAGCTTGCAGATCTTGCAACAGCCTGGTCAGCAAAGCCTTGCCCAGAGCAGGGTCATGCTGCCACCCTTGCTTGAGACTGTCCAGTGTCCGTGCCAGCAGAGGCCTGCACTTATAAGGGCTGAGTAATGCAACAACCACAGACAGTACACTGCATTGAGTCTGTCAAGTGTGGCACAGCATAGCATAGCATGTTTGTACAACACGTGTGTATGGCATGTTTGTACAATAAACTTGTACAGCATTCTGCTTCAAGTGCTTCAAAAGTGGAAAACTTAGACGCAAGCAGCAAAGCGGGCTTGATGCATGAAACATGTTCTTTGTGAGCAAAGGACTTGCCAAAAAGGAGGCAACAGCTGACCTAACAATGTCGTCCAGCCTTGGTTCCAACCACCATGCCACCAACAAGTCCACCAAACCTCTGAACATGGTCCGTAATGATGGCAAATGCCGAGAAGCCTGCATATGACAAAGCCTTTGCACAAATGCTGCAAACCACACACATCAAATGCGCAAAAGGTGCTTTTGTTCATTCAAAAGGTGATCATGTACTACTTCCAGGAAAAGATACTTTGCTCAATAAGGAACAGCATCAGGAGGGAGCTGCAAACACTGCTGGCAGTGGTAGTCAAGCAGAATGGCATGTCAAACTCAACACTGCGCTTGCTTGTGCACTTGCTTGTGTGCAGCAATATGGGGCAAATGCAAGACTGCTGCAAAATTACATGCATGGAAGGTTCAGGTAGTTGGTACCTCACTGACCAGGCCCAACACAGGGGCAATCAAGTGTACAGACGTGCCCTCTGATCTCAGCAGGCTGTGGCACAGTGTCAGCACAGCAAGAGCATGCTGATGCAGCACAGGCATTTCCACAGCTGCCAGACCTTCTTTCAAGGCCACCAACACCCAGCATTGGACACTCATGTCCAGATGCGTCCACACCCCAATGCCCTGTCCAGAAAGGACCGGCATTGCCCATTCAAACAGCAGGTTTGGGCTTACCCCTGCAAGCAAACAAACATGCCCGTCACACCATAGAACTGGACAGAGCAGAGACTCGCCTATATAGTGTCTGGCAGCATCAACAGGCAGACTTTCTGAAGATGAACACAGAGCATCAGTAAGAGTACTCACCAGCTGGCCTGCCAGGTCTAGCAGCAAGCGCTCCTAGAAATCCCACCACTGGGGCTACTGTTTGCCGCATGTCAACTTGAATGTCTTGGAGAAGCTGCAAAACAGCTGGCCACAAGATAGGCAG
>JAABUK010006836.1_pt1 | contig 16788 bp, 17 predicted proteins | sample 5559141 | NCBI WGS metagenome assembly JAABUK01 (sample SAMN10711869, study PRJNA513367) | rock metagenome | isolation source: Antarctica rocks | place: Antarctica: Victoria Land, Pudding Butte nord | collected 2016-01-03
GAGTGAGAGAGAGAGAGAGAGAGAGAGAGAGAGATAAGAGGGGAGAGGTGGCGAGGGAGTTAGAAGGAGAGGGGAGGGGGGGAAAAAAGGTCGGTTCTGGAGGGGAGAAAAGAAGATATTGTTCGATTAGGGTCATTGGCTGGCAGGCAGGCAGTATGCATTCTATTCTCTTCTTCTTCTTCTGTCTCTCGTGTAAAGGGGGGGCACAAAAGCGGTCTAGATATTTAATGAAAGGACGGGGGCGGTGTGGTTGGGGGAACGCAAGATCTGGCGCTGGTGTGCTGCTGGACGGCGAATATCTCTATCTCTAGAGCCCTGTCGGAGAGAATAGGTGCCGAAGAGTAGGAGTAAGGTCGACTGGTTAGCTACATATCTGGATCTGTTCGTTGGGATGTTTATGACCGGGATTAGAATCCGACATCGAGCAATCAAGCAGTTTCACGTCTCGCGTGCGAGGCAGGGCGGGGCAACATGACGAGCACATTTACAGCAGCGAAGTAAGCGTTCAGATCAGGCTTTCATGGCTCACTCCAGCATTCTCCTCTGGTCACCCCTTCGGCTGTTCTCCTGAAGTGATTTGGTTTAAGTGAGTCTGCATTGGGTAAAGTCTGTCCTGCTCTGCTGCTCTATTGACTACCTGACCATCTCGAGTCCGTTCTGATCCATAATTACCAGATTGCGGATAATGGCAAGAACGTCTTCTGATGCTCTATGAATGTTCGAGCACCTTGAAGTTATCGTGCTGAGGAAACGCCTCCCCCAGCTCAGACACACAAAAATGCCAGCCGGAGCGTTAGAAAGGGAGTCTAGAATGTTCGCGAAACAAGGGACAAAAAAAGGGTCTAAAACTAGGCCGACAGCCAGTAGGCCACATTACATGAAGGTGAATCAGATTGGTGCTAGGGTTTCAAAGAGTAGTTGTGTTATAAGCAATGATGTGTGATCCTTTCCTCAGCAAAAGCCAGCCTTTTCCTTGCCAGGATCAAGAGGAGGTTCTTTCTGGGGCACCGATACAATCTCAATGCTCCCTCTGGCAGAGTCGACGCGCTGAAGAGCAGTCCCCGTGACTGTTTGCAAGAGGTACGGGCTCGTAAAAGCCTGCAGATCAGGTTCAGGTGTTTGAGTAGGATTGTCGAGTAAGCCCATAAGCATGTCGGCAAAGCCTGTTGGAGCGTCATCGACATCGAAATCGAGTTCATCACGAGGGATCAGGGGAGATATTTTGTGGTAGCATTCAGATTCTTCTTGGCTCCCGTGCGCTTGCTGACTTTCCGAGCGTGTGCAACAAGGGAGCTGGACGACGACGCCTCCATGTCGCTCGTCTTCGAGTATATGGTCGATGCGGTGCTGCTGTAAGAATCCAAACTGCTGAAGGATCCCTTTCCGGGAGTTTGGGCGAAGGGGGGCTCTAGTAGCTCTTGAGCGGACTGTTGCTTCATTGTTGGACTGTACGGCATTCTCATGGCAGGATGGCCGGCAATGATGGTTCCTTCTAAGATCAGCCAATGCGTCGCACGCTTCGAAAGTCAGCGGCACTGAGTGGTATGTATTGCCCTGACTTCGCGGTGAGTTGGGAGAGGTGCTGGGGTTGTGATATGTGCTGTACTGGGATGGTGGGTCGAAACACGGTGCATATCGAGGCGAGGCTGGGGAGGTTGGGTTGGGGAGGGGGTAGGCATCGTAATAGGTATTGAACAACGTATACTCTTGGGTCTGACAATATCAAGGTCATGATCATGCAGCCATAACCGTACCTTGATGCTGTGCAGCTCCGAGTTGACGCTTGACCTGTTCTCGTGCCCAACGCGCTGTGTCGATTGTTCGAGGGGAAAATTCACGGTTCGTTCGCGTTTCTTTGACCAATCTAGTGACCCACTCGTGTCGATACCATTGCGAGATCTCGCCGTTGGGGAATGCATCTGCAAGGTCACTGCAAGATTTGTTAGCTTAACGTAACCGCGAGTCATGACGGTGGACTCACCCAAGAACACCCATCGCGGCGCGGAGCAGGCCTTCACTTCGGTTCTGGTCCTGAGCGATCATTTGTAGAAGCGCAAAAATAGGTTCCACGTATTGTTGCAGTAGATTTGCCTTGCTTGTTCCTTTGAAAGCCAACAAGATCCCGCCCCAGGCATCCACAATTCCTTCTCTTAGGGAGATGATGTAGTCTAGCATATCGTAAGAAACATCTTGAGCCACCGTCACCCCCGCCGCCTGTTGAAGAACTTGAGCGACGACAGTCAGGTACGTCTCAAAATGTGTTCCGATCGCTTGCGCGATATCGCCGAATGTTTCGAGAATGCTTGGCTTGAGTTGATTGCTCAAAGTGTTCGAACGCAGATTGTTCAACAAGTAGTTCATGAATGGATCGCAATGTGGCTGCGACTTCTCCCCCAAAGCTCGAACAATATCACTGACAAGCCCGATTGCCATAGCGCAAAGGCCAGGTTCTTCCTGATTACCGAGAGCATTATAGAGGTATGGTGTGAATGACTCCATGTACTTCAAGAAATCTTCCTCGAGGGCATTTGTCAAGGCACCGACAACGGCGAAGGTCGTATCAGGCACACTGGACTTGGCCGGAACAGTATTCAGGACTTGCAGATTGACTTGCATTATGCGGTCTGCTTGAGGGGCGATATTTTGCTCCAGTCGTTGAATGATGCAGAGTAGCACGCTTGAAAGGCTGGTCTGGAGTTCTTCGAGAGTTATCCGATCCTCCACACTGACGATCTGCTGCTGCATGGGGATAGTAGCCTCGAGTCGTGCAAGAATGACTTCTGACAGACCAGCAACGATTTGCAAGCTGTCATTAGCAGCGTTCGTGACGAAGCCACCAAGCACTTCGTATGCAGCCGTTCGGAGCTGGTTGTCAGCGCCTTCTTTCTCTGTCACCGCGAGAAGTGATGACACGCTGTCTTGGAAGTGCCTAGTGAGAGGATTGGACGATGCTCCATCATCGCCAACAAATCTTTCTGTCAGGTTCATGAGGGCCAAACAGCATGACGATGCCATTTTGGGGCTGCTCATCAATCCGTTGAATAGCGCCGACATAAGTGGCTGAAGATGAGTATCAGGGTCAATTGAATCAGAGCAGAAGTCGCATATCCTGCTGAGAGCGAAGGCGGCAGAATCCTTGACCATGATGACTTTATCATCCATCATGCTAATCAAGACTGGAAGTGCTTGCTTCACGAGTGGATCAAGAATCTTCACGTCGGGACCGTCCATAATGGCTCCGAACGATGAGACTGCAGCATCGCGTTTGTGCCAGTCCTCACTTCGAAGATTTGCTTCCACAAATTCCAGGACCGGAGCAATGACCTCCCCTCCAATACATTGGGCGTAGAGCTGTAGGCATTGGTACGCAGCTCGAGCAACGTTGTAATCGTCTTCTCCGTCATCTTCGTCGACTTTGGTGAGAAGCTGCAGGAGCACAGGTATGACTTCTCGGCCGGCAACTCTAGCAAATTGAAAGTACGGTCGCAATTCTTGTGAGCCTTCTTGTTGTGCCTGAAAAAAGGTGAGCATGTGATCGACGGGTAACAAAAGTGCCTAACCTGTTGGTTGTCATCTTCAATACTAATTTCTTCCTCACAAACGGTACACCAAAACTCGATTGCTAGCTTAGCCACATCCTCTTCCTCGCTCTTCATGCCCATAATGGTCAAGCCGAAGAGGGCCTTCTCCATGTAGAATCGCATCTTGTCGTAATAAACGCCCATGATTCTGTTGAGGCACCCAAATGCGCCTGCTTGTATTCTCGGATCATCGGATTGTGTAGACTCGCAAATAACTTGCATAATGTAATTTCGTTCTCCTTCATTGTCGAAATTGGTGCGGATGAATTCGGTAGCATCTCCAAGAGCAGAAAGGGCAGCATTTCGGACGTCATTGTTCGGCTCTTCTTTTCTGGCACCTTGCACAACGGCGGTGAGGATGGCATTTGAATGTGCGACCAGAGCATCTCTCAGATCAACATCGTCGCCCTCGCAAATAAACCCGATCGTCGTCAAGCTGCTTTGCTTCAAGCTGTCTGATCCGTTTCCAACGTTATGGACCAAAGCAGGCATCAGCTCAGGCCATTCGTTCCTCGGCAGCTCGATAGCGGCTATGGAGGCTATTAGTTGCGCCGCTGAAGTCCCCGCCATCGACGCGGCATTCAAGGTCTGCAGTGCTTGGTCCTTGACCTGCTTCTTTATCTGAGGCTCTAGTTGTTGGATCCATCGTGCTTGTATTTCGCGCAGCCGGCCAACATCACGAGACGAAAAGGCATTTTTGAGAGCAAGACCCGCCGCTTGTCGGATGTGAGGACGGGCTTGCTCATTGGCAAGCTCGTTTGATAAAGTTGTCAGATAACCAGACTAAAGGGAGTACTGTCAGTCTTCGTCTGATGTTTCCAGCCTATGCACGAGTTCCAGCACTTACGAAGTCAGCTTTGGCTGCTTGAGATAATTGCAGCTCCGCATTCTGACGAGTAGGAGCATCTACACAGATCTCAGTATGCCACGCACGGACGACTAACGAGGGAGCTTGGTACTGACCTGGGGAGAGCGTGGCCTCAAGGACCTGATTTACATCCATTCTCGTGACGGCCTAGAAGGCTAGAAGGGGAAGCTTGTTGTTCCTCGACGCCCGTCAAAAGCGTCCGCAAAGAAGCAGGAATACTGGAATCAAGAGGAGAAGTGTGGGAGGACGCAGACTCCAAGAGTGCAACGAAGGAGATGCGCTTGAAGGTAAGTTGTGGAAGCTGCGAATGAAGTTGGCTGTTCAGGGCTCTTTTCTGCGCAGTAATCTTTTGGTCGCCCACACTGGCGCTGGCTGCACACAGCCAATCACCGGTCAGGAAACATTAACCACATCAAACTGACATACATGAGCTGCACGTAGAGAATTCAAGCAGTACAACTCAAGCGGCATTTCAGCTTGCTGTTTATGCGCATTCTAGATTGGAAGCTTAGTACCCACCAACTGTTTCGGTGATGGCCACCAAGTACGAAGTAAGTATGAAGTTGTTGTGGTTATACCCTCTCGAGTTTGCATGCTCCTCCACAAAGCGTAGGAGTATACAACTCTTAACCCTGACCAGACCCCAAACTCCGCAGGACATCTGATCGTACATTTCTATAACGTGCGTACAAGACGTTCATTCCATGACAACATCTCCGTCCTGTGCCGGCATCTCCTCCTCGGGCTGCCCGCTGTCAAGATCAAAGATGGTGAGCCTGATATCATCCTCCAGGACGCACACCGCTCTCCTTCCTTGCCGGCCATTGACTTCCAATTCCGAGGGAGGCCTTGCACCACTGCTGAGATCGAAGCTATGCCGCTCTTGCCACTCCGGATCCGGCGCGGAGTACCTCAGAGTGTGAAGATGTGCCCTTTCTTTGCCTGAGCCAAGAACCATAATGTCTGCATCATCGATGAACTTTATGTCGACTATTGCCTCGCTATTTGGCAACGCGAAGTCTCTGACTTCAGGTGCCCGATTTCGATGCGCGGCGTCCCACGAAATGTGATGCAGGGACATCCGATTGACAGCCATCCTCCGATGGCTGGCAAGTACAACCTCGTGTCCTCCTTCAGCATTAAGTACCATCCTCGCTGGCATGACGGCGGCATGGCAGTCCGAGGGCAGCGTGCAGACCCTGCTATGCAGAATACTCTTCTTCAGTGTTTGAGCAATACCATCGAATACCTTCACTGCTTGGCCTGTCAATCTTCGTAGAAGATCGTCAAGATCTGGCCGCTTCCCCGATTCAGGATGTGTCTTGAGCATTTTCTTGAAGGCTTCGTAGAATCCAACATCCACCTGGTTCTGTGACCAGTCATAAGATGGTCCATCCAGTGACGAACCCCGCACATCGACTGATGGTCGGACAAAGGCAATTATCCCGCTCTTGCCCATCACCCCTTGTATATAGTCGAGCACGGTTCCTGTGTCTACTTCATCTCTTCGGAGGCATGTTTCATCCAGCCTCTCGCTTCCTGGTCCTCCAGCGTTATCGCGCTCTAGCCCTTGGATCTCGATCTCAAGTCTGAACCACTTCATGAAAGCTGTGAATTGCTTGATCTCCTTGCTAGCGGTCTTCATCAGGTAATGACCTAGAAGATTGAGACATTCAACCGTGTCTATAACTCGGTTCAAGCTCTGTGTGTCAAGCCCAAGGACCTGAGCCGACTTTGCGAATCTTGACAGACCTTTCAGGCGAGAAAGAACTACCTGGCACCTCTCCACAGCTGGCAGTAGAGACTCATGCACTAATCTCCGAACATTTTCCATGCCGAGACTAGAAGCCTTTTCCCATCTCTTGAGATTTCTCTCTCCAACCTCGTCCACCATCCACTCTCGTAATTCATGGCTGCAGTCTCCCGTCACGACGAGCTGATATGCAGCAGTCACAAAATCCAGCGGTCCTTCGGGGGTTTGCGCCAGCGTCTCATTGATATTCCTGATGAACTTGCCTGGGAGGTCGAAAGCGCCCCTCAACTCGATAGAGAGCTGAGCCGACACTTGGGTCAGATAGCGCAATAAATTGAGCAACTGTGTTGACTTTGTGGCAAGAGTGGAAAGGTAATATGGACTTGTTTGCGGGATGAAATTGAGATTCAGTGCGATGACGTGTACTTCGTCGTCGTTCTTATTCGAGGAAGTCTTAACGATTAGAGCATGTGTCGAGCTTAGAGGATGTGCAATATGTTGTACCACTTTGGATCCCCTGCTGTCCCTAGGTAGCGATGAACTAAGATCGACCTTACCTATATCGAAACAGTTGAAGATTCTGATGTAGATTGTGCTGTCCTCCAATCCGGTAAGAAGGACATCGACCTCGTCATACCGACTCGATCGACTCGAGGTGCTATTTTGTGCGTGGAATATAGCGTCAAGAGATGCCCTCGTGCTGAAGACATCGTCGCTGCCGGACTCATCAGCCTAAGTACCCTCTCCAGTGTCAGAGCACAACTTACTCCCCACCTGCGCCCCCAAAGCCCCATCCTCCTCCCGTCCCGGTTCCGGGGGGCAGCAGACTCAACTTAGGGATACTTGTCTCGACGTCGATCCCACAAGCCAACTCCCTCGGTAAATCTGCCTTCATCTTCGCCATAGCGTCCTGCCCAGCGCCCAATGAAAGCAGTTCATCAAGCGGTGATTCTTTCCCTTGCTCCCGCAGTAAGCCCTGCAAGCCTTCCACATCCCCAAAGTTGACAGCCCAAGCCAAATACGACAATCCCGCCGGAGCCGTAGCTTCCAGTGGCAAAGGAGTCAAACAATGCACCATCTTTCCCCCATTCATCACATTGAGCAGCCTAACCACCCCGTCACTCGTTCCCAAAGCAATCAAACGCCCATCCCTTTTCCACCTCACAAGCGGGATCCCCAACCCAGTCGGGGCGTCCCAACCAAACACCTGCTGCCCATTCAGTCTCCACACGCTCAGCTTCTCTTCCGTCCTTCTCTCATCACCAGGTAGATCTTGCATTGTCACGACGGCGACCAAGTCCATAGTCGGGCAATATGACAAGGTTCCGGGCCTGCATCTAGAAGGCAAGAATTTCTCACCAACTATGTTCAGCATTGGAGATGTCATGGCTATGTCTGTGCGTGGGGTATCCGCTGCGGGAGAATTTTGGGAAGCCATGCTAATTATGAACAGTAGATCATCGTTGGCTTAGAATGGCGTGATAGATGGATGGAGAGAATGCATAGCAAGCTGCCGTAGGGATAGACATGGCTTGCTGGCCTCAGGTAATGTGCCTCACCAGAATGGTAGTCTGTAGAGCTTACAGAGTGAGAGCATGTCAGTCCTCGTGACGATGGAAAGAAAGCTGGTCATGCAATTGACAGAAAGATTTGCCCATTTCGTTGCATTGTTGGCTTGACGAAGTGCCCTGTGACGCGAGATAATCATGCCGAGATATCTTCTCTCGCCGATCACAACGCTGCAACACATACTACAACGGAGGACTTTTACTAATCTTACATATTTACAACGATTCGCTCTTCTTGACGAGACTCTATACTTGGTCGGTATAAAGGACACTATTCTAGAGATGAACCATCTAAATAAAGTTCCTCCGCGATTATATTAACCGTCCCTGGCTCCCCGCAAGAAACACAAAACAGCGCCGCCTGGCCATCATTGTCCGCCAGCAACTTTACAGCGTAGAGATACACAAGTAGAACCGCTTCTTAAATAAAAAAGGTAAGGTCAGTAAGCTGTCTTAGCTGGTAGTGAATTACATAGAAGCCGAACAGGTACGCGCCATTTCAGAGGGTATCTTCGAGAATGTTGTATCGCCAAAATAGAATGAGAGTCGTCAGAGATAAGATGATTTTCCTAGATCTAGATGTCTCGCGTGGAGTTCCGAGGCATGATTATTTTTGAATCATGTCACCAAGATAGCTCAATTCATCCAGCAATTGCTGCATGTTGGTAGTGTGGGGGAAATCCTCCGAAGTAGCTTCCCATGTCGATTCACCCACAGTGTGGTCATCAGAGAGATCTTGAGCTCGGTCGTCTTTAGACCAAGGCAGATGACATTGGATTGTAGACTGAGAATTTTGAGGATCAATGGGAAGCTTATAGCCTTGACACCCGCCAAGCACCATTCCGTATCGTTTTTGCAGTGACGTTGGCTCCTCTCTGAGGGGGTGAGCCGACTCAGATGTCTCTGAAGCCGGAGAAGAAGGAGAGGCGTTGTCATAAGAACTTATGGTTGATGAGCTGATGACGGACGGCATTCTATTCGCATCGGGCACCGACGACCTTTCCCGGCTCTTCTCACCGCTAGGACTCTGAGCGACAGCGCTCGTTTCCCAAGGCGACGTGGGCTGACTTGAGGGACCGTTGCCTCGACTGAAAGACGGAGACTTGCCGTCTAAGAAGACGCTAGACCATTGAGATGATGCAAAGGAGGAAATGGTGGTATTAGTCCAATGCGAGAAGTGGCTTCGATCCGTCGAAGAAGGATATTCATCCGACAAGGTGACTTTTGAGAGGAAGTCTTCGAGTTCTGCAGGTCCTTTAGCGCTATCACGGGAGGGTTGCCCCGGATGTTCATTTAGAGAAAGGCTGGAAGACGGAGTGCTGAGGAGATTTGGCAGGTGCTTGGGAGAAGCCTCCAGGCAAGCATTCGGTCCAGTCGGTTCATTTACACGAATGCTCGTTCCAGTTGATGGCCAAATTGGCGTATTTTGAGCTGAAGCGACTTCTCTGAGCGTTTCCAACGGTAGATACTGTGGACAATTAGCATCTTGCGTTATACTTACTCTTTTTGGCTGCTCATGCGAGATCAATGACTTATGAACAGGGGAAGGCTCCCTCGACCGAGATCGTTGTCCTCTGTGGTTCTGAAACGAAGGCGTTGAGAAAGCTGCATCAATGTTCTTGAGCTGTTCGACACTTCGGCGCAGTGCCAAGGTTTTCATCTGCGCCTGTCTGAGATCCTGTCCAACTTTGGGCGTGGGAGATCTGGCTCTGGAAGAAGCCTTGGAGCTTGCACTAGAAGTTGGCTTTTCGATGCGGTCAATGAGTGCCCGTTCGGACCGCCGAGCTTGATCCAAAGATAAGCGCTCTCTGTGAGAACCAGGAAAGCCAGGACGGCCTCTTTCAACTTTAGCTTCAGGACTACTTGCCCTCGTCGGAGCGAGTTGACGGAATGCAGCTCTTAGACCCGTCGGTCTAGCATGAGTCGGCGAAACTGATCGACCTCTAGCATCCATGGATGCTTTTCGTGGCAGGCGAAAGCTCCGTAGAGAGACGGAACTGGATGGTAGAGACGCATTTCGGCCGTGCGAAGACCGCCCGGACGCAGGCGACTTTCTCGAGGGCGAACTTTGCAGATTGGGGGCCGACTTATGTGGTATCAAAGTGTTCAAACGAGCAAGGGCTGGTGTCGGAGCTGGTCGAGGATTCACATATTTATCCTCTGGGTTCATGGTCCTCAATTCGGAGCTGGTCGAACTGACACTTGCATTCCGGTGCCTATGGTGGGCGCTGCTGAAATGCATGGGGACATTTAAAACATTGACGGCTTGTCCAGGCAGCATAGGACAAGATGTCGTTGATGGTTCTGCCAGGTCGTGGAAATCGACATCGTGGTCCAGCTGGTACTGTTCTGAATATCAGCAACGCACCTCCATGATGTCATAGACGACCTCGTACATAATACCAATATGTACCGCCCATCTTCAACCCTCCGTGTCGCGTGCTAGAGGCTTGTTCAACCCGGCCGTCACAGATTATGTTTTCGAAGTTATAGCAACCGCTCCAGTGCTCAGCACCGAGCCTTGTGTCTCTCTTCATTGGGTACGGCTTTGAAAAGTTGTCCCACGAGCCGAGCAAATTGACGGATCGCGTAGATGGTGGAGTCTTTCTGTGTTGCGTTAACACAAATGGTAATAACAACGGTATGGTTTCGCTCACACTAGGAACGTCATGAGTGTAGTTAAAGAAGTCATGTTTGTCTCTAGGTCGAAGCCTGACGGACAATTGCTGCACCTTGCTCCACGCTAGAGACGTCTGGGGGCCAAGTTGGTTTATCGTAACGGCTGTAACAGGAGAATCTCTGCAGGACGGGAGCGATGGGGCGGGTATCAAATAATGACGATCAAACCGGCTCGCTGGCCAAATCTATGATCTATGTTGGTGCTGGCAACGAAAAGTATTCCCAACTTGGTGGATGACAGCTACCGCCTTCAAGGCTTCGTGGTCGATGAGATCATAATCGCATGCCCATTGGTTCAATCTCAAGTATTCTCATGCCATTGGACTAAGACTCGATACGTAGGCGCGGTAGTGCGTCAGTGACTGTAGGGTTATTTGAGGTTGAATCAGGTTCTTAAGGCTTTGTCGCTGAAGCGAGTTGAACGCAGCCGAGTTGAAGCCTTGAAGGAATAAGCGCTTGGGTTCGCGATATGAGAGGAAGGCGGCTGCTGAAGCTGAGTCTGATAGTATTTCAACCAACAAGGAAGTTGCGATTCGAGTACTGTCAGTAGAGGGTCATCCAGTGATAGTATGACCTTTGCACGCCGACAAGATTGCACATCATGAATTCGCAAGTAATCTGCATGCCGAAGAAATGTGGTCAGTCGGTACTAGACTAATCCATGTCAGCAGCACTGCTTTCGCGAAGCGAGGTCAGACATGAACCAGAAGCCAGAAGCGTCGCGCATCCCAGCCATGGCTGTCTGGTGGTGGCGATATCGATCCACTTTTGCCCAATTGGGTCAAAAGTTGCTCTTAGTCTTCAGGAGCCCGACCAATGAGCAGGAAATTGCATCACTAAGCCAAGTCCAGTCCTACAGATTCTTGACTGACTTGCAGAGCGTTGAATCCCTTCGCTACCGCATGCGCTTTGGTTGTCGCTCCTCCTTGAAAGGAAGGGGGGAGATTGGGTCCTGGGCCCGAGGTCAGACAAATTCAAAGAGGCTGAAACGTCAGATTGGTTCAATGACAGGTTGCAAACCTAGGGATGATCATCTCTCGACAATTGGTTCTCCATGGCCGATCAATGACTGGGCTGTGTTTGGCTGCAGTAGCGGCACTCTGACAGGCGAGCTCAACTAACCCCTTTGATGTCACCAGCTGCCAGTACGTACTCACTCCGCAAGCAGAGCACCAATACAGGACGGGGACAATTTTGACATTGAAGGAAAGGTACCTCTGAATAGCCATAATTTCCAGTGCATTCGCTACAAAATTGAATATAGATTTCCTGTCACTAACGATGTCCTGAGAAATGATCTATGATAGAATAGTAGATTTTGGAATGGGTGTTATGAGATCTTGATTAACTACGGAAACCACATCCCTGGCAGGGGACTTCAGTTATCAACCTCAGTGGTTTCGAAGGAGTAATTTCCCCTGCATATTCGCCGCGCACGGACCTACTGCTCAGAAAGCGAAATCTAGCTTCCAGGAGCCGTCCAGCTTATGAACTTGAACTGAGTCTACTGGACAGCGAAACGTACATTTGTGGTCAAGCTAGATCAGAGAGCAATGTTCACACAAGGAAACAAAATGGAGACCGGTTCTAGGAGAAGTAATTGGTTCTCTATGATTGATATAAGCCTTGGTCGCAGCCGCCCTCCACCTGGACTGGAAACGAGCCGTTGGTGAACTGGGTATCAAGCCGTGTAAAGCCAGTCCCCCCCCCCAACGCCATTTGTGAAACCCGAGCTGAAAACATGTACCTGAGAATTTAGAGGACCCCATGCCATGCGTATAGGCTGATTTCAGCAACGAAAAGTGTGTCATATGGAAGAACGTCGATCATGGACAGGGTATTGCTCATCTTCTGAGTCTCTCATCTGACCCTCGTCGTCGATCCAACTTGCGGTTTACAGCTCCGAGGGTAACCTTAAGCATACCGGCCGCCGAGAGGACTTGTCCATCGTCACCAGTCCATGGAACAGTGTCGACGATGTCCCGTATGTTGTGTGCAACTGAGAGCGCGTCGTCCAGCTCCTGCAAGTCTTCGGCTGCATCTGGTTCACGTCCGACCTGGAAGAATTGAATACCAACCTGCCATGGTTCTGCTCCCCAGGCGTCAAGCTTCTTTGCGGCCTGAATGATAGTAGCTTCCACGTCGTCGCTCGCCACTCCATCAGTGATGACAATGATATTGAGCGGCTTCACGGTGACTTCTTGGCCATGGGCTTGGCGTTCAATGGCTTCCTCGACCTGGGCCAGGTACGGCTTGAGGATGTGTTGAAGGCGGGTCCCGGTTGGTGTACCGCCAAGAGGCCGAACTGAATTGAAGATGCTTTCAACGCCAACTGTGGTGGTGATGTTCGTGTAGCCACCAATTGGGTTTTGCAAATTGCGATGGTTCAAAAAATAGATGTCGATGCCGTCGGAATCGTGAGCCGTGCAGATTGGAGTAATTGCACTAAGCGCAGCAGCAGTTTCGCGCCAGCTTCGACCTGCCATGCTGCCGCTGTCATCGATAAGAAAGATGGTATCGAATTGTGTGAGAAAGGCATAGGGAGAGTCGTCGGTGGTCTGCATCGGACCAGGAACCACTGCTGAATTCGTGGAGGGCGAATATGCTGGTGGCGCTGAATCGCTCATATGTTTCGGTCTCCGAGTAGGTGTGGTTGTAGCAAAGGGGTTTGTCATTCTGTTGTTGGTCGCTGGAACGGATGGGGATATGCTTGATGAAAGCGCTCTCGTTGACGATATGAACGACTTGGACTCCTTCTTGGATCCGAATTTCTTCAAGCTGAAAGGCATACTGTACTTCGAAGATGTGCTCGTCTGCGAGCTGAATGTGGGTGCGGGTGAGATCGCCATTTTGTGTGTTTGGTGAAGCACAAACGGCAGGAGCACCTTGACTGCGTGCACTTTCTTTGTTGTGAGGAACGAAAATCTAGAAGTCTGAGGACTGCCTCTGTACCGTGGTATGCTATGGATAGTCCTTCCTCAGACCGACCGACCTGCCTTTATATCGACGGTGTGCATGCTGCACAAGCGGGGACAATGGCCGAGAGTAAGCCTGAGATCAGCCTGGAAGTTCCATCGGCCGCAACATCTCACACTTTTCGCCATCAGATCATCGACCGACACACAAGGCATAATCAGGGGGCATCAGCCCGGACGGCCATATGCGAATGGCCGGTGAAGGAACTGTGAACCTAACCATTGCAGTTCCAGCAACACGGTTGAAAGGAGGTTCTGTGGGGGTGAGGTGGGGGCTTTGCTGAGACTGCACAGCCCGATCTGCACCACCAAGGTTGCCACAGATTAGCCTGATCGGGTAAGATGCGCCTCCTCAGCCCCGCGGCTATTGATTCAGGCAAATCCGCTTGGAAGCGGGTAATCGCCGTCGGTGATGCAGGTACGCAATGTCGACCAGGTACTTTGTCGGCTTATGCTTTGCCCCCAATTTCATGAGAGCTTTCCAAGAATGGTGATTTTGTATTTGTACATCAAGAATGTGCCACTGTTGCCCCGCAACTACCCTTAGACGAGCTTCATCTGCTAGACCCTGTAAGTCTCCCACGCGCACCTGTCGCTGCCCTGGCCTTCACTGACTGCGGTCATTTTACGGGCGCGAGTCCTGCTCTCGTGATGTCAACACAGGACCCTGATCTGTCCCTCTATGCTCAACGAGGATTCATAAGTCAGGTTTTATGTTGATGATGGTCTGCTTGCCGACCTCGGTCAGGGCTTCCGTGTCGATTAGTCTTTTGTTGGGTCTCATCTTGCACGTATGCCAGATCTTGCCCACTCGCCCCGTTTTAATGACCTGAAGAGTCTTGGTTGAGGGAAGGTTCGGAACCTCAACGCGGAGATTCTCCGAAGCTTGCAGACATCAAGCAAATGGAGAAGCCGTCTTTGACGTGGGCTTTTACGATTGTGGCTGATGTGTCCGCGTCCTGACTGCTAATTTCCATGTCGAGGCCGATTGGAGCGTATCGCAGTGCACATGTCGACTTCATAAAGCCATGCCGAAAAGCCAACACTGCCTGAAGACCTTTGCCGGTAATGTTCGGTAATATTGCTCCTGTTCATAATTACCTTACCGAACTCCTTAGCTCGCGTGAGGGTTATCTGATCTCCTGCAGATATAGTAATAAGATTAAAAGGCCGTCTCCATTCGCAATTCTAAACCCCATATGTGACCGAGAAAAAGCCTGTGCCATCATGCGAACGTACAGCTTTATGCCTCCATGGCTTAAAAGTGTTTGAAGGACGGTTTCGGAACACGTTTTCGTTGTGTAAGACCCCTTATCGATATCCAGCATTGCGGCTCATTAGGGTATTTAACTCTCCAGTACAGCCTTCTTCAAGAACCGAGCGGAGCTGGAATAGCCCCGAGCTCCTGGATTGGGGGATCCTCAACTGTCGAGTCAGTTGTCATACTTGTAGACGCTGTGCGATTTGCCAAAGGAGTAATCGCGGATGGTCATAGGTTGATGGCAATGTACAACAGCAGTGTCAATTCTGAAAAGTAAGTGCTTTTGAGGCACGTTTGCAGTGCAATGGCGAAGCAATTTCCAAAATGCTCAGCCTCGTACTACTTCGTCCTTGGCATCTGGCACACAGCCACCCGCTAAGTATTTGTGAGCAAACATAATACAGTACAATCGTGTTGCCACAACGGCAACCCATTTAATTCACACTTTTTTGTCCTCCAACTCTCCTATCTACCATTTACACACGTTTTCTGCCCAATGACTGGTCCCACAACGTGTCTGTTAAATTGCTATCACAAAAGCCAAGCTTCGAAGTCATCAACACGATTTGATGTCCTTGTCTTTTGCGTGCCCATGTCCATTACATATCAGGAGAACTCAACCACCTTGCGCCGTCAAGGCGACCGCTGCGAGCGGGTGCGAAGTCCTGACAATTTGATCTCCTCTGTTGCTCCCTGTGCGGTACGACTATTTCCTGTGCTATTCGGGCGCAATGTTCCCCACCTTTCGGTTCGGAATTTCGTTCTGTTGAGCTCACTGTGTCACGACGCGCAGAGTGAGGCTCTACTGACGACAATTCCTGATGAACCCGCGATTTCACGTTGTCCGCTGTGGCTTGTGTGGGCTGGTGAGCCGATATCGCCTAGGTCTGGGCCTACTTGTAGAAGATTGACTTCCAGATCGGTGATGATGGATTGTCTCCGGTTGATCGAGACTCAGCCTGCCGTCAGAGAAGGATATAGCTAAACGTCTGATAACTCGTCACATTCTCAATTCCTCGATGCCATCAAACGGGCAAGTCTATATCAGCCTGTTCAAAGCAGCAGTGCTACTTGCTTTCGGTGCCCCGGAAGCCATATAACGAGCACGTTTAGAACAGCTCATACAGTGGTCGCAGAGAAAGCTGCCTTGATAGTCCTTTTATTCTTAATCTTCATCGTACGTCGTAAGTAGACAATATGAGCAAATTCATGGACAAACTCAGCGACCAAGAGATAGTGGTCGTCAGCGGCACATCAGGGTCAGCCTAGCCGACCCTCAACCGCTCTCTCCTAACAATCACAGCATAGGATTTGGCGCCGCCAAAGCGGTACTTGACTCCAGCGCCAATGTCACAGTAATTTCCGTGTCTCAAGACCACGTCAACAACGCCATACATCGCCTAGAGAGTCTAAAAGTGAAAGGCGGTGCAGCGAGACGAATCCGCGTTCATCGAGATCCTCCAATCTCTCTCACCCGTCGCCACATCGTCTTTTCCGGGCGTCGACAAACCCATTCGCGGCAAATTAGACGACCCCAACCTCGACGATGGAAAAAATCTCTTCGGAGTGAAATTCTGGGGCGCTGTGGTTTTTGAAAAGGTACTGACTCCTTGCACGACAAACCCAGCAAATCCGAGAACACGGTGTTGAAACATGACATCATCCGAAGAGGAGTTTCGCTCACCCTCTCCTCAGAAATGGCTGCCGCCAAGCCAGGAAAAGGGGCTGCTGTTGGCAGAACGCTCAACAGTGCCGTGTTGGCTCTGACGAAAGCTCTCGCCAGTGACTTGGCGGAAAAGAGGATGCGAGTCAATACGGTAGTCCCGGATTCAATGCAGACTGAACTATGGGATAAGCTTGGGAAGATGGTAGAAGAATCGAAAGAGGAGTTTGAGAAGGTGAGTAATAGTCTACCGGTGGGCTTTGTAGCCAAGCCGGACGATATTGCGGAGGCGTATTTGTATGCTGTTCGAATGGGTTATGCCACTGGCTCGTTGATTGAGATTGGTGAGCGGAATCTGTGTTTGCATGATATTCACCTACTGATACCTTGTAGATATGAAGAGTGAAGGCTTTGGGACGCGGGCAACGAGCATGGCTGTG
>JAABUK010006837.1_pt1 | contig 16786 bp, 25 predicted proteins | sample 5559141 | NCBI WGS metagenome assembly JAABUK01 (sample SAMN10711869, study PRJNA513367) | rock metagenome | isolation source: Antarctica rocks | place: Antarctica: Victoria Land, Pudding Butte nord | collected 2016-01-03
CGGGACATTAGGCTCTTTTTCGAACAGAACTCCCACCAGCTTGGTTTTGTTGCACACCACATACACCTGTGCTTTCAAGCCAGGATGTCTGATGAGTCACTGCTGGCTCCACACCCCAGACTGTAAGTTATAAAATGAAATGAAAAACGAAAGGGCTGCGTGAGTCAATCATTATACCCATACTTCGACAGTGCATGTGTGAAAACGCTGTGTAAGTCAATGGTTGTATCTATACCTTGACAATGCGTCTGGCAGCTCATAGCCTCCTGCCTCTGTTCCTCCAGCCCAGGAGACAGCAATGGCTTGGTCTAGGTTAGAAGAGTCAAAGGGGACCAACACCACACCAGCAGCCACCAGTTTGGCCAGCGCTGCATTGGTCAGGTTTGCCATCTGCAGCACCATCACCTCATCACAAACTCATTCAAATGACAATCACCAAAACCAGTACATATACGGATCACATGAGCATTCAAATGACAATCACCAAAACAAGTACATTACATAGATCACATGAGCATTCAAAACCCCTGACTGATGAGCAAGGCAAGAACATCAGATGCACCAAGTGGAGGAGCTTGACAGGGTGTTGGCAACACTCAAGCATGCTGCTGAGTGGCAAGCCCAAGCGTGCAATCATGTTTGTCCCCCCACACCCCCCTTTCTCCTCCTTCTTTTGTGCGCACCAACCCAAATGGGAATCTCAACAGTTGTGGCCAGGTTGGACACTCGAAGACAAAGCAAGCCCAAGCATGCAGTTCCTGCCTTCTGTCAGACCCCTTTTGCAGTGCACTTGGAAGAAAGTCTGCTGCTGCGACCTAACCCTATGTCCCTCCCATCCTTGTAGGTTTGTACACATCATGGCGAGGCAATGAGGTTACCTGGCTGGACAGACCAGGGTTGACCCATCCAAAGTTCGATGGCAGGCCCAGGCGAAGCCCCTTGAGGGTAATGTTGGGGTCAATGAAAGCATTGCAGGCCACTGGGTCGGGAATGGACCCCACGGCTGTGCTTGTCATGTTGGATGATCTCAGTATGGAGTCCAATGTGATGAGATCTGTCATGGTACGGCCCATGGCACCTAAATGCAGTGAGTGAGTAATTGGGTGAGTAGGTGGTGACGATTGGGTGGGTGTGCAGGTATGGACGGATGAGTGGGGGAATGGGTGTGGATAGCCAGGTTAGGTGGGTCAGCTGCTGCTGATAAGGATCATGGGTACAGGCTCACAATATCAGATGCCATTGATGCCTGTGATAGACTGCCCGTTGCTGGAAGCGCCATTCTAGTTTGCCACAACTGCATCAATCCCCAGGATCAAGCTCACAGAGGCATATGAGCTCATACAGGTGAAGCAGTCTGATCATATGGCTTGAAGACAGACCAGCTTTGGTAATACATATTGCAAAAGTCAGATGCATCTGCGGACTCACCCACAGTGTCTCTGGTGAATGTTGCAGGCAGCAAGCCATCAGAGTAGTTGTAGCACCCCAGCGTTGGTCTCAACCCAAAAATGCCTGCAGCAACCAGCTCACAAGACTTAGCAATAGGTTGACAACGCTGTATTTGAACATGCCCCAAATTTACCAAGTGCCATGTCTAGGACAGCCCACACAAGACAAGCACAGACGCTGCAGCTGTGCAATGGTGCAGACTAGACTTCGGCAGTGGCAAGCTCAGCTGCTGTGCTAAGTTGCAAATGGTGAGTTGCAACTCACCATTTGCAATGGCAGGTGATCGGCAGGAGCCTCCAGTGTCCTCACACAGGGCCCAGGGAGCAATGCGCGCCGCCACTGAAGCAGCTGAGCCACCGCTACTTCCTGCCGCATGCATAGCAGCAGCTTATATCTTATCAAAATAGAGTAGCATAGCTTACACACACTGAGTTGACAGCATGAGGGGCCATGCCTCACATCTTTATGATATCATGCACCAATTATGTGTTTGTAGAGCATTTTGCCCAGCTTGACAGAGCATGCATGGGTCCAATGCACAGACACAGCGTGGTAGTTTGATGCAGCAGGAGAAAGCAGTTTCAAATTGATCAAATTGGTAAACATGCAGAAAGTGTGATCCTAGATTGGACAGACATCAGCACAACAAAGACGGCCCCAACAAGTATTTGCCCAAGTTCGTTGCAACACCTGAACTGCCAAAGATTGTGTCGTTATCTTCTCAATAATAAGAAGCAGAACCACTGCTGTCAATACAATGGCAGTTTGCAGCTGCTTATACACACAGACTAAGTTGCGCTGCTTGTGCAAGCCTGTGCACAACTGCAAAAGGCAAGCTGAAGAAGCTGCAGCAAGTAAGTTCAAGCTGCAATTGAAAAGTGCACTAGCAGTTGTGGTGCATGCATGCTGTATGATATTACCTCCAGGAATTTTGGTTTGATTGTAGGGGTTCAATGGTGTGGTGATGTTGTTCCCTGGGATGTTGGGATTGATGCTGCCAATTGATGTGCTCAGCTCGGCCAGATTCATCTTGCCCAGGATGATGCCATTGGCCTGCTTGTACATATCAATCAAGGGAGCACTGTAAGGAGGCATGTGCCCTGCAGGTGAGAAGCAACATGATTTGTATGATTGGATATGACACAGGCGCTGCATGATATCATATTGACTCATATGTATTGACTCATATTGATAACTCATATTGACTCAGTGAGAGTTGACTCACAGACGCCATGGACATGCCAAGTCCAGCTTGTGCTTTGTATTTTCTGTGATTACATAGAGAGCTGTGATGTGTCTCACACCACTGTGCAATATTGATTCATTATTGGCATTGGCTGCAACAGGCAGCTGCAGGCACCACAAAAAAGTCTCTCTAGTCTAATTAGAGAGGCATTGCTGACTGCCCCCAGGGACTTTGACTGCAAAGCAATGTTTGCTGACTCAAGGAAAGAAGGGACAACAACGTCAAGCGGGCCCAGCATGATATGACAACAATGTGCACGTGCAACATATACAGAACCAACGCAATGAGTCATGGCAAACTACAGTATGGCTTTAACTATGGCACCACTCACCAGCAAGGGCAGGTGTTGCACCGGTGGTGGGGTACCCTTGTACGTCAATTGAGTCCTTGACAGCCTGAACACGACAAGAGCAACATGAAGACAATTGCTCTGTGTGTTCACTGCAGCATGTGTCTATACAGCATCACATTTGCACATGAGCACAGCCTACCAACGGCAGCCCGCACAGTGGTGTGATGGACTGTCCAGCAGCAGCCTTGGCATCAACCGCGGCTGCATCTGCAAGAACCTGCGTTGGGCAACTTGCAGCTTTAAGTTGTGACTAAATATATATTTATGAGGTCGGTGGTTTACATGATAGCGCACGCCGCTGACTTACGCCCCTTCGCTGGGCCACATCGCAATGGCGGCCAAATCGGCACTCGTTTTACCAGGTCGAACATTGACAACGCAGGAGACGACACTCTAGTTTACCTGAGGCCGGTTGAGCGTGATGAACGAATTGAGACATGCAAACCCCCCGTTGTCGTAGTGCGCGAAGAGAGCTTGAACGTACGCGACACTTGTGATGTTACGTGAACATAAGAGTGCAATAGCATCTGTTGCCGAGAGAAGAGCTACGTCAATCGTCGCTGGTGCACCGCTGGCTGGAGCGGCAGCTGTCTGCAGCAGAGATCGTGGGTGCACATGGCGAAAAGCAGCGCGCGACAGCTCCTGCGCACCAGCACAAGCGCCTGCACAAAACATGCCGAATTTAACTCTACATGCCACACGTTGGTACAAAGAAGGCCGGCACAACACGGAAACGACAAAAGGGCACAAAGACAGATATCGATACCGATCGATCAGTGCAACGCAACCTGTACCAGAACCGGAGCTCACCGAAAGCAGTAACGACTAGGCAGATGGAGAGCATACGAAGCGATCGTGCCATTTCGCTCTTGAAAATGCTGCACCCAATGTGAATGGCCAGATGTGGGGTGCGTTCGTGAACGGTATGCAGTTGTTTCAACTTTTAGCCTGGCCCAACGGGAATCTGCCGAGGGGTGACGTAACTGGACCTGTGAAAACACATTTTACGAGAAAAAGCCAGGCTGGATCGGGTTACATCGATGACGTCAATATGGAAGGACACATTTTGAGCGATGTGTGTCATTCTGCCGAGTTTCAGCGACTCCTGTCTTCTGGAAATGGAGTTACAGACCAATTGTACATGATTCAACCTGTGTTGCTCGTCAATGATCGTAATTCTTTCCAGCCCTGGCCATGCGTTGCTAGTGAAGTTGTTTCAGATTTGAAGCCTTTGAGTACAAGCTGGAGCGAGACGATGCTCAGTGTGTATATTCATATCTAACATTAGTAACTAATTGCGAGCCCAGTCATGGCACCACAGACGTCTGACTTAACACTCACAATATCTGACAGTTCAGCAAGTCTTGGACGTCTGACTTAACACTCACAATATCTGACAGTTCAGCAAGTCTTAGATGTCAGCAGCCAACAGTGTTGAACCAGCAATCCAGTTACTAATGCCCGGAGTGCATAACCAGGAAACAGGTACTGAGTCCAGTTCTTTAGAATATGGGTGAAGATGCAGGCCACACGCAGCTGGGAAGAGCACTGTATCCCTTCCAGAGGATTGCGCAAGGCATGATTGAGCAATATAACTGAGCAGTTAAACAAACACAAATTCATGCTACATAGCAGAGTAATCGCATGCTTGTAGGTACTCTCACACAACAGCAGTCATGGCGCATCCTCAGCAGAGTTCTGCACGGCAGCTTTGCATGCATTTGGCTCCCGCCAATTGCCAAGCATGCAGGCTGTCATAGCAAGGGCAAGTCTAGCTGTTGCAGAGGGTCAGACTTCCCTGTGCAAAGGGTAGGTATGGGTGAAGGCACCGTATGCATCCAGCAGCAGATGCAGGCGCTCTTGGCATGCCCTGCAGGTGTGAAAATTTTCTCACATCTTGTTGTTGCCCTCTGTGATGTTCTGATTCTTGGGGGCCTGCACAGACAGACAGACAGACAGTCAGGCTGATAGGGTGCTGTGCCAAAAGGTTGAGGAGGCTGTGATCCAGATGTTGTGCACTGGTGTCATTGCAAGGCTGATGCAGGTCAGCAATTGTTCCACCTTTAGCAATCCCTAGCAATGAACGATGCAGCAACACATGCTTCAGTGGAGCCGCGAGAGTGTCCCTCAAACATTTTCGTAAGGGCAATTCAAGCAGAAACTGAGGCTGAAGCTGAAGCCTGACAGGTGGCTGTCCTCATGCATAGTTAACGTACAGATTTCTAAGCAATACAGCAGGACAGGGGGGGTTGAAGGGAGTTCAAGGGGGCCAAGGTAGAACAGATGCAAGCAGGTATGTAACCAAACCAGCTGCTGGCCAAATCATGTGTCAATCGGTCCCAAGCTTCGAAGTTGGCAGCAGCAGCGGTACATTGCCGTTACAACTTTGGCTTGTCACATGTGGCATCTGCACTGAGGCCTTGCACTGGCAGTTGCAAAAGCTCAAGATACTGAGGGACCATCTGTTTTGGCATGCTCCTCACCACCTTGTTATGCGACACACCCACACACAGCAATGCTGTCATGAGCTTTTGGACATGTGGTTCACATCACTGTGATTATTGCTAATTGTGTTCAGATTTCATGACATGCACAAGGACATCGCCTGTGCCCACTGTGCTTGATCAGGCTGGCGAGGCTTAAATCCTGCAGTGCTGAGTCAAACAACATATCAGAAGGTCATGTAGCTGCAGCTGCTGTGTGAACAGTCAAGACCACGACCGTTTGTGATCAAGCAGTACTCAGGCATGAGCCAGCTTTGGCTGACCTAAGTGTGCTGCAAATCAACTTCTCTGAGGCACATCTCGCAGCCAGCACTTGAGCACTGCACAAGTCTCCTAAGAGTTGCACTTCTTGTTTAAGTCACAAACAGAGCATGCCTGCCACCTGCGTCAGGGTGACCAGATATGGCTGGGCTGCTGGGCAATGAGAAAGGTATGTGCAATTGCATGCAAGCTGCTGAAGTAGTGTTGCTGAGAGAAAACCGGTTGTAGTCAACGCTTGCATCCCTTCAGAAATGCGCTTGCTCAAGAACACTTTTTCCTGCAACAAAAGGGAGAAATGCACACACACGATGCAGAGATATGCGTTTTGGTTTTAGTTTTGCCTTATGTTGGTTGACTGTACTAGCGTGCACAGTGCCATTCTTGGCACAAGAGAGAGACATTCCCTCCCATCCAAACAGTGAAATCTAGAATGGCTGACTGGAAGAAGTACAGATGTTTGCTAGACAAGAGTCTCACCCGCAGAAGGTGTCATCCCATTGGAGCACCTATGTCATACTCATGGCAAGACTCATTCTTCAGCCCTGGCTGTTGGGGCCCAAAGAGCATTTTGCATCACACCTTGACAGCTAATCTCAACTCTGACATCAAGACTGTAATTGGCATCAAGGTTGCATGCAGCCCCAAGGCCTGGTGGACAAGTTGTGGCTTCATGAAGCCAAGAAGATCAACGGTCTTGGTATGAGCGTTGAATGTAAATCCAACCAAAACATCAGGATGACACTTCAAAAAAATGTACTTTAGTCACACACTGTCAAATGCACAGTAAAATAAGACGAGACTGCAACATATGATCATGATGACTTTGGTTCAGGGAATCTGTACAGTTGAGCAACACGCTCTTAAGACTTCCAAGCTTGGAAGAAATGGGACGGTAGGGGATGCCATCAGATGTCTGTCCACATTACATGCTGAACACTCTGGGCACCTGGTCTAGTAGTATGAGCATATTCAACATGTACTCGACATGGTCTGACTCGACTGTGTTGCAACTCAAGTAACTCGAGCAAATCCGCAGTTGCTGTTTTGCAGTGGGTTTCTGCACCATAGACTTGGCCTGGCTTTGCAAATCAGTGGACAAGATACGAATACACCTCTATCATGTATTGATCAATCATGATGTCCTCGAGAGCAGCAAACCCTGCTGCAGTTTGCACAGCAGTCCTGCATAATTGGAACACTGATTGGAACAGACTGATGGCTCTTTAAACGTCTATTTCAATTCAGCTAATTTGTCAGCAACTTAGCCCGAATGCCCTTTTACTCATCACCCTGTCAAAGGCTTGGTTTGCCAACAAGCTTGCGCGCACTTGCTGTCGTCTGACATACACGCTCACGTCTATCAGACAATCCGCGTACTGCATCGGCCCCATCAGCAGACGCTGACGCGCGTCTCTCCAGAGCGTGGCCGACCTGGACGAGGCGTTCATAGTAGAAGCCGTTTAGTGCATTTGCCTTTGAGGCGGTGAAACTCTCCAACTTGTGGTTGTTGGTGTGTCTGCACATGGCTTCAGCAACCCCTTGGTGGAACTCCGTGCCCCAGCAATATGAGCTATGTAGAGCTACGAAACAGAAATGTCACTTCAAAGAAGTCTGCCATCGAGAGTGCTTTTACCATGTTGGGGAAGACGGCAAGTCCTGCAAAAAGTGTGTCAGCAAAGTGCAACTTCTCAAGCTTTGCCCTGGCAGGTGAGCAAAACACAGCAGGTCTGCATTTAATCTGACGCTTTTGCAATAAAGTAATACAAAGGCATTGCTGCAGGAAAGAGTGGGAGAGCGTCACATCAAGGGACTTGCAAGAAACAGAGCAAGGCCCATTCCCTCAACACAGGCGAGATCACAGACGGTTCGAAGTGTGGAGGACTGTGTTGTACAGAATAGTCTTTTGTTGCAGCAAAGCTCTGTGCTCTCATCCTTGTTCGATTTGCAATCCGCTGTGCAGCAGTAAGCAGAGGCCTTGGGAACCATCACAAGCAGCACTTCACTCAGAAGTGGGTGAGCAGTGGGAAGAGTTCTTAAGATATGCTTTGGAGTTGCAGCGCCAACTTGCAAAAGGTCAGTATTGCCTCCATGAAGGATCAAGGATCTGTGGGTGTTCGTTTTTTGGCAAAGACAGATCAATTAAACTGATTCTGCAGAGTCTGGTGTATCTCTGGAGCCCGAACCTCCACTTCCACGACAGCGCATGATGGATGTTCCTGTTCAGAACAAGAGTGTACTGCAACGGCTGTTCAAGCGCGAGCCTCCTGTTGCAGGTGCTCCTGCCCTGAATTGCCCGTTTTTGTCTATACTCCTGCTTGTTTTGGTGGGCAAGTAATGCTTGTGCTCCTCTTCTGCATTGCCTGATTACTTATTTGTACACTCATGGCTGTGCAGGCACCAAATACAACTTTGCTAAGCTGTGGAAAGACTATGCTGCCTATGGTAATATAGAGGAAGTTTAGAGAACAGCCCTTCAGCAGTCAAAGCCTGGGAGAACTTGTGACACTTTATGTTGCCTCTCAGCAATGTGCAGTCTGGAGGTTTGAGTCGTTTTGGAAACTGATTCAGCTTGTGTTTTTGCTAGATGTGTGTAGATATAGTGGCAATATGAGTATGTTCAGGTTTATGCAGGTGTTGTGCTAGAGCTGATTGCTTTAGGAACTGCCTTTCATGAGATCTGCAATGCATTGAAGCAGTGAGTATTGTTTTGCTTGGATAATGTGAAGAGATGTGGTCTTATCAGGTAGCCTTGTACTGACTAGCGTTGGGTAGCTTCTTGTGCTGCGAGAGGGCTGTACTACATAACAGACTGATGATGCACAGTCGATCACTTCATTTTTGCTGACCTCCTTTGGTAGGTGACATTTTGAGCTTATGCCACATATGTGGCTGGTAGTAGTTTTGCTAAACCACATTAATAACACAAATGGCAAGTAAATACTTTGCTGCACTTCGCAGACTGGCTGAGATGATATCATTGGCATGCCTGTCTCTTGATGACCTGAGGGCTTTTCAGCCATGCTGATGAGTCAGTAATGACAGCGATGCATTGCATGGCCTATCTAATGAATGGAATTAAAGTGGGTGTTTGCGCTGCATATGTTCTGTATGAGTTGCCAAAAAAGCGCTGCAGCTGCTGTTCTTCTATAGCTATACGCTCTGAGAAAAACTTCCAAGCCTGCATGCCAATACACAAAGATCTTGCAATCGGAACTGAGTCTACATCCTACAAGCTTGCTTCATGGGCAGGGGCCTTGAATCTCTTGCTGCTTTACGAGTTTGCATACTCACCACAAAGCTGAAGCCTGTCAGACACACTGGATTCATGAGCAGCATCTGGGTGCCAATTACCCAAATGAACCAGCCAAGATAGCCAGGATGCCGGCAATACCTGCAGCACATGTGGCCATTGGGCATATGTGAGGGCGTCTTATGCTGGCATATATGCTCATGACAGAAAGCATTTGCAGTCGCAGAATGCTAGTCAGGATTAGACAGCACCAACCTATAAATTCCTTGTGTGACAAGGACATGCTCCTGCTGCTTCTCAAACTTGACATCATGAGTAAAATTGTGTTTGGCAGTAACCTGCATTCACCTCCCATCACTACCTTGCACTACAGTCATCGCGACACGATTGATGTGGCTTGCTGTGCATGTCACCATGGCTGTTTTCCTGATGCATTCGCCAGTCACAATGCCAGCAAGCCCAGCTCTGCTGATGACCTGCAGGAGAGCTAATTTGTCTCAGCATACTGCCACAGGGGCGCCTGCAGTTTGTGCAAGGAAACTGCAGCAAATCCGTTACCGCCTGGATGCAAACCAGATACCTGGAACTTAATGATGCTACAGAATCTGACTTCAAGCCAGTACTCTAGGCAAGCTAGCAGCATTGCTATGCAGTAAGGCTCGCTGATCAGCCATGCTACGCCGACAGAAGCACGGTCAAAACATGGCAATTAGCGCTTGCCAGCATAAATCCGGTAGGCAGCGACACGCAGCTGGAATGCCGGCTTCAAACTTACAGCGCCTTGACAAGTCCTTTCTCATGTATACACTGGCCAACAGGAACTCCGAAAAATGAAAAAAGGCCACGGCCGACATAAAAGTCACAAAAGGCTTCATCCTGAGCCTCTCAGACGGCCTCACATGTCTTGTGCGCTGAAGCGTCCGATGCAAGTCGTAAAGCTAGTCATGAAACACAACTTAAGTTAAGGCTGGTTCCGGAGCGCGCGCTGCAAATGGGAAAGTAAATGGGTCAAACAGTGTTGCAGAGCAATGTGGCCTGAGCATGCTAGCCAAACGCACCCGCAACAAGTCTTCGGGCCTTCATTTTTAGTCTTGATCATCCGGGGTCTGCTAAGCTTCGTCCAGTCGGAAGGAAGGTCACCAGCGGAATGGCTCAGGTCAGACCGGGTCCCGCTCACATGCCGAAAGCTTGGCTGTTGGCGAAAGTTGAGCACGACACGCACCGCTGTAGCAAACCAGTTGTTCTTTGCAGGTGGCTTGCATCATAATTTGTCCCAGTGGGTCTGCGTACCCTCGAGTTGCGGCCACCATAGGTAAACGTCTGCAGTTTGAGGAACTCTTCTGGAAACCGTCCTCGGTGCACAAAGCAGACTCATCCAGTGGCAGATACTGGTATTTATACAGGTAGTCATGGACAGCGCTCACCCGCTCTTCTGCAAGTGGGAGCAGAAGTTGTGCTGGACCAGTGGCTGAGTGCTCTGCAAAGCTGCTCCTGGCTGCTGCCGGTGCAACAGAAGCTGTACATCGTCTGCGATGCTGGTCAGCAAGCCCACTTTCAGGCATGGGCAGAGAAATCTCCACAGGCACATCAGGCTGGGTTCCTTGGTGGCAAACAGATCCTATCAGCACCACTTGGCAGCAGTGTGGCTCCAAATCAAGTTGCAGCCTTATCAGCGTTTGCAGCACTTGACAGCCCCCCAGACACGCTCGTTGTTATTGAAGGTGCAAGCCTGTGCGAGCCTGGATTCAGCTTGCACCGCTTCATCCAACACTCACTTGTGCGTGGCAAGGACTGTGTTGCCTTCAGCTCTGGGCCTACTGAGCAATTCGGCCAGCAAGTGCAACTTCAACTGGAGGGCAGCTCAGCCAACCCCAGGGTCGTCGGACTACAAGCGCTGCAATCAGGCAGTGCAAGTCACGGCTGCTGTATGGCACCTGTCTTTGCTTTCAAAGGCACATCGCTACCGAAGCTTGTGCAGTCAGGAGCTCAAGCTGTATCAGAGGCAGTGCAAGTGCTTATTCAATCTGGTGAAGTGTATGGTGTACCAGTGCAGTGCAGCTTTGACCTCAGCAACCTGGATGGATACTTGTACGCAGATGCCTTTTTCTGTTTCTATCAGCAACACTGGAAGTTGCTTCACGGGCAGACAGACATGTCTGCAAGCTCAGCAGTCCAGGTCAGCATTGGACATACTGATGGCATAGTGTGCAGCCACTACCAGCATCCAGTTTTGCATCATCATGTCATTGGTAGTCCTGCTTGAGCTGGCTGCCAATCTGGCATACATGCAGCTGCAGCGTTCAAGCTTGCTGAGTGTTTTGTTGAAATGGTGCAGGTAAACACAGAGGAGGCTGGAGTTTCTGGAGCAGACACGGCTCCAATGCACGCTGTACTGCATGAGTTTAACCACAGCTATGCTGCAGCAATGACCGCTGAAGCCTATGCCAGGTGCTCAGTTTACAGACTTCTCAAAAGCACCTTGTTACCCTTGTTGTTGTTTGATGCTGCCTGAACATGAGTTGTCATGTTATGTTGCCCTTGACCTGATGCAGACTGTTTGTTGCCACATGTGCAGGTACATGCAAGGCAGAAGTGGTGTTCTGGGGATGCCAGAGCGCTTCACAGACGCTAGCCTGTGGCGCTGGCGCCGCAAGCAGCAGCACCCAGTCTACATGACGAGCAATAATGACTATGGTGCAAAGCCACCTTCTCAGCAGATGCTGCCGCCAAGCTGGCATGGGGTCAAAGGAGAGTTCACCAAGAACTATATCAAGAATGAGATCCGCACAGGCAACTTCAGTACAGGCCTACCCAGCTCTAGGGTTCATGATGCCCTCACTGAGCTGTGCTGAAAGCTGTGCGGCAGCTGATATGGTGGCGCTGACCAATGACCCTGAACACATCCAATAGCTTAGTAGACCCAATCTAGCAAGGGAGTTGCAAGCTGGGGTGTCGTCAAGGCACTTTTTGTTGTGTGACAGAGAGATCACATGATAGTGAACAGTACACGCTTGTGTACCCAATGACCAAGAGACCAGACAGCAGCTTTTTTTATGTTGCAAGATGACACTGCCCCTTATGAATGACATGCTGGCGGATTTGCAACAGATACTATGTTTCTAAACACCACTCAGCTCTGTCATCATGACGCATGATGCATACGCATGAGTATCCCCTCGGCATACGGTGGGCGCTTGCAGGTCATGGGACAGGGACGATGCATCCTGTCCCTGTTACCCTCCCACGTTGTATGCTCTGCATCCTCTCTGGCAAGCTGGGCATGGAGGTCGCTGAGGTGGGGATGGTAGAGCATTTAGCTACAGCGCTGCTAGCACTGAGCACCGGAAAATCTTTTGGTTTTCAACTCCATGCTGGAACTGAGGTGAAAAGACTATTTAGCTGACAGTTAGGGTCTCATCTAAAATCTTAAACCACTGCTTGACTAATAGGCGTGCTTTAGATGGGTCACCTACACACAAACCCTGCATGTTCGCTTGTGACTCCTTGCACAATGTGTCAAAACACAGGATTCTGGATGTGGTCAGACAAACATAGGCATACATATATGTAGATGTATATATATATACACACAATCAATCAATCATGATTGTGTATCATGATTGATTGATGATTGTTGTGATACCACTTGCCTGATGCATGGCTCATTCTGAGCAAATGCTGTGAGAATATCAACTGCAGATACTTCCTGTGTGTCAGTTGTGATCACATAGCACGTGGGGGAGGGGCTACACACACATGGCTGTCACATGATTAGAAAGCCTTGCTTTCTAGAAATCGAGACAGAGTGAATTACAGGGAAAGTGAATCAACAGTAGGGAATGCGCAGCGCTGTGAAGATTCAGGCTCATCCTGGGGTTGCCTATCGACCATTGACCATATTCAAGAGCTATCCGTACCGAAGCTACACCGGTACCGTCACTCGCATGGCAACGAAAGCTTTTGCAAAGGGTTTGCAGGTAAAGCCGTACAGAAATGTGTGCACTTCGCTCATTGCCACGAAGTTATACATGTTCATACGCAGGGCATCCTGACAAAGTACGGCCCCGAAAACGCTCACAGTGCGTTCATATCAGGTATGTGTACTAGGTCATCAAAAGCTACATGGGATCTGCACGTTCACGGAGCGGCCCTTCTGATGCGGCCCTTCTGATGCAGGTGATGATCGCAGGCATCTCATTCTCATCGGCGGACTTGGTGACGGTCTTCTGCTAGCACCGTAAGTATTCAGTGCTCACCTTTCACCTTCCTGCTGCTTTGTGATCTGGTTATATCTGATTCCACTATCCTTCAGGTACGTGGCAAACCTCGAAAGCGCGGCACGAAAGGGCGGCTGGTAAGGTGTTTCTACAGGATGCATTCCAAGCCTTCAGCAAATGTGCCAACATAAGATTTGCAGTGTACAGGTCACTTGTTCAGCCTACTTTAAGAAGTGCACTGCAAGGCTGGGGGGTTGGCAGCTTACAGCAGGATGCAGATGATCTTCTGATGCTCACCAAGTATTTGAAAGCTGAGCATGCTTCTGAGGTGAGCTTCCAGGACTGCCTTGGCTTGAACTCTAGCAGTTTATGCAATATGATGGAGTTCATGGACGTGCTGAAACACACTTGAGCTTGAACACGCCTGTGCAGGCAGTGATCCTCTTGGGTCATTCTACCGGTTGCCAAGATACTGTTAGATACTGCAAAGTCATTCAAAAGGATGCTGAAGATGCAGCACCTTTGGCAGGAGTCATCTTGCAAGCACCAGTAAGAATCCTACTTGCATGATCGCTAGCACTTCCACAGTCAGTGCAAGCACAGAATCAGTCATCACCTGCCATGCAAAGCTTTGCATAGCAGCTGTCTAACACAGCAGCACTTTCTGGGTTTTGGATGCCGTGTTACTATAGCATTGGCATTCCTACCATGTTGGGGGGGGGGGAAAGCGTGTTTTGGTGGGTGCTGTTGACGCACAGTGTTGTGCTGTAGTCTGAGCACGCTGTGCAGTACCAGTACCAGTTCATGCACTGCTCCACAGGCAGTGCATCCTGCAGCTTTCACCCAGTTGGCCATAAGACAGCAAATGTGCATCATAGTGACTACTGCTCTGAGCAGCATGCAGGTGAGTGATAGGGAATACCAGGCTGGCAAAGCCACCACTGCAGATCGAGTGAAGACAGCTGAGCAGATGATCAGAGATGGGCAAGGAGAAGACATCCTATTCCGGGACGATGACCCAGTTGGTACACCAGTGTGTGCTAGCAGATTTGTATCTCTGGCCAGCAAGCATGGGGATGATGACATGTTCAGTAGTGACTTCACCGACCAAGAGTTGAAGGTATGCAATAAACAACTCTCGGTTGACATAGCTAAACCTAATGGTGCAGACAACGTCAAATCTACACACACTGTGTTTGCAATCATGGACATACATCAACTCGTATCTGCCTAGATGCTGCAGCTTTTATCTCTCACCGTGTCTTTTCAGCAGATCTTGTCTTGACACTGTCAACAACAATCTCTGAGATGCAGGCATTGCACTGTAAAGCCTGACACAATGTTGAGACAAACACTTATGCCATCATCTCGACGTTGTGTCTCTGTATGGTTCAGGCATTTCACCAAGCTCTGCAACTTCAGTGCATCCTGAAGAACCCGTCTTTGAATGCATCAAGTTACTGATTGCTACTTAAAAGCATTGTGCATACCTTTGTACAATTGTATTGCAGCATCTTCGTTGCAGCCTGTTCTGTACTTCGTGTCAGATGCAGCCCTCATGCATGGCTGCAAAGATCAAAGCTGCTTGCTGAAGTGCATTGCTGCTGCAGGGCATTCTTGGGCACATGGCAAAGATTCCAACGATGCTTGTTCTTGGAGGCGAGGACGAATGCATGCCAAAGAGTGTGGATGGCCGGGCTTTGGGCAAGCGCATGCAAAAGGCTATTGGCAGTGGTGCACAGCTTACATTCATACCCAAGGGTACTCACTCACTTGAAGGGACAGAGGAGGATTTTGTGAAAGAGCTGCAGCCCTTTGTGAAACAGTGCTTTGGGCCAGCTGCTGCTACTATCAAGCCACCTTACCTATACTCCTGCACATAACAGCAATGCCAGCTGTACTGCAAGCTAAACTTTGACCATGTGTCGTGTCTGTGCCTAGTCATTCTAGACTGATGAGTAGCAAAAATCCCACCTTGCAAGCTCCCAGATGGGGCTTGTCGCAGGGCAGAAGCTGCAGATCCTGTCAAGAGCAATTGATCTGCTTGAGCACTGGCAGGAAACATGTGTGTTGAAACTCATAGGCACCACCGATGGGCTAGCGGTGGCCGTCCATGCTGAGCCTGCTGAACAATTCTTCAACTGCGTAGCGATCGCAACCCCTTCACATTCTGCAAACCAGCTATGCCGCTGCTATGTCCTGGGCCTGACAGGCCATGATGACCACGCGGACTGCGTCCATAGCTTGACCTGAGCTTTGTGGCTAGTTGCAGCTGGGCTTGCCAAAGGCTGGCTCGCCCTTGCCGGCGACACAGACAGTCATGTCTCAGACGTGGCCAAAGAACGCTTATCATCAGGCCGTCGACACACACGCTGCCTACCAGTCTCTGTCGCTCCAGAGGCCAGCAGCCCCGGACAGCGGTGACTTTGTCCGAGCAGTCAGTGAGTTGCCGGCTTGCTTGCAGCCAGTCTTCTCGGGCAGCTTCAGGTTGCCTCTTCTTTGACTGACGGACCTGCTCAACCTGTTCATCCCTGGCAAACGTCCTGCTGAGTCAGCAACTCCGCTGTGCTGCAGATACTTCAACACTGTCCAGTCAGAGACCTTCCCCATAGCTTATGGCTCTGACATCAACATGGTATGTAGCCTCTGTACTTTACCAGAAAAGCAACAACAACTGTCAACTCAATGCGTTACAGCACTACACCTTGCAGGTGGTGGCAGCACCTACAGGGTCTGGCAAAACAGGCGTCATGGAACTGGCCATACTCCGATTGATGTCAGTCTACATAGACCAGAAGAATCAATTTGTACTCAAGCCTGGCTCACTCAAAATTGTCTACCTTGCACCAATCAGAGCGCTGGTGCAAGAGAAGGTCAAGCAGTGGCAGCAAAGCTTTGGCAACAAGCTGGGGCTAGCATGCTGCGAGCTAACAGGAGACACAGACATGACTGACAGTCGTCACCTGGACAATGCAGATATCATCTGCACCACACCAGAGAAGTTTGGTAAGGCAGTCGCCATCACTGATTCTTGCGCAGTTCCAGGTTGTGACACTGTGCCCCACAGCAGCATCTTGCAATCTGTACACTTAATCTGCAGATGCTGTTACACGGAGACACAAGGATCAAGGTGGAATGCAGTTCTTCAGTGAGGTAAACTGCCAATTCTGCAGCATATATTTGTTCTGTGATGCTGCTTTCCCACCTAGTGCATGATACTATCTTACTGCCCTTGCTTGGACTGATGACTGGCCTTTGCTCTTGCTTGCAGGTTGCGCTGGTACTAATAGATGAGGTAAACTGCTCAGCGTGCTCAGCGTGCTCAGCGCGCTCAGCGTCTGCTAAATGCATATGCAGCTCTCAATCTTCTGCAGTACACTCACTTGCCACACTGTGAGGATCACCTGTGCAGGTTCACCTGCTCAGTGAGAACAGAGGCAGCGCATTAGAAACTGGCACCATCTCTAGAATCAAGATGGTCAGCAGCATGAAAGAGATGAGCGAGGT
>JAABUK010006838.1_pt1 | contig 16785 bp, 20 predicted proteins | sample 5559141 | NCBI WGS metagenome assembly JAABUK01 (sample SAMN10711869, study PRJNA513367) | rock metagenome | isolation source: Antarctica rocks | place: Antarctica: Victoria Land, Pudding Butte nord | collected 2016-01-03
TCTAACTAGCTTTTGATGTAGTATACTAACATTCGTTCTGAGCGATGTAGCGTGGAAATATACATATAACTGGCAGGCTCGTCGCTCTCAAGGCCCACGGTGTTCAACAGCTGCTCAACCGCGCCAAGAACTACCTCTATCTAACCGACTGATATATGGAGCGAGCAGACGGGCAATTGCACTTTCTGGCCGAGATCGAGAAGGTTAATGGTTACACATTATGCGCCGGGTTTGTGCGCCCCCAAGACCTTACGAGATTGAATTGTATGAGGTTTACAGGTCGATCATCAAATAATTGGTTATTCTTTCATGTTCAAGCCCTGAATGCGAGGAACAACGCGTCACCCGTTTCAGATTTTTGGTCCTGAAATCTTGCTAATGAAAAGAAGTCAACGGCAGAGCGATCAGGCTGCGACTTAGTGTTTAGTATGACAATCCTGACCCGAATTTTTCTACACTATCGATCATTTCAAAGACAGCAGCTTTCACATTTGTCTTCATGGCGAACTATGGGCAGCGCACTCACACAGGTCTTGAAGTCGCATTCGGTGCTGATGATCCTGAAGTGGCTTCTAATGACCTCGAAGTCGCTCCGACGTACCCGTTGCCAAGTAAGTTGCATACGGAGAAAGAAACTATACCAAGTGTTCAGCTCATTTCTACGCATCGGAAGAACCAAGGAAAGACATGCGGCTTGCGAAATACAACTTTTTGGCTCGGCTTTGCCCTGTTTCTAGTAGTCATCCTCGCAGGAATTGGTGGTGGGATAGGTGGAAAGATCGCCGCAGATACCTCTTCAAGGTAAACATTGTCGCTTCAAAAGCTAAGTTGCAGATGAGTACATCTGACTAATTCAGATGGTAGAAGTTCGAATCTGTCGTCATCAAATACTTCTTCGAGTATGCCTTCGTCTACCGCAAAGCCAACAAATAGTACTCCCACAGCACTAGATAACGTCTCTGTGCCCAAGCCGAATGATGTCAACAGCCTCGCACTCGATTGCCCTAAGATAGACTCTACAACGTACATTTCCCGAATAGGCCAAAGCTTCCAATTTGTCTGCGCTATGGATTACCAAGGCAATTCTCCAGCTGCTCAGCGCAACGGTACCGTGAAAGACCTGGTAGGATTAATTGCATACTCGGTCGATGACTGCATAGAGGCTTGCTCAGAAATGAACGAATATCTCGGCGGCTGCGGCGCAATCACTTTTAAAGCGGATATGAGCCTAAGTGTCAAATTATTTCGCGCAAACTGCTGGTTGAAAAATACGAGTGGAAGAGGCATACCAAAGGAAAACACATTGGTGAGTGCGAAACTCTTACCATGATGGAAGTCTGTATGGTTTGCAGTCATTCTGCCCAGAGCGGATTAGCAGACTGGCCCTAGACCAATAATTCACCACAGCTTGAGTGAGGGCTTTTGACCGAGCAAGCGAGTCGGGCACTAGAAGGAGAGATTTTACAGAGTTTTCAGCCGAGGTAGGCAGCGCCGCTGGGGAGGTCTGGCATAAATAGATAAGTGGCCTACCCACCTGTTTTCATCCACCATCTCATAGAGTTCGGCCGGAAAGCTCTTTTGCTTCCACCCTCCCAATTCATAGCTAGTCGCTTAGGCAGAAGGGGTTCTTGATGCCGATGGGCAGCTTTTGAGACCACCGTTTGCTCGGGCGGCTGCCTATCGATGCTGTTATGTTTCCCACCCCAAACATATGAGGACGTTAACGCGTTGGCCGAGCCTCCATGTTTGGCGTAGGCGACATAACAGTGCCAAGCAGGCCAACCACTATATAGACCCCGAACTCAGGATCGTCAATTCCCGTTTCAGGTTCGAAAAGAAAGCATGGCCGCTTTGAAGGGAGCAGCGAGGGAGCATAAGGAAGCAAAGAGAAGCAAGAGCCTGTTTTGGCTTCGCTCACTTCGGCTAGAATACAATTGCCTCGAGACTTTTGTCTAAGTTTCATTCAAGAACGCTGCTCAAACATAGTCACCTGACTCGATTCTCGAGCTATGCATTCAAAATGAGAGAGATTTCATTCAAGCTTCATGTGTTATGGTCACAGATATGTAAGTCTTGAGTGCGAAAATGTGAAAAATTTCTTTGAGACTTTCTCACACCTCGCTCTTGTTGAGACCGTGCCTAGAATGTAATCAGTAAAGCGTGCAGTGAGTAGAATGTTTGATCTATAGAGGTAGCTATAACTAGAATACTAAGAATACAGAAGAAAGCAAAGAGTTTCAAGCTGTATTTACAGTGTCTCGCACTAAGTGTTCAACTACGAAATCGCAAAACCATTCTTCTCACATGCATGCAATCATGAAATTCTGAAATTAAGCTGAGAAACTTCAATATTTGAATAACTATTTGATAGTATATGAGTTACAATTTCTCAATCAATATTTAATATGTCAGTTCTTCGCTTTGTTTACAGCTGCACATCTGTGAAACATACTGAATATTAGTTTCTTCATTATCTTTTCTTGTAAATTCACTCAACATCAACAGTTTGTAAAAAGTGATAGAAACAGATTTTAGCACTTTTAATGATCAATATTTCAAATATTCATTTAATCTCATGTTTCAGATTTGCGTTGATTTTAGCTGAAATATATTCATAAAAGCGCTAAAATCTTTAGAATTTCTATGAATGTATTATGCATCTTTATCATTTGATTCAATAAACATGATCTTGATATTTGTAACATTAATAGTCATGATGTTGAAAAATATTATTAAAACACGTAATTCACTGTTATTTCTGCATATTCTTTCTTTGTTAAATTCATTGAATATGATCAAGCTGTTAACAGCGTAATCATCATTTATCATAAACATAGCTTTAAAGTCACACAAACTGAATACAGTGCTCAATGCATCTTCTTTTCTTTAGTAATCAATGTCATTATATACATCTTCATTGTTTTTTTCAATCTTATCATTCTTTTCTTATTATGCACTTGCATCACTTCTAGCACTATTTTCTCTTATGTCAGCATTTGTGACATAAGTACTTTCATACTTTCAAGCAAAATGTTTGCAGTGTTTAATTAATATGCTCACATCACTATCAATACTATGTTTTCTCATGTAAGCATATGCAGCATAAGTGCTTTTGCAGTATGAAGCAAAATTTTCGCTGTGTTTGAATCATTTGATTATAATGATTACTGTGCTTAAGTTTTATTCTTTTCTAATTTCTTTCTTTTCATGAATTATGTTCACAGTGCTTTTCTTTCTCATTTTATGCATGAAGCTTTCATATTTTATTTCATCACTTAAAATCTTCTTTGTTTTGTTTACTTTATATCATAAACATTGATTGATAATGAGATTTATTTATACATGATGTTAACTATGAATCTTTTGATTTTATTCTGTGTTTAAATAGAAGTTAAAAGAGTCAAGAAATTTCAATTCAATGCAGTTTAAATGATGTTAAAACATTATGTGATTATGAAAGCTGTTATGCAGAGTTTTCATCTACACAACAACATTCTTTCTAACAGTCACAACTGATTTATGAAGAAAACTAATGACATGTTAAAGTTAGTAAAAGATGAAAAGATATTACTAGTAGAAAAGTTGATTCAAATGATGAGTCTGAAATTATGATTATAAATGATTAAAAAATTGATGACTTATTAACTGCATTAATATACTGAAACGTCTTCATCACATTAATAATGTCATTAAGTAATTGATGAAAAGATATCAGATAAAATAGTCAATTTAAATAATGAGTCTTAAGTTTATACTATATGTGATTGAAGAAGTAGTGACTTGTTAATCATGCTGATATACTGAGAGAACTTGAACTTATCTTCTTTACTTAATGTCAAGTCATGCATTTATTTACGTAAGAAATCAAGAGCATATGAAAATGATCAGAATGCATTCTCTACTATCAATCAAAGCTAAGTATTAAATAATTGTGATTGCACATTTATATCAACAATTCATTCAACGTCTACGTAACATAAATCAATTCAAAAGCAGAATAGAATTACTTAATATAATTACATTCTATCTTTTCATCATATGCATCTCTCTTTTATCACATATTTCTTTGCTTAATGAATGATAATCATTGAGCAAGAGAACACAGTCTCTATGTTACAATCATGAGCATCATGAATGCAAAGAAAACATTTTTCATCTTTGAATTAAGAATTGAATTGAAACATCATTGTATAAAATATTATCAATGAAGAGTAAAGCAAAGATGATGCATTACAATAAACAACATAAACATTTATTAAGAATTTACTTGAACATCACATGCTGAATGAAAGCTATAGATTCATTATTTGATACATTGTCTCAAATTCATTGTTTCAGCGATGTGAAGTCATCATGTAGTCGATGAGCAATTTTCTTTCTCAGAGAGTTTTGTTTATTCAATATATATAACATAGTTTTTCTTATGAGTTGAATTTAAATCAATATCACAAAGATGTATGAATTTAAATTAAATCATAAACATTTATTTTCTTTCATGTTTAAAGTATTTTACAAATTATTAAACTTTTATTCTCAGTTGATTTTAATCATTATTGACTCATTATCTTTCTATCACTTTATCATGAATTCATATTCATTGCTTTACAATGTAATATATAATGAATTTTTAATCTGACATGTTAAATAAGATTTTTGACTAAGAATTTATCTGTTGTTGACTTGAACATCATCAATCAATAATTCATTCTTTGTATTCAATTTAATTAATTTCTTTTACATAATATTAATAATTGAAAATTTAATTATAAATTATAATATTTATCATTTTATTCAATAACATTATTGACTGACAATGAAATTCATCTGTACATGATATTGATTATGAATTTTTTGATTCTATTCTGTGTTTGAATAAAAGTTAAAAGAATCAAGAAATTTCAATTTGATGCAGTTTAAATGATGTTAAAATGTTATGTAATCAGAAAAATTATCATGCAGAGTTTTTATCTACGTGACAACATTTCTGTCATGATGTCAGATCATCATTTCAGCTCAAAGCATAGAATATATCATCAACTCAATCTAATATCATCAATATCTTAGAAAGTCTTGATTCATTGAACTAAGTCATTAATCTAGTCATCATCATCTTAATCTAGTTACATCAAAACCTGTTTCATGTCTTTGTAATCTTAAATCATAAAACTGCTGCTCAGTTCTGACATTATTCAATTCATATATATAAAAGTTGAGTTCTCATTCTTTTCTTTCATTTCTTGTCTTTCATCTTATACATTATCTGATGTGTTGTTCTGTATCTAGTTCAAGTAATATAATAATCAATTCTTTATATTGATAGAATCTCTAGTTCAATTTAGTTTCTAACATTACAAAAGATCTACACTTCTTGCAACGTTTTTATACATTGAAATCTCATCTAGTTATCTTCTTACTTAAATGAAGCAATCTTATTGTCTCTTGATTAATGATGAGTGTGCTGTCAAACAGTTCACTCAAAGTATGATTGAAAACTCAGTTGAAGTCTTTCACGCAATGCGCGAACTTCAAAACCAAGTTCAACAACATGATGTTATCACTTCATTCTCATTCATCGCTTCTAGTTCTTCAGTCTATCAAGAATTGAATTCTCAGTTTCTCATGATGATAGTTTAGATCATCACATAAACTCTGCACAATCAATCTTTCTTCATCATTCAAGTCTTTGCAAATTTTGTCATTGTTTCAATCTTCATTAAATTCAAAAAGCTTTTCAACATATCTGAGTATGAAAGAGACAAAGATCATTTGAATGTCTGAGAGCAAAGTTTGATACAATGCATGAACATAAACGATGATCATTATCTCTTTCATCAAGTCAAGATCATTTATGTCAAGTCACGACTCATCATAGATAAGAAGATTCATAATTTAATGAATCAATATTGAGTCAATGATCTTTGTATCATTTTCATCTTTGCAGATTGATAACATAAGTTGCATCATTGCTATGACAATTCTTTCAAGTTGAAAGATGCTTAACTATATCTTCGCGAAACTCTGAAGCAAGACACAGATAACTTTGTTGACTACTACAATCTCTTTTATCAGAAGAAAGAACATTTCTTGATGAAAGACTTTTCATTGATTGACTGCATGAAATGCAATGTCAGTTATATCACTTAAGTCATCATTTTCTTCTGACGAAATCTCAATGAGATTCAATCATTCATCTTTCATCAATGAGTTTAAGCATTCTTTGAAATCAACGAAAAGCTTCAACAGCTTAAGCATCATTAATCTTACTTCATCATTTTCTTCTTTGTCTTGCTCATCAAAGTCAAGAGCATCTTTGCATCAACTAGTAATTCTCTGAGTTTTAGAATTATCATTTCTGTGACTGTTGTTTCAACAGTATTCTCATCTTTTTCTTTCTCATTCATCAATGAGTCAATGAATTTAAGCTTTGTCATTATCATCATTCAAGATAAGATTCTAATCGTTTTTGAGATCAAGAAAATCTGCAACAAGTGAAAGCTGTGCTACTACTGCAAGTTGCAACATTCAAGCAAAATTGTTAAAGAATACTTAAATAAAAAGCTCTTCACTTTGCATATCATAAACATCAACAACAATGATGTCATCAGCATAGATGAAGAAGTCTTGTTGTATTCAAGAAAAGTTTAGTCTTTGAGCTAAGTCACGTTCAGAAATCTGTATACATATCATCTTGTTTACTAGCATCAATCTTTTCATCTTTACTTCAATCATATAGAAAGTTTTTCACTAAATCTGTCTTGAAACTCTTTGAATTTGATTCAACATTCAAAGATAATCACATGATAGTATTTTGTATTCTTTATCAAGCTCAATTTAAAGTTTCTGCTTTCGCTTTGATTGACAGTGATATCTCTGCTTATGTCTTTATGAATAAATCATTTACGCAACAACATCATCTTTTCTTGCATCTGTTAATTCATTCTTGCAGACTTCAAGAATTTGATGATCAAGTCACTTTAATTGATAACATTACTTATGTTGTTAAGTTCATAATGATTCTCAATGAACATGTTGAAAGACTATTCTTCTATGTCATTGAATTAAATCAGTATCTCATCATCATGAATCTTTCATGACTTTGTCATCACTTCATGTACATCAATTTTGAACACAATACTTTCATCTTATTCTCACTCTTCTGTCTTAGTCATTGTTATCAATTTCTCGTCAAGATTTATGATTTTAATCGATCAAAAGAAAATGTCTTGCTTAAAGCTAAAGAAGTAACTTCAACTCAATTCACTTGTAAGAAGCAATTCAGTCTTCAGTTCACTTTTAAAAAGTAATTCAGTTTACAAATTGTTTAAGAAGAATCATTCAGTTTTCAGTTTACTTTTAAGAAGCAATTCAGTTTTCAGTTCACTTTTAAAGAGCAATTCAGTTTACAAATTGTTCAAGAAGAATCATTCAGTATTCAACTCACTCACAAAAAGCAATTTAACTTTCAATTCACTCAGAAAAAGTAACTCAGTTTCTCATCTGTTCACAAGAAACAAATCTCATTCAATCTTGTTCATCGATTAAAACAAAAAGCTTTTAGTTGTATTCTTCAAGTCATTCAAAAAGAATACTCTTTTAAAATCAAGTGTTGCAATTCTTTTTCTTTTAAAACTTTTAATGTTTTTCAAGCAAATTAATGCAATTGATCTTCTACATAACTTGACATAGTTGAGTTGAAAGCTTGATGCTTTGATCAAGCTACTCATGACAAAGACATTGAAATATTTAACATTACTTTAAAGAAAATCAATGACTTTCTGAATCTTGATTCAATCTCATTTAATGAGTCAAAGTTGCATGATGCAACTTTGTCAGCTCAGTCTTCATCTCGCTTCAAGAATAGCATTTATGCTAAAAATTACAGTTGAAGTCTTCATTAAATGAAAAAGAAAATTCATTTGATTACATTCACGACTCAAGAAGATCTTGAGATTTATTAACAAAGCAAGAACGTTGACTCAGTTACAATTCTTTCACTTAAATACTTTGAGTTTCTAAATGTCTTTTTTAAGAAGAACGTTGATATTTTGTCTTTGCATTGAGCTCACAATCATGTCATACATCTTAAAGAAGATGCTCAACTCTCAATCTTCGCTTTGTATGACATAGAGTTAAAGTTAAAGTTACAATTATGATTTAAATAATATTAAACTCATTAAGTTTACTGCTTGCATTGTAAATCAAAATGTCAAAGATCAAATATACATGTTCAGTTTTGATGTTTTGCGCAAGCTTTTAGTTCAGCATTACTTTAGTAAATTTGCTTCATCTTTCTTTCAACTTTATGTCTTGTTCAACGTCAGAACATCATTGACAAGCTACATACAACGCACTCAACAACGTTGCTACAGTATTCATATTACTTATGTTTGATTATCAAAGCTACATATATCAATTGAGATTGAATCTACAACGCTACGTTTTATGTACATGACTCGACATGTCTGTACATAACGAGCTCGTCAACGATGCAGCAATTGATTGAAGTCGACGTGCAAGATCTGCATTACAGTAAGTAAATATAATAATATATTTAATGACAAAGCATTATATATTAACTTATTGAATAGTAACTTAACAACATTTACGCAGAACGCAGCTGAGTGTATTTCTTTATCTTTCTTATCATATTACTTTAAGTTTTCTTTGTTACTATGTTCAGAATGTCGTATTGCTTTATTTTCTGATACTTTTTCTTCTTACGTTAAATTTCATTACAAACAGCATGCAGAAAAAGAAAAACAGCGAGAACTTCTTTTACAAATTTCTTCTTTTTCATTATATACTGCTTCAGAAACATTTGCTTTAATACAACAATTGTCAGTGACTTTGTTTGCTTTTTCAGAGCTTGATATACATAAAAATGCATTTTCTTGCAATTTATGTCATCAAGTTTTGTTGAATAAAGAAAACATGAAGAAACATTGTTCAAAAAATCATTCAAGTGATTTTAAACATACTGTTACTTCTTGCATTCTAGCACAATCTTTACTTAAGAATAGTTTTTTCTTTCAAGTATAAGCATGTTCATTATCAACTGTTTCAAACATTGCATCAAATATTCAAAGTATTGAATCTGACAATGATAATGATTTACAATCTGATCTTGCTGTTTCAACTCTTCTGTCTTTTTATGAGAAGAAAGTTGAGAAGATTCAAGCAAAATCTGAGATCATTGATTTGAAACATACTCAAGAAGAACTCTCTGCTTTTCAAATTCAAACTCAGTATTTGAATTTCTTGAACAGATGAAATTATTCTTTCATAAATACTTTTGTGCAGTCAGCAGATAAAACATCTGAACACATTCTTTTTGCACTTTCTTTACAAATCAAACAACTTTTTCAAACAAGTCTTTTACAAGTTCAATACATGTTAAGACAGCATCTTAATGTGTTGAACAGTTTTAAATTAAATAACATTCAAATTAAGAGTTTTAAAGCTACGCAGAATTTATTTACTATTGATAAATATGCGAAGATTTTTGCTCAATTCTTCTGTTTTTTGTTCAGAACTGCTTCAGTTACAAATAAAGAACTGACTTTTACATCTGCAATTGAACTTGCATCTTCAAAAGATGAGAAAAGATCTTTGAAAAAACTGTTTCATTTATTTAACAGAAGTCAAGCTTTGATTAATAATTTGCATGAGTTTGTTGAATCTGACAAAGTTGATATTCTTTTTGTTGAAGAAGAAACAAAGAAGAAGAAGAATAAATGATAACAGAAACAAAAGCAAGCTTTGCATTCATCTTTATCATCTTTTGATTCTGATTCTTCTTCAACAAAATCAAGTTCTTCATTCAATGATGTATTTAATTCTTCTTTTTCTGATACAGATAAATCTGAGTCAAATGATGAAGAAACAATTGTTGCAGAAAGAAGAAAGAATGATTCTTCAAGCTCAAAATCTGATTCATCAAATGATGATTCAAATACAAACTTTGATAAGAAACTTCTATCTTATAAGTTGAACAAAGCATAGTCTTTACTTCTTGAACTCTTTATTTCATTACTGCAACAAAACATTGAATTCAACAAGTTTAACAGCTGTATTAACAGCTTTTTCGCTTATTATTTCGTTAATGTTTGCACGAAATCTTTGAAAGATTCTGCTTAAATGTTTTAATCTTATTCTGCATTTATATATTGTGCACAGTTACTTACTCTTGAGCATTGTACACAACAATACTTGTAGAAAAGAAATGAACAGACAGACTGCAGTCTTTTGACAAAGTTATTTTTCTTTATGAATACTTTCTTTCATAATACAGCTGTTACTGCACTTGCAAAAATTCTTAATCTGCAAGTATATGCTTTCAAAGTCAACAAGAACAGCAGTTCTGCATTAAATCAAATTATTGTTCATAACTATTGAAAGAGTAGAGTGAACAGTATTACATATGATGAAATTTATCTAAATTATGAAGAGAAATTACAGACTGCTCTATCTATATACTGTCACGCATGACAAAGTTGTAATATACAACTTTATCTTTGACGTTAGTTTAAAGAAAGTTGCTAGAAACAAGTCTGACTAAATTCAGACTGAATTCAAAGCTATTGTAATAAGCTGCTAGAAACAAGTCTGTCATTGCACTTCTTAACACTTTCATTCAATGCTTACAAGTTTCTCAACTTTTACTGCTTTTCAGTTTCAGTTGTTCAATGAATCTCTTGAAGTTTTGTTGAAATAGTGACTTGATCAATTCATCTGCTATCATATCTTGACTAAAAATAAAGTTTACTGAAATTTGATTCTTCTTGTGCAGATCTCAAATGTGATGATAAATAATGTCAATGTGCTTCAATCTTTTGTGAATATGAGCATTCTTAATCAGCATAAGAGATGCTTGATTATCTCTTTTGAGCTGTGTAAGTGAAACAGATTGATGAGTAATCTTCTCAAGAATATTAACGTGACTGTGACTGATGCTCAGATACTTTGTCAGATTCATGTTCTTGAGCACTTGATTAATTCATAAATCTTTCTTGATGCAAATTAATAAAGTCATGTACTTTGTCTTAATGATCAATGTGACAATGAACTTTTGCTTTCAACTTGTTCAGAAGATTGATTCTTTATTAAGCATGTAAATGTAAATGAGAATCAACTTGCAATTTAATCTGTCTGAAATGTAGTTTGAGTCAGAGTATTCTACTAACTTCATGCTTTCACTGACTTTATATGTGATGTTTAAATCAATGATGAAACGAATGTATTACATCAACTTTTTCAAAGCATGTTCATGATGTTTTGCAAAATTGCTGAGATATTGACTTAGTCAATTAAGAGCAAAAGTAATGTTGAAATGAGTGTAAATTGCAGCATACGTGAGACTTTTAATGACTTGTTGATACTCATGCTGATTGATTCTCACGTCTTTGAATTCAGCTGAGTGAAAAGCATCATATTCATTCATTGAAAGATCTGTTATCTTGTGCTTATCTTGTCTCATGTTGAGTCTTTTGAAAACGTCATGAAGATAGTGAATTTGATTCATTCATAAGATTCATGTTTTTCTATTGCAAGTGATTTGAATGTCAAGAATCTTCTTCATTTTTCTCAGATTCTTGACTTTGAAAACACATTGAAACTCATGCTTAAATCATTTAATGTTGCTCAATGATTTGAAAATAATGACTATGTTATCAACATATAGTAGCAACATGATTTCTTTTGACTCATGAATCAAAAAACATGAGTCTGCAATGCATTGAGTGAAGTTGAGTTCAGACAATGTTGTTATACAATGATCATGTCAGTCTTATGCAGCTTGCTTGAAATCATAAAGACTTTGAAGAACTTTCAGAGCACAGTTGAATCTGACTTTCACTTTTGATGAAAAGAACATGTAAATGATTTCTTTGAGAAACAATTCAGTAAACGCATTATTTACATCGACTTGATGAAGTTCAAGATTCTTCATTGTTGCAATGATTAAAAAGACTTGCAAAGTATCAAACTTGATGATTGACGTGAAAGTATTTTCATAGTCAACTTCATGAATTTGAAAGAAATCTTTGACTATCAATCTTGTCTTCAGTTTGTCAAGAAAATCATTGACATGCATTTTTGACTTGAAAACTCATTTGCTTATCATGATGTTGATCTTTTTGAGCGACACTTCTTCTTATCAGATTTCATTGATGATTAGCATCACAAGTTCTGCGTTGATTACTTCTTTTCAAAGTTTTTCTCAAACTGAGTTTTGCACTGTATCTTTGTAAATGTTCAATGTGAGAATTCTTATTGCTTTAAAAGAATCAGATTCATTGACGTTGAATAATGTTCATGACATGCTTGCATCAAAATCACTCTCATCATCATTAACTTTCTCTGTAATGAATTAAATCATCATAGCTTACAAAATCTTGAATGCACGTTCTTTCAGTTGTTGATCTTCGCTGTCTCTTTTTCTCTTTAAAATGACTACATGCAAAAATGTTTAAGCTGCTGACTTAAACATGCTTGATGTAAAGACTTTTTGAATAATCTGAACATTCACGTGAGCTTTGCACTCATCTGATGTATGTGATGTGATCTTAGAATTGAGTGCATTCAAGTTGATTGCAATAGTCTTTAATGCATCAATTGATTCAGATGAAATATCAATCATGAAAGCATCAGATTTTAAAATGTTAGTTGAAACATTATTCTTTGATGATTTTTTCACAGATCTTTGCTCTGAAAAAACGTTGAATGTCTGCTTGTGAAGTTGCAAGTTCATGTTTTCATTCTTTTCATCTTCAGCAAACTTGACAGCATGATTCTTGATGATTTGATCAAGATCTGAGACTCAAAAATGATATTGCTTGTTGATATTTTTCACATATTTCATGAAGACATCAAGTCTGTCTTTATTCATGAATTTGTCTTATCTGTCTTCAATTGACAATAACTTGAAATCAATGTATGAGTAACATTTACATTCTCATACTTGTACATGATTAATTGAGAGCTTGATCTTGATGAATATCTTCTTCAAAATCATGAAAACTTTGTTGATTAAAAGTTTCATGATGATTCAATTTTGCAGATAAACATTTGTCTTTGCAGCTTTTGCTCAGAACTCAATAAGAAGTTCAGCATTTTTGATCATGACTTGCATCAAGTTTTCTGTAATGCATATAATTCTTTCAACTACTTTATTTTGAATCAACATGTGTAAGACAATGTATTGAGAAGCAATGTTAATTAATAAGCATCAATCATTCAAGATAACTTTAAGTTTCATGACGTTGTCACTGTGTACTGAAAGAAGTTTGACATTGCTGTGAAGCTTTACACTGAGTTTTCATTTTCGCAAAGCATCTGATGCATCAAATTGTTGCTTTAAAGAAATGCATCAAGTCTTTCTGAAGTGATTATCAACTATCTTTAAAAAGTATAACTTGTTATTGAAAGATGATGATAGTGATTCACAGATGTTTATGAAAATGAAAGTCAAGATACTTATCTTTTAATCATTGACATTGTGTTCTCATTTGTTGATGAACTTAATGAATGCACATATTTCATACACATTCTTGTGACTGTTGTTGATGAAAATAAATTTTTTCAAAGTGATGATCTTATGAAGTTGATGAAGTTTTGCTGATTTGAAATGAGTGAAATGATGATGTTACAACTTGTACAACTTGAAGCTTTTGTCATTTGCAAAACTAAGTTGATCATGATCAACTTTTATCTCATTCTCATGATGAATCACATCAATGTGAGATGTAAAGTGATCTAAATTCATTGAATCATCAAGATTCATTGAATTGTGCATTGTTGAAAATGTTGATGAGATGTCACGCTGCATAACTGATAGTAATGCAAATTCATCAAGATTGTTTGCAATTCTTTTTACTATGTAAACATCTTTGCATTCTAAAATCTTAATCATTTGCTTTTCTCACTTATCATGCATGTACAGATCTTTATCATCAAAACTTTCTTGCAAATCTTTCTTACACATTTTTCTTTCAAAAAGAAGATTCATTTCAAGCTTAGAAACATGAAAAACAAAAAATAACTTAACTGAGTTTTTGTAATGATCTTGCATGACTGCTGTGTCACAGTGATTGACATACAATTTTTTCTCTTCAACTTTGATGATGCATTTCTTAATGCAAACTAAAAAATTATTAAAAAGTCGAAGTTAATCAATTATGTGTGAGAAAACATCAGAATCTGCAACTCAGTTGAATTCAAAAATCTTACTGACAATGTTCTTTGACAAAGCTGCAATATTCTCACTTTTCTCATTCTCATCTTTCTCATTGTTGTCAGAAATTTCAGAGTCATCACTTTTCACGTTGTAAACTCTGTGTTTTTTGTGTTTACTTTTCAGAAGCTCAGTGAAAGTTTGAAAATCATCAGCATTCTTGTGCTTTGTTTTGTCTTTATCTTTGCATTTCTTCACAAGCTTTTGAACTGCAGACAGATGAAAGCAATTGACTAAATGATGTTCATCTTCACAGAGAAAACATTTTAAAGATCATTGCAACTGATGATGATGTGATTAATCATTATTGAAGTTTGAAAGACTTTTGCAATGATGATTGATTTTGCATTTGTTCTGCTTATGATCAGTGCGCTTGCGTTCATTTCTTCACTTGATTCATAGCACAATCTCTGTTATTTTCAATTGTGCTTTCTTCTTTTGTAACTTTTAAAGTTTCTTCTTAATGTTTGACTTATTCTGCGCATCAATGATGTCTCAAATGACTATGTATTCATTTAACAGTGATTGAAGTAAAATCTGAAAACAACGTTTTGACTTGAATAAATTGCTTATGTTTTTCTGTGTTGTGATGATCTTTTGAGTCAACTTAACGAGATGTGTTCATGTCTTTTCAATGAAAATATTCATCGACATTCTGTAATCAATGAAGTTCATCAGATATTGTCTCTTAGTGATTTGTAACTTCTCTTTGTATTTATAACTCAAAGCATCTCAAATCTTTTTTGCTGATGTCTTGTTTGCAATGTGTTCTTGATCATCAATGATGATGTAAATGATCAGTCAGTAATGAGCTTTCACATTGATCTTTTGACTTTCAAAGTTGAAAGATTGAATTTTGCTGATGATGCTGATGATGCTATCTCAAATGAGTAATGATACTCAGCTTTGAGTATCATTGTTTTTAAAGAGAAAATTAAGCGAGAACTTGAAAACAAAAAGCTTGATATCATTGTTTTTGAAGACTGAGTATCATTTAACTTTCTGAGTTGATTTTCTTTAAACTTTCAAATTTTATTTCTTTCAATCAACTGTATTCATGAACATAATATTGAACTCAACAACATTAAACTGCATTTTTAGAAAAATGTTGAACATTGAGATTTTAAAGAGTTTTGCTAGCGCGAATCAGCTTGAACATCAAAATCATCAATTTTCTTCGCTTGAATTGATTTATGCGCGCTGACTATCTCACATACTTTGAAAGACATAATTGTAGCTCTGAGTCAGTTGAATTCAATGCTTCAAAAATAATTGAATAATGTCAAGATTTGATCTAGTAAATGAGGTTGAAAAGATTCAAAGCGCTGATTGATCGATTGCTCATTTAGTAGTAATTCTTTCACGACTTGAATCAATATATGCGCATTGACTATCTGACATACTTTGAGCGACATGATTGTAGCTCTGAATTAGCTGAGTTCAATGCTTTCAAAATAATTAAAAAATATTGAGGTTTGACCTAGTAATTGAGGTTGAGAAGATTCACTGCGCTGAATGATTGCTCATCTAGTAGTAATTCTTTTCTCGCTCGAATCAACATATGCACATTGATTACTCAACATACTTTGAAAGATGTAATTGTAGCTCTGATTGAGCTGAATTCAATGCTTCAAAAATAATTAAAAAATATTGAGGTTTGATCTAGTAAATGAGGTTGAGAATGTTGATGTCTCGAGATTTACCTGCTTTCATCTATGCTCAGCTCTAGAAGCAGTGATCAGCTCTATTGAAAGCATTCAACTCTAGAAGCAGTGATCAGTTCTAACAGCAGTGTAGTTGAGAAGTCTTTATCAATTTGAGTTATCTTTTCTCAATGCACTCATCGAGAAATATGATGAAGAAGCATTTACTAAATGATAGAAGTTTTCTCAATGCGCTCATCGAAAAATATGATGAAAAAGCATCTACTAAATGATAGAGATTTTCTCAATGTTTCAAGAAATGACTTTGACATCGATCACGATCAGAGTCGATGTCAAGTCTCGAACATCAATAACTGAAAAAGCACTCACTAAATAGTAGAGATTTTCTCAATGACAATGCGCTCATCGAAGAACACGATGAAGAAGCACATACAAAATAATAGAGAGTTTTTCAATGATAATGCGCTCGTCGAGAAACACGATGAGAAAGCACATAGTAAATGATAGAGATTTTCTCAGTGCGCTCGTCGAAGAATAGAATGAGAAAGCACATAGTAAATGATAGAAATTTTCTCAGTAAGAGCGAGTTGAGCTCATGCGTGTTTTCAAAGAAAATCGAGAAATAGAATGAAAAAGCACATAGTAAATGATAGAGATTTTCCCAGTAAGAGAGAGTTGAGCTCATGCGTGTTTTCAAAGAAAATCGAGAAATAGAATGAGAAAGCACATAGTAAATGGTAGAGGTTTCCCCAGTAAGAGCGAATTGAGCCCTACCTCTTATTCCCGACACGATTCTCTGAGCCACCTGAGCAGATGGCCCAGAGAAAGCTTTCCGCCGCCAAACCCCATCCGGCTAGCGGGGCCACCTGCCCCCCGGTCGATCGGCCACCT
>JAABUK010006839.1_pt1 | contig 16782 bp, 15 predicted proteins | sample 5559141 | NCBI WGS metagenome assembly JAABUK01 (sample SAMN10711869, study PRJNA513367) | rock metagenome | isolation source: Antarctica rocks | place: Antarctica: Victoria Land, Pudding Butte nord | collected 2016-01-03
CAGGTAGTTGAGGTCAAGGTGGGCAGAGTGGGCTCCAAACAGGGCGCCCTGTGCCTCAGTGGCTCTAGTGGGCGACTCACTGGCAAAGATGGGCTGCTGCCCTTCAACCTTACCATCCCCTGCATTCGTGATGCTAATGATGATAATGACGATGCATTGCACAGATTGTGTTGGGGAAAGCACAACATTGTAAAGAATGGCCAGATTTCAGTGGGATCATGAAGCAGGAGCTGCTGGACTGCATGATGGGCTGGAGACCTTCAGCCATGCTGTTCATGTACGTTGTCCAAATCTTTTGCAGAAACCCCATCGGGGTGCAGTACAGTTGTGGCTGTCAAGGATGCAGAGCAACACCCAGAAGAGCTCTCAGCAACACAGCCAACTTGCTGACTTACTCTCGTCTGTCTTTTGTCTGCTGTCAGCTGTCCCATTGAGCTGTCCCTGGGAAAGCGTGTCAAGCAGGGACTCACACAGCACTGGGGATGCAGACACATAGTCAAAACCTGCACTGTCAGTGCCTGACCATGTTGCCAGACTGGCCAGCTACCACAACAACGGGTGCTCAGGTTCACACAACCGACCTTTAGATGAGGATTTGCGGCACCAGCGGTTCTTGGCAGCCAGGGCCTTCTCCAGAGCGTCCCTCTCATCCTGCAGGCCAGCTTGGCTGAGGCCAAGGCGTGCCAGCAGGCGGGTGTCCCCTCTCGACCCCTGCCAGCCGGCTGTCACTACCTGTACAGTAGCAGGCAACTTGTACTGCTTGTACAGCAGCAAACATGCTGAACATGCATTCACTGCTGTGCATTCACGTTGCCCAGATCATAGGACCCTCGTTGCAGGCTTGGCACCTGGCTGCAGTCATATGTGCAGCGACGATCCAGTCATGAATGTGGATGACAGACACAGGTGCATCATGTTCAAAGACCAAAGAGGGGCCAGCAACAAACTCGGCAAATTGGCACATCGAGCACACTGCTATTTTACTGTTGCCGTCCTCGCAATACTTGTGCCAAGAATAGGGGGAAAGATTGATGCAGACAACAGGAGAGCCACTGGATGTTTTGACGCCAGGTAACTGTCTTTCAATCACGCTCTGATATAGCCAAGAGCTCACCCTAGAGCGATTCAGGGAAGGTGCCGCAGGGCACACACCATCTGTTGCAGGTTGGCCCATAAGACCAGCAGTAGCCAGCACCTGATCCTTGGGCAGTTTGCCCGCCTGCTTGATGTGATACTCCATCAAGGCATTCCCATTGTAAAGCCATTGTGGGGAGCCACCTGATTTGATGGGCAGCAGCGAAAGGGGATTGGGGAGATGAAAGGGAAAGGCCAAAGGCTCCAGTAAGCACTGGATGATTCCTGGCAGCTCACGTTCATCGGTGTTCAGCAAGCGGGACAATGTTGATGGTGGAGGCATGTCTGCTACAACTGCAGCAGCAACAATGCAGGTTAGTAAGCCATTGTGGTGATACACCCAGGCATGGGCACTGCATGGAGGTACAGCCTTGCAGTAACAGAGCAGATAGGTAAGGCAGTTTTGATGATACCTTCAGGCATGGGTGCAGCATTGTGAGCAAGTATAAATCAGCTGCAAAGATGCAACACTGCTGCTCACAATGCTGCAACATGAAGTCAGGAGGCAGTGCAGGGCTGCAGCAACAAACAAATATCTGCATGTGTGACCGTGAACAAAGTGTTAAGCAATGGTCGAGCCTTGTTACAGCAGACCAGTATAAAGCTATGATCCGGTCATGCAGGCTGCACTTGTTGTGCCTTGTACCTGCAGGCGAAGCTGGTTTCTGTTGATGCTGCGGTTGGCTTTGAGGGCTCTGTGCTGCTGGCGCCTCCGATGAGCCAGCTTCTGCGTCGGCTTCATTGAAAGCACCAAAGCCGTCATCGTCGCCTTGTTCTGCAGCATCATTGAAGTCCCCAAAGTCATCGTCTCCCCAGTCATCATCTGCAGCTACCTGCTCAGCAGCAACTTGCTTTGCAGAAGCGCCAATGGGTGCCGCTGTGGCTGCTTCTCCAGGGGACACCTGATCTGCCCAGTCATCAACTCCAACTTCTTGCACACTGACACCAGCTTTGTCTGAGGTGTCATTGCTGCCTGCTGCAGTGGACGCATCTGCAGAAGTTGACTGTTCTGCCAAAGCATTATGTTGCGCTGCCTGTGGCCCTGCAGACGCAACAGCCTGGTCTGGCGTGGATTCATCCCCTGCAGCTGTGTCTATCTGCCTGTGGCTGGTGTCAGCATCTGATGCATCTGGGCTTTGAGACGCTGCTGCTTGTATGTCTGCTGGAAAAGCAGCATCTGCCCAGTCGCTGTTGACTGATGCCTGCCCTGCAGGCGATACAGCATCAGTGGGAGCTGTTCTGCTGCTGGCTTCTGTTTTGATTGACTCTGAGAGCGCCTCTCTGGCCTGAGCAGCATCTGATGAGAAGGAATGGTCAGCCCAGTTGCCTGCTGATGCTTGTTGGCTTGAGCCCACAGCACCATCAGCATCAGCAGAGTCCGTACCAGAGCATACAGCTTGTTCAGCTGTAGCTGGTTCCTCTTGGAAGGCATTGTCTGTCCAGTCATCAGGCTGAGCAGTGTCAGCCTTGGGCCCTGAAAACGCATCTGCCTCTTCATACTGCAACTGGCCGCTTGTGCCTGCATCTGCACTGGAAGATTGACTGGGTTGCTGGTGTATTACTGTGCCTGCTGAGACAGCAGCTGAGGGGTGCTCGTCAGTGCCTGTTTGTTGCTGTGATGGCAGGGAAGCTGTACTGGAGCTGTCCAACGCAACACCTGCCTGACTGCTTGCTCTGTCTGATGCTAGGTGCGCATCAGATGCTTCAGCATCTGGCACTACAAAGTCAACCTCTGCCCAGTCATCATGACCTTGGCTACTGATGCCTGATTCTGGCTCGGTAACATGCTGGCCAACTTGCTTTGATATGCTATGCTGATCCAGCAGCAGAGCAGCATCTGGGCTGGCACCTGATGCTGTGAAGTCAGCACCCCATTCATTGTCAGTGGCGGGATGGGGCACAGAAAGCGCACTGGACAGCTCTGATTGCAAGTCATTGATTGTGAAAGGGGCCTCCTCGACAATCTTGCTGGTATTGCTACCCTTGCCAGCGTTTTCACTGTGATCCTCTGTGATATCATCTACAGGCTGACGTGCAGAACCTTTCCCAAACTCTGCAATGTGTGTGTCTAAAGTTGTCTGCTGTTGACCAGGCACACCTGCAGACCATCATACTGTGCTCCTCTGTAACAAAATCTTGAAATTCTGTTTGCAACGTGGAGATGCCAACACCTCGATGCCAGCTGAATAGCTCGTCATGCGCAAAGTCATTGTCAAGCAGTTTCTGTGCCTTGCCAGCAGCTCAATGTCAGGTGATCATAACCATGCACATCAAAAGGCAAAAGTCATGGAGGTGAAGGTGGCTTTGTCTGTCACTCTGCTTTGCCCTCACCTTGTGGAGCACCGTTCCCAAGAACAGGTGGACTTGTAATCTTCGACGCCGCACCGGATGCGTCTGGTGCATACATCGCGGTGACCTGTGCAAAAGGCACAGTCGACCGAGGAGGGTTGCACGCAGCATAACGAGACCATGGAGAAGAGGGACTGATGCAGAGCTTATCAAAATCTCGAATCTTAACAACACCACTGCTCACTCGTGACACACACCTCTTCTGTGTGCCTGCACTGTTTTGCAAGCTATTGCCACAGGGCTTCAGGGGGAAAGTGGTTGTGAGCGCAGGTACTCTCACGCCAGCAAACAGTTATTTGAAGGCCACTTCGCTTTGACAATTATTGTCAAGTGTCCCGTCGCGCAACAGTGGTTGTGACAAAAGTCAACGCATATGCTACGATGACGTCAAGCGTAACCTGCACGACGTGCGCGCATGCGTGATCGACCCTTTGCAGCGGTGGTTTTTTTGTGACAGTCACATGTTTCATTGCGCTTGACACCATGTCTTGCCAGCACGACATTAGTCTGACCCTGCGCAACTTCCAAGAGCGCTTAATGGCAGAAGGCGAGAAAGGTGATTGCGGCGAGGCTCAGGTGTGACCCATGTGAGCAAGGGTTGGGCGGTCGAACTTTGCAAAGCCTGAGAACCTTGCCGTTGCAGGAACTTCTGCGACATATAGAGGAGCTTTCGCGTGAGTTGCATGGCCTCCAGGACGATGGCAAGCCATCATCGTCCCTCCGCATATGGAACGAAAGTTCCCAGCGGGCGCAAGACCCTCGCCCCTCAGCTGTGGAGTCATACAGGTGAGTGCTATCGGCTGTGCGCGCCATTCAGATTCTTCCCCTGGTACGCACAAGCGCCACCACTGACATGCAGGCTATACAAGCAGCAACTACAGGCAGTCACACAGCCTGTCTCAACACAGCCACAGAGGCGGGTCAAGTGTCCATCAGTTCTTCCAAAGGCAGCCTGAGACATGCAGATATCACATAAACATACTTACATATGCACTGCAGACTCTGCTGGTCGTACAATGGATACTCCTGACATGTACTCCACAAAGTGTAATCCAGTAAAAGTTCTGCACAAAATTGCAGCATGTGCTTCTTTGTTGCAACATATAGTGTGCACTGTTGCCTCTTCAATGAGACTGCAAGATGCTCACATTTAACTAAAAAAATAGCACACTCCCAAAAAATATTCGCAGTCCAGCAGACAAATTTGCTACTGTTTGCTCTGAACTACGCCATGGAAAGTCTTTCCCTATACATTTGCCATCAACAGCAGGTCTGAAGACGCAAAAGTGTCAAAATTGGATCCAAAGGAGTAGTTGCACATCTGCTCAAGACCTTGCGCTTGCACCGCATGCTGTCAGTCTCAGTCCGAGACAACAGGTTTCAGAGATCCATTGGTGACATCGTAGATGAAGCCGTGGACAGGTGTGTCATTTGGAATAGCTGGGAAGTCTTTCACAACCTGGACATCCCTCTTGACACTGGCAACCAGATCTGTGCCCAGTGGCATGTAGTCCTTGTCAGCGATGTGCTCCCTTGCCTCTTTGCCCAAACGCTTCTCTACGCTCTGCAGGCATTGCACAGATATTGTCAACGTCCCGTGTTAAGTGGCAAGGCCATTTGGGCAGTGCAGCATACAAAACAAAGTGCCGTGCAGACGTGCGTTGCATCCCGTTTACAGTTTCTGCAGAACAATGTAGCAATCATCATGCACATACAAAGGCATTGAGGCAATTCGCCAAATGCTGTATGCCACTTGAATACCATGCGCTCGACGCTAGATAAGCTAGAAGACCATGCTGCACTGTGAAATGCACACACATCCAGATTGGGGTTGCACTAGAGCTTGTGGCTTACCTCATACACTGCCTCATTCTGCAGTGTCATCATGCCTGCAGAAAAAGGGACAAGGGTTAGTAAACTACTGCATCCATAGCACCACATGCCAGCTTTTCTACTGGGTATCTGTTTGACTGCCTTAGCACACTGCAGAGACTGGTGACCTTACCGCACTGAGTGTGGTGAATGACAACAACTTCTTCAGTTCCAAGCATCCTCTGGGAGACCACCAGGGAGCGAAGGGCATCATCAGAAATGCGTCCTCCAGCATTCCTGATGACGTGAGCGTCTCCAAACCTGAGTCCCAGGAATTGCTCTGGGTGCATACGGGCGTCCATGCATGTCACAATCGCAATCTTGCGAGCAGGGGGCGCTGGCAGTTCTCCTGAGTGGAATGCAGACTGGAAGGTCTTGTTGGAGATTGAGAAGTCAACTACATTGCGTGTGGTTCTTCCGGAAATGTCAAAGGAGAAGATATCACTCTTGGGTGATGGCCGCAGGGTCAGCTCTGACTGGGGGTCAACAGCGTCCTTCATCCCAGAGAAATCCTCATCTCTGTCACTCTCAATCCAGCTGCAGACAAGCACACACAGATGCATGAGTCACAGAAATGCAAAACCCTTTTGCACCAGGATTCTGGAAACAAGCAGTGCCAGCCTGCACGATCTTTGCAACAAGTGCAGCACAAGCTCAACAGCGACAACGAATTCAACCCAGTAAAGACAGGTATGAGTCATTCCTAGTAATGTCAACAGCACTGACAACACTTCAAGTCACACTGGCGTAATGCCAAGTGCAGCCAGACGCTAAATTGTCAGAATCTAGTGGGCAATGCAGTGTCTTGTCATCTGCATGCAGGCTGTGATGGTAGAGGGTGTGCCTTACTTGTAGGCGTATGTGATGATCTGCAGAGCCAGGAAAACCATACGAGCATAGCTCTGTGTAGTCCAGGTTGCTATGCTGGCACTGCTTATTGCCCACCTGCACAACAGGCATTGCGCATCTCCTCAGCCCACATAGTATCATGATGGCAATGTGCAGGATGCATTTTGGTAGTGCTTGTGGCCTGCTCCCGACACCTGCTGTGCTTCCAACCATTCCTGACGAGCTAGGACCGTCGCCGGTCGGGCATAGTACAGCAGATCAACACGGTGTGCATTGCATCATTGCTCTGGCAGCATGCATTTCCCATCCAAAATGTCATCACAGCAATGTGCTGACTGTTCGTCAAAACACCACGTTGGCATTGTAATGTGCTGATCACAGAGACCCGCAGAGGTGTCTGGGCAGAGCAGTGATGACTGTGCCAGCATGACAAGTCATGAAGCATTCAGCAGCAGAACATGATTGCAGTCTGAGCAGCAATAAGCATGACATCTCTCAGACCCAAGCACAACCACATCTGCTCTTGGGGGAAATGCAAGGGTATGGGATAGCAAGGGTATGAGAGCTCACCAGAGAGAGGATGCATTGCCAGCAGCGATGGCAGCCAGACTGAGGTTGAGGGTTTTGTAGGTTGTCCCGTCCATCTTGTACTGGTCAGCAGCAAGCTGCAGAAGCATAAACACCACCATAAGCATTGGCTCAGGCCCAGACTATGTGAAGTGTTGCAGATCTTGAGGCGTGTCAGTTTTCAAAGTTCATTCACTCAAGGCCTTGGCCAAAGACGCAGAGACGCTTTTCACTATGTAGATGCCAGCCAGCCAACAAACAGGCATTAGAGTAGATGATGCTGGTGGAAACGGTGCCACAAACCACGACGCAACAACAAGCCATGACAAAACGTCACATGCAGATTTTCTAGGAAATGCTAGCACTCATCTCATTTCGTACCTCAGCCTGAGTACAGCTAGCAGCTTACACCCCAGCAGCTTGAGAAAACTACGATTGCCTAAGCTGGGATGTGCATTCAAGCAGCAAGCAGGTGCAATAGTAGGGAGATATAAAGGCAGGGACAACGTCACATAGAGCTCCCAGCATGGGTCAGGTCAGGTCACACAAAGTCAGGGCAATAGTTCGTGAGCAGCAGAGGACTGTACAGTGGTCAATGCAGCTGGACCATTGTGCAACAGCTTGGTAAAGAGTGCTGACTAACCTTGAGGCAGTAAGTTTGGATTGCAGCCAAGAAGGTGGAGAGTCCAATCTCACGCTGCAGGTACAGGCTGACTTGGTCATTTCCAAGCACCAGCCACTGAGCTGCCAACTGCACAGACAAACATACAGCATGTCAGAAAGTGTTTGGGGTGATTGGGCAGTTGCTTACACACACATAGCTTTGTTACTACACTACTACACTACTGGAGCAGAAGAGCTTCATACACAGAGTGGACAGAGCATGCAACAAGTGCCAGAGCGCAAGGTCAGCACAGGATGACGTTTGTTCTGTAGAATTCTGTTCCAAGCGGAAAATGGCAAATCATTGGCGAATGGTCCAGATAGACTTGAGGGGATACATACCTACTATCAGGTTGAAAACGTGACTTTGGTGCATCAGGATTATTGAGAGTGCAGGACGTGCAAAGAAATGAGCAGTGGGCAGGCAAGCAGAACGGACCTTGGGGCAGGAGCACTACAGAAAAACACGAAGAAAGTGGAGAGGATGGCGTAGCGGTGCAAAGGGATGAGGGAGGGGGGGGCAGGGGGGAGCAGCAGGTAAATTTTGGGGAGGTAGGGGTTTGTGGTGGACACAGGACCAGGAGCTGTGTAGAGGGGATGAGAAAGAGCAGCAGTTGAGAGGTGAGACTGTGAGTCTACCTCGTGGGAACCGAAAAGGAGCACGAGGGAGTAGACTCCAAGGCCAGCTGACAGCAGGCTGTAGATGGCAGCATTGGTGTTCTTGGGGCTGAACAGGTTGGCCAGGCTGGTGCCAAAGCCCTCAGCAATCTTGGTCAGGCTGAACTTGTGACCTGAAGTCTGACCGTACACAACCGCACCCACAATGGCAGTGGTAGTAGCCAGACCAGCAGCCAACCTGCAGAGCAGCAGCGCCTGTCACCACTGCTTGGACATGGCCTGTTCACCTTGAAAGGTCATTCCCCACAAGCAGCAGAACTCTACAAGGGCTGGCGCAACAACATCTCAGCTTGAGGGGCTCAAGACAGCGTTCTAGGGTAAGCCACCACTAGCTGGGGGGATCAGGCAGTAACCTTGATCAGACGTCAACACCTAGTGAGTACCAACAAGCATAACTTGATTAAGAGCATGCAGGATTGAACTCATGTTTTAGGACCTGACAGGGGTCCAGTACACATGGGTGACTGCCGGGGCTCAGTGAAGAAGGTGCACTGAGCCCCGGCTAGCTTCCTAAGGCTAGCTTCAGCAGCAAGCATTTCTTTGGAGTCTAGCATAAACTTCACTGGCATTGGCAAAAGCACAGCTGTTTCTTTCCACAGACAGTGGGTGCACGAGTGCAGTCTCAGTTCAATCATGGTGTCCATGGCAGACTCACTTCTGCCAGAAGGGCTCCAAAACACTGGCTGGGGTCTTCCACAAGTAGAAGAGGGTCAGGACTCCCGCCACAGCCAATCCCAGGTTCTGGCGCTTGGAGGTCTCAGACTCCAAGCGTCCCTTCTTGGCTGCTCTCTGCACAGCATCAACACAAACATCAGGCACTGTATCTTGCAATCTGACACACACACTTGTGTTTTGCTGTGCACTTTAGCACCGGCCTCTGGATGAGATGACAGGGATATGGATCTGGTCTCTGTTCAACGGTTTGATGTCTGAGCAAACAATCAATATGACATGCCACACAAAACGAGTGAGCGCAGTGAAGAAGAGGGCGTCTTTAGAGCAAAATCAACCCCCTACATGGGTTCCTGAGCGAGCTTATCATATATCAAAATGACTCCTTGATGAGAACCATGAGCATAAGCACACTCTCTAATGTACACAAGACACTATACCAGCAGCCACACACTGAGCTCTGCCATTGAGCAATGATAAGCTGTGTGTCTAAGGGGCAGCATACTGATCAGGTACAGCACCTTTTGGGCATGAAGCTGCAATGAGCAGTACGCTGCTTTCAATGCGTGTGCAGTAAGCAACAGTGAGAGATGTTCTGCTGCAGTGCCATATGCAGCTGGGTATTGGGTGTTGTGGCAAACATTGTCTGTGCCATAACCACGGCCATGCGGGCCCAAATTTAGGTGATCTCTCTAGCATAGGAACATGATCAACAACAGCAAAAAGGATGTGCCTCCAGATGGTGCAAAAGAGGTTTACCGCAAGTGTGTAGGCGGCCACAGCTGGGGCCAGGGTTGAGAAGCCTGCCAACCTTTGCAGGCCCAGGAAACCAACATGTGGGTTGGTGATAGCGTGGCCAAAGACGTAGTCAAAGAACTGGCGGGTGGCGAAGAGCTTGGCAGCAGCAATAGTGCCCCAAATCACTGCCAGGATCCCATACACAGTCTTCTGCTGATCCTGGCTACCCAGGAAACCTACAAAGCAGCGAGTACAGCACCTTCTCACTAGGGGCATGCTAGACACATGGTGTAGTGTTGCGACGGCGGCACAGAAGTCACCATGCATGCTGCTTTGTCTAATTGTCGGCTGTTTCAGGAGTTGCTTTTGTCAGCACATGCGCTTCTGGAGGTATTAGGTACAGACATCAAGCAGTATCACCAACAGAATTACAAAGGTGCTGCCAGATGTAAATTGAGTGGCAGTTGCTGTGTGCAGGTGTAGACAGAGTGAAGGGGCAAGGATTTGAAGCTGGTGTTTGGGGAAGATGCATATGACATGACATGTTACAAGAGGAGAACTCACTTTCTGCCGATTCTTCAACCTCTCCTGCTGCTGAGCTGGCCCGCACAACCTGAAGGTGCAGCAAGCGTGACAGAAATCACTTAGCCTGTAAACCCGTGTGCACTGTTTACCTGAGCTTGTCCGTAGCATGCACAGTTCGCATGCATCGAACGGGACAGTAATGACGCTGACACTGTGCGAGCATGCCATAAACAACAGGTCTTCATTTCAAGCAACGTTTGCCAGAACCAAGTGGGGGACCTGGCTGTCGTACAGATTTTGGACGACACGAGCTCATGCTCTCGGCAGGCAATTGACAAGGAAAGAAAGGTAGATCAGCGATGCTTACAGAAGCAACGCGTCTTGCGCGTCTGACTGATGGAGCAAAGCCTTGAACGCCAGCGCCCTTTGATGAAAGGCCTGGTCCTGCGGGGCAGCGTCGGGCCTGTATAGTAGGGGTCAATGCAGTGCACATAGCGCCCACTGATGCGGTACCTTGGCGCCCGGCATGGGCAGTGGTCACAGCATGTTTCTTGCAGGTGTGGTGGTGAGTCGAACATCCACAAGGTAGGCATGCACGGACCGCATTTTTGCCCAGAGAGCGATGGATCAGCGATGCTGGACGCTGGACTGTGGCTGTTCGAGAGGACAACATGCTGACGCTTGCAGGTGCCATTGAAACTTGTCTTGATCTGTTCTCACCTAACTGCCTCAAGTTGGCTGGAGCAGACTCGGACTTGCATGCACCTGTGCATGCATGGCCAACTGCTTGTTGCTTGGATTCTAAAGTGGATGGCAATCCGTTAGGAAGTAAACGCTAAAGTACTGGAGTCCACGCAGCCAGCTTTCCATATTGTGATCACGCCTTGTCTTCTCAGTCAGCTGCACAGAGCTGCTGACTTGCCTGCATGTTTGACAATTGAGGATGTGCAATCAGCTCACGAAGCTGCTGTTCACCATTGTGCAGCCACAACAAGCAACAAGAATTTTTTGATAGATATGAATCTGAGGACAGCAGCTGTCTGACAGCCGCCCAAACTTGCACTAGTGAGCAAGCTTGATAAGATTTAAGGGATCGGTGTAAGTGGAAATTAATCGACAGAACACGGGTCTCCACTTGTAGGCATGACATGCATTGTCATGCATTTTGCGCAAGAGTAAGTCGTTCCAAGCTGCTCTGCTGAGTGCCAAAAGATGCTTTACAGTCAAAACCATCTGAGTCTGAGCTCAAGTCAGGCCGAGCACGCTGCCAGCCACGAGCCTAAGGAAGATCTGTAGAGCATGTATAGACCTGAAAAACCAGAGAGAAAAACGGTCTTGTAGACTATATTAGGCCCTCAAATCAGGGAAAGCATCTCGCAGGCACAGACAAGAACCAACCCCAGGCACGAAGCACACAACAAATTGTGACCAGCTGCTTTTGTAGCACAATACACATCGACTACGCATCTATCTCCATGTTCTGATAGTGCAAAAGCTGTCTGCAATGCTCACCAAGGGCAAAATTGTAACACAAAGGCACTCAGGGACAGCCCTATAGGCATTGCTGAGTGGCTACAAACATCATCAAATGAAGCATATGACAGTGGACAGGGCAAGCAGGCCATGCAACATCAATGTCACACATGCACTGGAACATGGCTGACGGTGTGCTTAAGCACAATGATCAAGCTTGATGTCAGCAGTGCATCACGGCATGTAATGTGGATGACAAAGTTGGTATGCCTGCAAGACAAACAAGGTGCATGCAGTCGTAGTAACAGCTCAAGAAAGCCAGTGCCATGTAGGCACAGAGGAGGCAGTGAGGTATGCACCATCAGCTAATTGCTGGTTGATGACACTTTACCTCAAGAAGTCATTATTGGCAATCTGCAGCTTGTGACAAACTGCTGCAGCTACAGCTGGTGCTGCTGATGTTGCTGCTGCTGCTGACGCTGCCGCTTCCGTTACAAAAACATTGCCATCTGCAGGTATGAATGCGCAGTGATGCATACTGATGGTAACAGTCTGTCTGACAGTAGGCATATGGTGAGCGATGTACAAACTGTGTCTTTGTTCCAAAGACCACAGCATTCACACTATCTGTTATTGGTGTGGTCATTGCAGTGAGCTATCAGTCTGTCCGAGAATCTCAGGGACATTCCAACAGGAACGTTTTGCTTGGGCCTGTGCCTGATCTCAAAGCAGTAGTCAACTCAAGCTTGCTAATAGCACAGCACTGGTGTGACATACTGCAGCAGCATGCCTTGTGTGCACAGTATAAATCATGAAAGCCTCACAAGCTGTGGCACAACATGAGCTATCACATGCAGCATCCGGAGGCCCATTGTAATCATGGCACCACAATCAAATTGGTGTATCTGTGCATACACCCAATGCAAAGTAGCTCCTGCCTTAGCATCTTGCTCCTGTTGTCTGTTGCAGCTTCAGGACATGTACACATATCTGAGCAAGTGACAACCAAGATGTATTGACCCTCAAAGATCAAGCAATTGTGCTTGGCAGTTTGCAGCTTTCGTAAGGAATGCACTGAGCTTTGTCGCAGCTGCTGGTGCACTCATGAGTTGATCAAGCTGTGCGAGTGGTGATGTAGGCATGTAACCCCTGAGTCATGTTGATGCTACACTAAATGGAAACCTGCTGATGCATCAGACAACTTCGTGCTGTCTGGTCTGACTGCGCAGTACCAACCAGGCGTGTCAGAAGTCTTGTGTGAGTTGCGGTCTGCAAGACTGCTGAGTTGCAATCGCAATTGGATGGGCTGCATGTAGCTTGTCATGATATGTGTTTACACTCAGCAGCGCGGTGCGCAACAAGCTGTAGAAGCAAAGTGCATGGCAGCAGACAAGCAGCTCAAGAGCAGCACTGGAGCAGCCCACAGACATGGCAGGCCTAGAGGGCCAGCTCCCAATACTGACGACCTGTCTGATAAATTCAGACTTCGGTTTTGGACCTTCTTGCTGTGGTCCCAGCCTGAAACTCCCTGGTCACTGCCAGTACCAGACACGACTTCTGATTATGATGACTTATTGTCTGAACGACATCATGTCATCGAAAGCATGATGCATGTACTTAGGGCAACACGGCCGCATGAACGTCCTTGCCTGGTAGGGTGTCGTGGTACAGATGCAGCATGCATGTTTCATATGATGCTGGCATCTTGAGCCCATTTTGCCAGGAGTTTATTACTGCCACAGGCAGCATGTGGGTTGATCAGTGCATCAGCAGCACTGCAAGCTCGTCTGTAGAGTGACATACAATTCCTTCTGATGTTGGCCAGCCTGTCCAGGTAATCACCAGTCCACTTCATGTTACATTTGACAACAGTGGAAAACGTCCGATGTCTGACCACACAGTACATAAGCTGCAAAATTTGATGCTATTGAGTGTCTGCAACCCTTCTTTCCAAAATCAGTTGAACCTCTGAAACAGTCTCATGCTCACAAGTCTGCAAAAGTGGAGCAAATCACTGCTGACTTGCAACTTGCATAGTCAAATCAACATGTCCTCAAATACCTAGCGCTGCCTGCTGCAGCTGCAAGTTCCAATGCTGCAACACAGCACACTGCATAGCCCAAATCGAGTGGTGTAACATCCAGCATTGACATCACTCAGTGTATTCCAAGACCTCCAAGTGCTATTGTAGTACACTTGTGTGCAAAAACGTCATGCTGTGACCATTTTCCGTAACAAAAAAGGACAAGTATGACCAGACTTGTGGAATGCAATCAGCATCTTCAGGTCTTGAGACCCAACAAACTGGCACAATGCCAGTAGCAGCAATAACTGTCTGCAACTGAAGAAGCAGCCACATAAAAGAATGCTCGATCATGAGCTACAGTGTGAGGCAAATGAATCTGCAAACATTGCCAATTGCTACCAGGCAGAGCCACTACAGAATCTCAGCTACAATTGACTAAATCAAAATCAAGCAAAAAGTACAGTGATCTGAGAGCAAACAGACATGGACTGTTTACCCTCCTCCATTCTGCTGGTGCACAAAATCCAATCCCGAAATTTGCCAAAAGCTGCCCTGCATGGCCTGTCCAGACCTGGTTTCCAAGTCATATATATAGGGCCAACAGCATTGGGTGTGGTCTAGTTTGTAGAGGAGATATCAGGTGTAGCAAAGGCGTGATCATCAGCAGACTGCTTCTTGCCACTGCCATTGCCATTTCCATTTCGGTTGCTGGTAGATCTCATGGCCACAGGGCTGACCAGCTTCTTGATGTCAGAGCTGTATGACCTCATCTCTAGGCAGTTTCCCTTGATGGTCTCAGAAATGGCCTCTGCAAAAAACACAGGGCACATCAAGCCACAGCCCAAGCGCATTGCAACAGACATCACAAGAGCCCATGCCTCCTCATGGGACAGGGCCTTAGTCTCAGCAGGATGTGTAAAACTACGCAGGCGACCATCGGGTTATGCCTCGTACAATAGGCGTGTGACGACTAAGTAGTAATAATATCAATAACAGACATGGTTGCCTTGTCAAAGCTGTATGGATTGCGCAGCACCCACAGTGCCATGCAAACACACAGGCAGAGGAAACTGAGACCACGACGCTACTGGGGACTACCACGTTTTACTGAGGATTGCAAATCAACAAGCCTGGCAGCAGCTGCTGACACCCTGACTATAGCTGCATGAGTCCACACTAGCCTCATACCCACAGGACATAATAGGTCCTGCTCTGGCTATAAACCATGCACGTAAAGCTTGGCTGCCATATGGGGTGAGCGCTTCTATTTTGACTGTACACAATGATGCTTGTGATGCTTCGCTGCCATACGGCTCTCAAGACAGCACACGCAGCGGGCTAGGTTTGCCTCAGCTCTAAACATCACCGACACAATGTGCTATACTGGCAAGGGCTGCTGTGTCAACAAAGACAATGCACATGACATCCTTGGAGCCCATGCATTGTCAGATCAAAGACTGTAACAGAGCTTACCGGGGCGCAGTAACAGAGCTTACAGAGGGGCAGTAAGAGAGCTTACGGAGGGGCAATAACAGAGCTTGCCAAGGGGCAGTAATAGAGCTTACAAGGGCAGTAGTAGAGCTTACTGAGGGGCAGTAGCAGAGCTTACCCAGGGGCAGGATGCTGAAGGGCTCCTCAATCTGCACTCCAATCTCCTCAATGGCAAGCAGCAGAAAGGCGAGGACCCCCGTGGCAGGAATCATGGCCAGACCGCATGACTTCCAAAGAGTGAAAGGCATGGCTGTCAACCAGATGATCAGAAACCTTGATGTGTGCCTGTGCACCACTCCATTAATTTTCAGCACAGGTCCAGCTGCTCAGAAGCATGCATTTCTGCCAGTTGATATTCACTTGGGTGCATGACAAGAAAACATGTGATTTGAGGCAGCATTGGTAGGCCTCGACGCTTCAAGGCTGCATGGGTCTTATGCAAGAGCATGAGCATGCCTGCAGACATGCAATGAAGCCAGCAATTGACCAAGTTTCAACCTCGAGTGATTGACCATGTTGTACCTGGTGTATGACAGAGGAATGGGGGTCTTCAGCAGACGCTCACATGCTCCATGAGCGTCATGCAGGAAGGTGAGGTTCTGATCCATCCTGAACCTCTCTGGGGTCACAATGTCCGTGTGCTCAATCAGCTCAGAGAGAACCAGCAGAATGTAGTTGGGCCGGTGTGCAGATGACATGAGTTGCTTGATTTCTTCAGGGCGCAGAGTTCCCTGCAACGGAAGGATCAAGTTGGTGGTGACATGTGTTGCATGTAGAAAGCACACTTGATATATAGCAGCATATGCATTGGACTGCATTGAGAGGTGTGATCTTGTTGGGGTGCAAGTGTCCTACAGCAGGACTGATGTGAGTGCTGCACTGTTTGAAACTGTTTGAAGCTGGGTTGGGACTCTGGACTGACAGAGCCATATACACAGACCAAGCACACTGAACTGTTGTTCATAGGGCACAGCTGTGATGTGTGGCATGAGCATGTTGACCTGATCTGGGCTTCAGAAAAGTGAATAATTGCAACAAGTACCTACTGTGCATATCTAGAACTCCCCTGTAGCAAGCTGGGCTTTTACAGAAGGACCAAGATATGTTACGACGGTAACATCAATGCACACCACAAGCAACAAAGGACTGCGTAGAGCATCAACAAAGCAATTGTATGCCCACGGCTTATGCACAACAGGTGTAGATCCATACGCACGCCACCAAATGGGTTGCTAAGCACACCTCGAGCACTTTTGCGAGGTCCTCATCTTCCCTCAAGTGGCACATGAGGGTTCTGGAGTAGGCAATGGTCCAACGCTTGTACATGTCAACCAGTTCATCTTCCTCTGCCGGGACATAGGTGATTGCCTGTGCGCAAGTACATATGTGTCATAATCATGCAAATTTGTTGTGTGCAAGACTCCTGCAACCATCTTGGCTAGATTGATCTAGCTAGCATCACCGTGAAAGACAGCATGAATTCAGCATGATTCTTACACAGCAAGTCGGAAGTGGGTGCAAAGGCTGTTTGAGGGCGCTACCTGTCTGACAAGATCCCTAGAGCGATTTGTGATGCCACCCCAGAGGGTACGGGCTTCATTCCACCGTGAGTAGGAGGTGTTTGTCCTGAAAACCAGCAACAGCGACAGCGCAAAGCTGGTAGAGCTGAATGGAGTTGTCAAGTTGAAGGTGATGTCAGGCGCAAATGCTGGCAGCTGGTGCATCTGCAGCACAGCAAAACTAGT
>JAABUK010006841.1_pt1 | contig 16776 bp, 19 predicted proteins | sample 5559141 | NCBI WGS metagenome assembly JAABUK01 (sample SAMN10711869, study PRJNA513367) | rock metagenome | isolation source: Antarctica rocks | place: Antarctica: Victoria Land, Pudding Butte nord | collected 2016-01-03
GGAGGCAGAGTCCCTCAGATTTGGATGAATTATCAGCGCGGCAATTCTGGCGAGCTGTCAGTTGCAACATGCATGCTGAATCTGTTTGGCAATGTGGCGCGTGTCTACACAACGTTTGTGCTAACAAAGGTCAGTCACTGCATTGCACACATAGTTTGCAACACAGGGTGTGTTGCTCATGAATCGGATATGCTATGTTCAGCCCAAAGTCAATGCTTCACTGTTTGAGATATGGCTGTGACAGGACTTAGGAAGCTGAGAGGTGCAATGTCAAACCATGCAAATATTCACATGCAACTTTGAGCCAGTGTACCCAAGAGCAGGTTGCAGCTGTTTGTTTTTTCTGGGCTTGTGTTGTACACCCACATCATTGACCTCGCTTCAATACCAGGCCCTTGTATGAGACCTTGAGCTGACCGTTGATGTGATACAGCGGCTGAAAGCAGATGGATCCCATGTCGCTGTGTAACATGTGACATTTGCAAAATTGGGATTATGCTGCAGTTTGCAACATGCCTCTAATGCATGCAATGCCATGTTGCAGGACAATCTGATCATGGCTGGTGTTGCCTTGGGAGGAGTTTTGAATGCCATTCTTTTAGCACAGAGCCTGCATACAGCACACATGGTCGTTCAGGCAGACACTGGTGGCCTGACATCCCAGCCAGCTTGAACATGCTGGAGACATTAACCATTGCATGCACAAGTCTGAACTGGTGGTTGTGCTCATGACTGCAGCATTTCTTGCTATGGTGTTAGAAGTGTGATCATGTCAATACTGCTGGTTCAGGGCTCTGGTGCAACACCACAACTTGCCAGTAGCAGCTTGAGCCAAGATATGCAATGTAGGCCTTGAGTATCACCATGTCCTAGCTTGTTTTGGGCAGCATCATTGACTGCAGTTGACCAGTGAAATTCACAGCTGTGCATGTCACAGTCTTGTATTACATTGACTGATGTTGCTTACATTGACAAACTAGAAATCGCCAAAGTATCCAAGTCATGTAGCATGGTATGTTTGATGTGAATGACCAGTCATGATATCAATCGTGACCAGTAATGATATCAATCTGATCAGCTATGAGGAGGCAGCTCTGCTACATAGCTAGGACTGGTATGCTGTAAGATGCTCACAGTCTTTGGCAATGTATGGATTCAAACAATACGCAGGGTACAAACATGTTGTCAACTATAACAAGTTTCAAAAACACAAGTTAGATTGTTGCTCACAAGTTGTGGACAAAGCAGGACAGACAGCTGCAACTCACGGCAAAAGGGTACAACCAAGCACACATGGTGTTTGTTTCTACACCTGAGATGCAGACGCCTATCAATTGTTAGCAAAATCAGCAAGCTAATTGCAATCTCACCTGTCCATGGAACTCATTTTTACATATCACCACGGGATTTCCTGCTTGTCCCAGGCAAAGAACTTGCCATTTGATTCGGTTGTTGTGCCATCAATGATTTCAAGTAGTTGCTTGACAGCTCGCTCTTTTGTGAATAGCTTCTCTGGGACCACATTCTGCAGTACAACAGATACACAAACCATGCTGGCTGTTCACAAATGAGATGCAGACTTTGGCAACAAAACAGCATCTATTGCTGCTGGAAGACTGAATTCTGCCAGCGTAAATGGAGAACAGATCTTCATCATGCAGCCAGGCTGTTATGCATACAAAGCCATGGCCATACCTTCTGAAAAGGAGCTGACAGGTCAGTGTCAACGGTGCCTGGATGGAGCATGATGCAAGACACATTCATCTTGCGCCTGGTGCATTCAATGGCCATAGTCTTGGTAAGCTGATTCAAGGCAGTTTTGCTGGCTCTGTAGCTGTACCATCCACCCAACCGATTGTCTGTGATACTGCCCACTCTGGCACTCATGTTGGCTATGACTGAAGGTTTCTCCCTGCAGTAGCTGAAGTCATTTGTTGATGTGTCTGTGAAACATCAGCAGCCATGTGAGGTGATGTATTGCTCTAGCAAGATGACTTGCTGAACGGCTGATAGCAGCAACACCAAACGCAATGTCAGAGCAAGGGTGCATCTGACTGGCATGAGCACAAGCAGCTCTGTAGATGCAAGCCTAACATACCTTGGTGTGTTGCCATCCTTGGCTCCCTTACCAAGCAAAGGCATGAATGCCTGTGGCAAGCAGCACAAGCTGAGAAGTGCTAGCCCACTGCACCATCAGCTTCAGGTCCACAAAGAGCTGAGGATGACCATACCTTGGAAACAAGAATGGGGCCAAAGGCATTGACTTGAAATACTGTATGAAGACTGCTGCTGTCCAACCTTGACAAGGCAGTTTCTGCAGGCACGCACAAGTTGAGCAGAGGATCAATCTCTGTTACTTTCCCAATCATGGAAAAACTTTGTGGATTGCAAGGATGCAAGTGCGTGTAAATAGCAGACCTGGCGACAGTTCCCCTGGTATGTGCAGGATTCCAGCTGCATTTATGAGCAGGGTAAGGTGATCATGCTTGCTTGACACCTCATCAACAGCGTCCTGTACAGGCAAGAAGGTTCAGACAACCAGAACAATTACTCCAGCTTGTCACTGTGGCAGCGCAGACCTGCATGGATGCCTCATCTGTGACGTCAAGCTTTACAAGGTCCAGTGTGTCCTTGTGATCACTTTGCAGCTGCTGCAAGCTGATACAGCTGGCTGGATCACGGCAGGTGGCAATGACTCTACGGTAAACAACGCTACTGTTAGTCGTCCATCATCATTACACGCCTGTTCTTGTCAGGTCCCGGTCAGTCAGTAGTTGAACTACGCATGCCGCAACGGAGGTTTTTACTTTTGTCCTTGTCTGCTGAGAAGTTGTTGCACATACTGCAGGCCAAGCCCTCTGGACGCGCCTTGAACTAAAGCTACAGGCGCTTGTTGTTGAGTGACGCTGCTTGCAGCGCACAAACTGGAGCGTGCTAGAGAATGCAACTCCAACCGAAGAGCCTGGCCGGCTCGCGGGGCACACTTTTGCAATGCAGTTGACAAGCTAGAGAAACAGCATTGCATACTCCACACGAAGCACTCAAACTGCTGCTGGTACAATGCATCTGCCGTCCAATCCTCCTACTGTCAATTGTGTGGACCATTCCACCTGAGTTTTCAAGCTATTCCCTGACAGGGAATACAGGGAATACAGGGAATACAGTGTAGTATACTTGCGAATATCCATTTGTCCATTTCCTGAGAAGACTGGAGATTGCCATGGTCACCTGATGCCAGTCAGATGCCCATCACCATCACACAGCCAGATTGTGTCCGGTGACTGAATGTGAAAGATTGCCCTGGAGCAAGGACTCCTTTGTATGGTAAGTCAGTGATAGGACGGAGGTGCCATTGAATCAATCATCAGATGTATTCCCAGTGCTGAGATGCAAAGTGCTGCAAAAGACTGTTGTCTTTCAGGGTTTTCAGGTAAATGCATTGGATCGTCTTCTTACATCCTGTTTGCTTGAAATCATGGCTGGCAGCGCTTGCAAGACCTGATTTGATCTCAGGCGAACATGCTTCAACTGCAAACTGGCAGCCAATCAGCTAGGAGCATGATGCATGACAACGCACTTGATGCCCACAGGTCAAGACGCAATTTGTGTCGATTGTTAACATGAGTCTCTTCACTCCATCAAGCTTGCTGGCTATAATAACATCAGCCTCATCCTGTTTGCAAGTTGCATGGCTGTTTATAAAAGCAGGTCAATGTTGTTTATGAAGTATCAAGGGCAAAGCACCAAGCAGTCACAAGTATGCCATGTGAACAGGTCATCTTTTCTCCAGCAATAAGGGATGTACTGATCATGTCTTTGCTACATTGCTTGTGGTTCATACCCTACTGCGGACCTTCTCTACCTCTGTACTCAGACACCGTCACAATGTCCAGCATGTAATTGCTGTACTCAAGATTTGTCAAGTGCTCCACTGTTGCATACTCATCTGACTGCATATGCTTTCTGAAGTCTGGACTGCCAGGTGTTAACACGTTGTCTCCAACAACCACAGAACCCTTTTTCAGAAAGCCATTCTTTTGTAGAACCAGCAGGTCCTTAAGGTACAGGTGCTTGACATGGTCAATGAGGGCAAAGTCAATGGTATGCACCCCCTGCTGGTGCAGGACCTGCAAAGTAACACAGGTGTTGATGTCCGTACATTGAAACTTCTGATAGTTTCACAGTGCAACCTCAAATCAGCTTGAAGACAACAGCTCTTGCACGCACATGTGAAAATATCCTCGTTGCATCCAGTCTTCTCATGTGCACATCTGCTGATGTGCAGCCAGCAATGGGAACCACAATTGCCTCATGAAACATTCCTGCATTCATGAAGCAGCTGCCTTAATGTCAGACCAAGCATGTACCTGTATGGAAGTCTCCAGGATGCCCTGAATGACCTCTACCTTGTTGCTAAGTCCGGCGTGTTGGATGAGTGCCCTGGCAATACGCACATGACTCTCATTGGGGTCAATGCTGTACAGCTTCCCTCCTGGGGGTAGCTGACTGGCTATGCGCACAGCCGAGTAGCCGATGTACCCACCAAGCTCTAGGGCAACCTGCAGCATGATCGCTTCAAACAATGATGCTATTGATCCTGCAAGCATGCACCTTGCATGTTTCGGACTTGCAATAGAGCCTTTCAGGTGCTGCTTGCCCTGCTCCTGTGCATGCTCCCTGCAGAACACAGTGGGCCAGCATGTAGCAAAGTTACTGCTTTGCTAATTGCCAGGTCCATGCATTCCATGTGCTGCAGCAGTGCTTCACCTAGCCACAAACTCATTGCAAATGTAAGCTAATGTGACATTGGCCACATCTTCTGGTTTTGTAACATGCAAAGTTGCACTTGACAAGGCGTTGTCAAGCAGCCAGCTTGTTGTCACTGAGGTCCAAGCTGGTCAGCAAAGGCCAATCGCCTTGGCTGAGCTGTGCAACGACTGCCAGGCCCATGCTGCTTGACTTGACCTGCGTGAGGTCTAACCTCCTCAACCCCGACCAGTCCTTGCCAAGCAGGTGTCTGAGCGGCTGTGCGTAGAAACGATTCTTGTCGTGTCCCATAAGCTGTGGGTGCTGTAGAGGCTGAAGGAGGAAGACTACATCCACAGCGCCAAAGCAGCTTGTGGACAAGTCGGTGCGCGCCAGAAGATGCCATTTGGCTGTCAGCAGCTGTGAGTAGCTGCTGTAGCCGTACTCCTGGGTGCGCATGATGACTAAGCCAAGATGTGGCCAGTCGCCTTTGAGCAAGCAGGCAATGTCAGCTTCATGCTCAATCGTGAGGACTGTTGTCATGTCGTGTACAGCTGCTCTGAGGGTTCTGCTGGTAGCTGAGAGGGCTTTGAGGGAATCTTGAGGGAGCATTTCCAGCAGTCTGGGTGCCTGATGTATGATATCTAGGAAGGCCGAAGCTGTAGCTTTGGCGCTGGATGTGAAGCTGACTGGAGGCTTTGTAACACTGCAGCATTACGTCACTGTCAGGACATGACACGCTACAACGACAGTGACATGCAGAAAAGCATCACAAAGAGGGCTGTAACCACTGTGCAACTAGACAGACATGCATCATGTTCAGCACTATCGCGTTGTGTAATCCTGGCACAAGCAAATGGCAGCAAGGTAGGGAGGCTGCACATTGTTCAGCATGAAATGCATACCTTGGGCATCTGGGAGTGTGTTTTGCGCTTTGCACACGTTGCTGTGGCTGTGCATGCTGTGCAGGCTGCTTGATCGTTGTCTTAGGTCTGTAAATGGAGGGCCAATAGTGCTGCACGACGTTGCCTTCTTGTTGTCTGTGAGCCTTTGGATGCGCAGGGCGGACTGTGAGGCGTATGCCTGAAGCACTGTATCCACATCCTCCTTGTATGGCGTGTTGAGCTGAAAGTGCATCCATGAAGGTCACAAAGCTGCAGCACAAGTCCGTGCACAGCAACTGTCAGCAACTCAGCAGTTGGTCAACATGAAAAGGCCCGTCGCAGCAAGCAAAATTGCTTGCTGGCTTACAGAAAACAGCCCTTAAAGACTTACCCAAAGCCTCTAGGTCCACCGGTGTAATGATCAGTGACTATTTTTACATTTGCTATTGGCCCAAACCAAGAAAACCCATCATACAGATCTGCAAAGCAAGCGTCATTGTTGCTGACTGGTACCAAGAAACGCTACCTTGCCTCGCAAGGGCCGCGGGTGCCAATGTCTCATACCTCTGTGTGTAACACCACTCAGACCACCAACGAATACTTTGTTGCCAGCAGACGGCAAATCAAAGTACATCTCCGTAACAAGCGGTCACACAGGAGCACCGGGCTGAACGAGAAGAGCCGTGAGCTGTTCGAGTACTCTGCTCGCTATCTGCGGTGAGGTGCTAAGAATTGTGCAAGTTGACGCTCATCTGAAGAGGAGAACTGCAGCACGCAGGCGCAGACTGACCCGGCACAGCAGGATCGGTCGCGCACTATGTCGGAAGATTGTGACATTCTAGGCAGGTGTCGGGGTCGTATGACTAATGCAGGTGATAGAATGGTAGAAACTTTATCTGCAGTGGCTCCACCTTAACAGAGGCAGCAGTGAAATGACGCTGAGGAACAGCGTGACATGATGTGCATAAGTGAAGTATTGTATAAAAAAAGATTTCAAATTCTGCATGCCTGCAGGATGCAGCTATTGCAATTGATTGCTTAATCAATATTGCTCTTTGGCTTGCTAGCTGGAGCATGACAGGCATTGCATGTGTGGTACAGAATGCATTTAAACTCTCTGTTGAACGCATTCAATAGCGAGCATCGCCATTTCTGATACCGAGTTTGGCAACTTGGAAGATACTCCAGCCCTTGCATGCACAGACTCATGATCACTCACAATACATTGATGTAATATTTTCGCACAGTACAAAACGCACACAAAGCAGGCTTGCCCTGTTGACGATCTTGACTCGCGGCTGTACTGGAGGAGTGATGCTGGGAAAGGCCAAAGCGTGACAGCTACAAAGCTGGTGGCGCATTCAATACAAACTGCATCTGTTAGCTATGAAGTCAAATTGAACACTGAGGTGTCGGCTGAATAAAGCGCACTGACCATACCCAGTTGTGCATGCTGGTTGCTTGAGAACATCAGAGAAAACACTGTCAAGCTGTCGACAGTCTTATAGTGCGTCCAAGGGTACCAGCCAAGCCCAGCTCAGTACAAGTCACCTGCAACATCAGCTGAGCAATGTCAAGGACTGGTAGAGATGACAGGTGCTCAGCAAATTCAATGCAAAGTGCTGCAGCTGGACCAGTGTGAAGCTCCTCACTGCATGCAGGCACTCATGCCGGTACATTCTGTGCAAAAGTGCCATGCAAGCAATCAATAGTCTACGACAAAAAAAATTATTCTCCTCTCTTCAGGTTGCGCACAAGCAGGTGCAAATGTCAAGGGCGATAAACAAAGCAGGTTTGAAGAGTGAATGCATGGTGTTGTAAGCTGCAAAGGATGGGGTAGCTGTCTGCAACTGCAACAGACTAAAATCAAGTGACAATTTTTAATAGCATACCGGGGGCAGCAGCTGCCGGCTCCTCAAAGGCAAGCTGCCTGCCTCCCATGAGCAGCCTGTTGAAGCCACCCTCTACAGATGGGGTCCATGGAAACATCTGACGCACGGATTGATGAACAGGGGCTGGGGGCACTTTTGTGCGGTCCTGCCCTGCCTTCTTGATCATTCTAGGCTTCCCTCTGTCCAGCTTGCTCAGCTTGAAGAGCCTGGTGCCCTCAAACACAGGAGTGCTGGTGGCCTGTGGCTTCTGTGGCGCATGCAACATTGCTTCATCAGGATCTGCTGGCTGTGCGCTTGCAATGACAGTTCCAGGGGTGGCGGCAACTCCCAGGGGGTTCAGGGAAGCGGCCTGGGGTGGGGCCACAACCTGAGGGCTGAGCTTGGGTGTTGAACAAAAGCTGAGATTGATTCCTTGGTGAGCTATGTTGTCCATAGCAGCTAGTGGGCTAGCATGGCTCAAGGCTGGGTTGAAGGCGGAGCCCATCTTGGGGGATGAACTGGGGGTGGATCCCATACCACTGCTGCCATGAGATACGTTCTGACGCACCTTAAATGCAGCATTGCCATGGCTGTTGCTGTCCACTGCAGCCACTACTACAGGAGTGTCGCTAGCAAACAGCTGAGGCTGCACTGGACGGCTTCTGTTGCTGCTCAAGACAGAAACAGGCTGAGCCTGGAAGCTGGGTGCATTCAGATTGTGATGGTCTAGATCTCTTGACTGCTCACTGATTGGCCTGCTGGTCAAGAGTGAGGAGTGAGCGCCTGTGACACCTCCTAGTTTGCTGCTGATTGCCAATGGCTGCTGGTGGACAGATTCAGACTCCACTTCCAAATGACTGCTGCTGGCTGCAGCTGCATTCTCCTTACCCCTGCTAGCCAGGCGCTTCAGGATAGACCTGCTGTGTTCCAGTGAGGGCTCTTAGCTGCAGTGCCTTCAGGCGCTGTCTTGCCGGTCTGCAGGCCAAACTTGGCGAAAGGGTTGCGGCTGGGGCCCTTCTCTGCAGCTGCACTCACTGGCTGAGGCACGCCTGCCCTGTGATGAGCACATGGCAGTGCAGAAGAAGAAGAGGGGATGGAGCGTGAGCCTGCTAGCCTGGTCAGCACTGCCTTGCTGTCCTCATCTGAACTGAGACCTGGCTTTCTGATGGGGATGCAGCTGGTCCCCAAGAGGCTAGGTGTATCTTTTGGTGCCTGAGCACCGCTTGATGCTGCTGCCACAGCAGCCGCTGAGTCAACTGAGTGAGTGAGTACAGTGGTTGGCACAGATGCCTCCAGTGCAGGGCTCAAGGCCAATGGCAGCTGGTCAGAAGCTGCATCTACCTTGCTTGCTGATGTTGATGAGCCAAAGATGAACTTCATGGGTGACAGCAGCTTGGATACCGCCTTGGCAGGGGGTGACCCAGCCAGGCCCTTGCCCTTGGTGGGGGTCTTCCCAGGTGCCTTCTTTGTCAGGGTGAAGGCCTTGCTGAGGCTCTGCAAAGGGCTCTTCACAAGGCTGGGCTCAGAGGCAGTGGGTGCAGGGGTCTTGCCAGCATTTGAGGGGGGGTTTGATGCTTTGGACGGGGTGCCAGAGGACGCTGCATCAGCCTTGGTGGAGATGTCAAAGGGGGCTGCATCAGCCACAAGGGGAGTGGGCGACCAGTTCATGGGGCTGCCCACGGGTGTGCCAGGGGTGGGCTGCTCAGATGGGTCAACCTCTGCATGGGCAGCAGGGCTGGCTGGGACAGGCCCTGGGGTGGTGGGCTCGCTCATGACAGCATCCACCGAAGAGCCATTCGGAACGGGAGCTGGGCTCTTGATAGGGGTGGCAGGTGGTAGGAGGGGCTGGCCCTTGCCTCGTCCCCCCATCAGAACGTTGATCCTGGGGTGCCTTGGGGGCTTGCAAGAATTTTTGGAGCTTGGTGTGGCGCCTACCTCAGCTGTGGCTTCACCAAAGGGTGGCAGGCTGGGCATGCTTGCAGCAGCATTGGGCTGGACGCTGTGCGCCTCACTTGCAACCTCAGTCTCAGACAGCAAGGAGGAGGAAGGGGGCAGCAGGGAACCCAAGGGCAGGGGCTGGGAGAAGGCTGCCTGCTTGGGGAAGCCTCTGAAGACCGCGTCCTTCGTGGCATTCATACTGTACTTGGGGGCGTGGGGGGCGACGATGGCTGTCTTGTTGAAGAAGGTGAATCCATCAGGGGAAACAGCAGTGGTGCCCTTGGCAAAGGCCTCATCTGAGGGGGTCAAGGGGCCCAGTGAGGGTAGTTTGGCAAGGGGCTCCTCATAGATGCTAGGCCCTATTGGCTGTGAGGTACCAGTGTTGACCAGACCCTTGATGGGGGATGTGCTCTTGCTCAGATCAGCAGGGCTGTCAGCTTTCAAGGTGCCAGCAGTGGCTGCAGGTACTGAGGGGCGGCGGCTGCTGCTGGGCTGTGCCTTTGGCGAACTGGGCTGTCTCCTTTTGGCAGCAAGGAGCTCTGCCTTTCCAGCTGCGGCCTCTGCCTTTTCAGTGCTGGTTGACTCCACCCTGGCAGCATCTCTGACCCTTCTGGGCAGCTTTGACAGGGACTTGGTGGGGGGAGAGAACACTGATGGGGCGTCACCAGGAGAGTTGATTTCCTTGTGACGCTGATCCACAGAAGGCACTTCACTCAGACCAAGGCCAGCTGCAGCTGGCAGGTCAGTGACAGCTGCCTTGGAAGGGAGTGCCATAGAAGGGTGGCCATTGGTGGTGAGGGCACCTGGATGGGTGTTCATGGGAGGTGCAGGTGCCTTAAAGGGCAAGGCTGCAGAGGGGTGATCAGCTGGGGTTAGGGCGGGGTCAGCGGGGAGCATGCTGCTGGGCAGCTCCTGAGCAAGGGATGCCGCCTGCAACATCACAGTGATCAAGTTGGAATTGTGCTCACTAAGCTTGAGTACCTCCAGACCATTGTCACGACAGTCTTACTATGTGTCAGCGAGGCTTGGTCTTTACTCTACAAGCATCTCAATCCTGTGTCTGCTCTTCACATGCCCTGTTTGAGAGAGTAAATGCAGCATTTCAACGGGAGACCACATTTGAAAGTAAGACATCTTGTTGCAGAGCGAAACTGTTCTTTTGATCCCCAAATGAGAAGCAAGAGGCTTGGGTGACATGGTGTCATCTGCAGGATGCCCTGCCAGCAAACCACCCAAACTACATGGACAGTAGCAGGCCAGAAGCGTCGTCACAAAGCTGGGAAGTTGCAAGACAACGCTGCATTGTCTGATGTTCACTAGTTGAACTTCCACGTCCAAGATGAGATGCTCTGGACAAGCCAGTCTGGAAGGAGCTGGCTTGCGTCGTGCTTGTTGGCTCAGCCCGCACTGTTCATTGCTGTGGTCATCATTCTTATCATCATTGTTCCTATCGCTTTTATCATTTTCATTATTTCCATTTTTGTCATCATGTTATTTATGATTGCTATTTGTTATTTTCATGGTTAGTACCGTTATCAACATTGGGATCATCATCACTATTGTTACCAATGGCGCCATGGCATTTGTGAGTGAGTAATGACTCTCGATTCTAAACAGTAACAGATTGAGCTGTTTGTGAATCTCTGACATTGTGTGTCATAAGTAAACTCAATCAAGATGGTGTTTACCAAATAGTTTGTTGTCAAAGTGATCAGTGTTATCTATTCATGCCTTAGTACAGGTGTACACCTGAAATTCTTGAAGACTGTTTGGTATCATGGGCATGAGGCCGACCGGCAGCTTATGACCATAGCTTGATGTTGGCCAAAGGTACTTACACACCGCATACAAGGCGACACACACTTCATTGAGCACAAAAGTGTCAGCAGAGCAGCAGCACGGTGCTGAGCTTGTGCTGTTGCCACATAGACCATCAGATGACCACAGCAGAAGAAAGTTCACTCATGCAAGAGCACCAGTTTCATTTCTGTACTAACATGCCTGCTAAAAGATGTTCCACAATAATGTCACCGCATGAAGCAGGTGAGTCTGGTACCCCTGTGGTGTTGTATAATGTGCTTGTTAGGGTGGGGCAGGGCAGCGACCAGGTAGGACTTTGGGGGCTGGGCCGCCTGAGGGCCTGGGGCGTTTTGTATGGGGGGAGGGGGTGTTGGGGGCATGCAGTGGACAGGAGAGGCTTCACATTTTGGAGACAGACACAGGAGGGCCTCACCAGAGTCACAGTGCACCGCAATCCTAGGTACACCCACACAGGCTCATGTGGCATAGCACTGATGAGCATCACACCCAAAGTCGACAGCCCAGCATTCTTGAGCCAGATGAAGCTGCTGTGGTCCATGGGTGGCATCCACACCTTCTGCACCACATGAAACCCCTTGTCAGCATCCCTCACAACCATGTCTCACAATGAAACACAGTTGTTACATGGTATATGTTGCTTGCGTTCATAGCAGGGTGCTTTTCAGCTTGCATCAAGACTTGGGAATCATGGTAGGGAAGATGGATGCTGCACATCTTGACATCAGCAAACTTGGTTGGGAGCTTGCAGTTCTGGCCCACATGACCCCTGCCCCCATCAGGACCAAGAGGACCCCTGCCCCCATCAAAATAACAAGGAGGAGCAAACAAGAGTGCTAACATGAAGCACCAAGGTAGCTCACCAAGCATATGGTAAACATCGCCTCCTTCCTGGAAAAGTCTACAAGTGTATCATGAACAAGGCAATGTACAACACGTACCAATTCAAAACTCATTCCACTATGCATTTAACTGATAGCCCGACCCCAGTTCAGTTCAAACCTTACAATACACTAATGTACAGATATGTGGTGATTGCATCGCAAATTTCAGCGCAAGGAGCGCTTTGACCCACTTGACCTATCCAGCTCTGCATATCACCCAAAGCAGCAGCCTTGATGCATTGGAATACATTTCACAGCAGTTCCTGTGGCCGGTGATTGGCTTGGCTGTGTAGTGGCATGTAAATTGCACTGATTCATAGAAATTTGTACTGCAGGCCACCTTCTTCAGAGTCCTATACAAGTATGATTGGCCTACTTACCCATAGTTGCCCTGCTCAACACAAATTTGAGTTTTCCAGTAAAACTTTGGATCAAAGGGTCATTTGCAATGTTTTGGGGCATTCTGACCTTAAATCTGACATTTCTAATTTCACTACAGTCTCAATATGAGGCTTTCTCCTTGGTATTGCATGTCAGCATTTCCTGCTCTTATAGTTCTAGTCGCGTCGATTGCATGTGCTGTTTCCGTGATCCTGTTTCTTGTTTGTCTGTGAGGCTAACAAAAACGCACACATGCACCACAGGCAATCAGCTTTTTGTTTCAGCACAAGGGACATCTGTTGCAAGGGGGGTGCAGACCTGAATATGGCAGAGGGACTTTTGAAGAAGGACGACCAGGCACAGGCAGTGCATCCTCACATAGTTGTAAAAGTCACCATCGCCTTCTTTCATCTGCGCAGCTATACATGTTTGGTGGAAGTAATGCAGACCTGAGACTCTGTGTGCAATGCCTGCTTCTACCATGCACAGGATATGATGCCTGCTAGGTCCTTCTGTGCAGAAGAAAAACAGGTACCATACATATCACATTGCCTGAAACAAAAGCCCCTGCACGGTGTTGTTTGCTGAAAGAAACAAATACGAGTGGCATATGTAAGTGCACACACTGCTCAGCTGAGCATTCAGCAGCTTCTGTTGCGAGAGCTGTGACAGTAACAATGTCAAATGTACAAGGCAACTTGAAAAGGATAACACCAGTTACCTTGGCAATGCCAATTGATGCCAGCAATCTTGCCAAAGCGCATGATGTCTCCACCAGAAGAACAGTACAGAGGAGGTTTATGATAGGTACACACCACCACCAATTGGCAAAGTTGACTGACGGACAGGGTCGCCTCACAAGCTGTCCTGTCGATGAGTTCTGCCCTGACACGCTCTGGGCGTCAGCTGCTGTTGGCAGCTCACTTGATGCCTTGCTGGCATGATCAGCAGCGATGCTGTGAGACACATGGCTGGTTGGGTGCAACTCAGATGCATGTTGCCATGCAACATCACTGGATGTGCTGTTGGGCACTGGCTGCAAGCTCATCACATGGGCACTGGCTGCAAGCTCATCACAGTTTCAACACATGGAAAGTGGTCAGGCTCAGGCGGAAACTGTGTGGCTACAGCCGTTGTGGAAGCAATTGTTGCAGAATCTGTTGACTGTGTGATGGTAGGTGCAGTGGCTGTGGGTGAGTTTGCAAGTGGAGCCAGTATTGGGAATATCGCGCTTGGGCTGGTGCCAGTTGGATGGTAGGAGATGGCAGCTGGGTAGGAAGCCTGGACAGTAACAGGAGCAGCTGTCAAAATGGATGTGAGTTACAGGAGATTCATGCTTCAGGATCTGATGTGACAGAAAGAGAGCAAGGCACAGAGTTCCTCAACAACATGTGGCCCAAGTGGCCGTGACCTGTTTAGTAACAGCACAGCTCAAGTTTGGCAGGCGATGAGTGCGGATGGCGCACGTAGCAAACAGGTCCACACACCTTTATCTGGCTTGCGCATGCTGCAAAGGTGGTGTACAACGACAGAGCAAGCACCAGGGTCACGAACACCATGGTGCATAACAGCTTGCAAGGGCTGGCACGACCACGGCTAGGTTTCAGAAGAACTTGCTGATTCCAACGGGGGGCGATGTGCTCCTGCATCCGAACTTTTATTCAACCAGATGTGTAACCCGGAGCTGTCTTGCAGACTTGATTCTACTGTTGACGTCAGCGAGGTCACACTGCATACTCTCATAAATCACAACAATGCGGTGAATGTCGGCAAGCGTGTCAGCGCTTCATCCAGGTTCAGATGTGGCACCAGCAACTAGCTTGTACAGTCCGAAGTCAGCTTGTGACGCTATAAATACCCACAGAGAGACCTTACCTGACTGAGGGCCCCAGGCGCAGGATCTGCCATGCTGCGCATCATCGTTGGAAGTGTACGATGTCAAGGCTAGCTATTGCGTACTAGCGCAAAAGAATGCGAAGTCAACGCTTGTCAACGCAGGCGAAGTCAACGGTTATGAAACCTTGGGACCGCCACAAGCCAGATTCCTGTGATATAGGCCAGATTCCTGAAGTGCATGCTGACCCAAATAAATCTCTCGTGTTTCAGTCCCAACGTGTCGAAAGATCTCAGGGATCAAAGCTATATGCCATGATGTGCAGTGCTGCGACGAATTTTGACTTGGCCAACTTGTCTTAATAAGATAATATCCGTCAGGTCTGCACTGAAACCTTTGCTCAGGATCCAATCAAAAGTACACTTAGAGTCTAGCTATACTCTTAAACGGCATGTTGCAACAGCACGTCTGAGTCATCATACCAAGTCAATCCACTACCGCTGCAGTCTTATCAACGCATGTCAAAGACAGCGCTCCTCAATTGTAGTTGCCACAAGCCAGATTCCTGTGATTGAATCTGCTTTTTGACCTGGCTTAAGTGGTGTGTCAAGCCTGACGTGTTTGGAGGTGCAGCAGCATTACCAGCAGGTGCAGCACAGCACCGCCTCTGTTCCTGCACACCCTGTCTGCTCTGCTACACTGTGCAATGCCTGCTGCAGTAGGCCAGCCAGCTCACACTGGCACCATGGCTTAAAATGTTACAAGTGTTGCAGCGCATGACATGAGACACTGCAGCATGTGCATAGGACAAGACACACACCCTGCTCTGTTTGCTGCGCTGTTGCCATTAACTAGCAGTTTGACACCCTGCATGCAGCCTGCTGTCAGCACAGGAGTCAAGCTTGCTGCTGAAGGGAGGACAGAGTGTCAACACCTCCATGTACTTCCACAAAGGACGTGTGGGAAGGGTCCCCTGTGCTAACCTGGGTTGGTCTATGTTTCAAAGACTGCCCCCAGAATGCCATCAGTAATCTCATTTCAGCTGGACCACTTATCATGCCATGTCCCTTGCCAGGAATGGAGTGGAACTGTGTAATGCTGCCTGCACAACAACGCAAGTTGCATCGTTCATTGCAGCTTGCTTTTGGTGCTGAAGCGCTGCAGTTCGTCATTGTGTCAATGGAGCCATAAACTGTGCTGCTTGGCATGCCATTGTGGATGTGCGCCTCCATGATTGTCCATTTTGTCTGATCAGCCACAGGTGCTGAAAGATCAAGCCAAGAGTTGCACGCAAAGCTGCAGAAACCTGTTCAGCTACACACTGAAACAGCGCCTACAACAGGACTTGCACGTTCCCCACCTGCGTGCGCAGAAAGCACATTTGTGCCTTGAAGACAGGCAAGCATACCTGTACGTGCAGCAGCGGCAGCAGTTGCCTGAGCTCTGGACTGTGGCACTTCTGTATCTTTGCTTCCATGTGTGATAAGGACGGGTGTTGCACTGCCAGCAGCCTGCTGCTGCTGCTGTAGTTCTATCAGACCCTTCAACTGCTGTGGTAGCAAGGCTGCGGCCACAGCAACACAGCTGCCCAGCTTGGCCTCACCCCTGCAGACGCAATAGGAGAACAAACATCAGTTGACAGTTATTCTGCAACCTTTGCATTGCTGGCAGGTAGCTGCTGCGCTGTCACATCATGTCAGCAGATACACTGCTGATGAGCATGCAAACTCAATCTCGGATTAGGTCTGAGTTGCAACCTTTTGTGTACATTGTGTACAAAAGCAGCTCATGGCAATCAAGCCCTTCAGAACACCTGTTTGATAAGTCCACACTAATATGTGTTGCAGCAGCACAAGGATGCAACACACAAGGGTTGCCAGATGCAAGCATCTGCTAGATAGTGCATCGCATGTGCAGTAGCTGACCTACAATGTAAGGCCAAATGTAGGGCTGCTGAGCCGCCTTGACTGAAGCCAAACAAATGGGTGTGTGACGCTTGCCAGCCATTGCTGCCTTGTAGACCTGCCAACACCTGCTGCAGCCATTGGAAGGTGCTGGTCACACTGTTGCTGCTGCTGTTTCCGCCCTGCATACAGTCAGCAGCTGTAAACGTCAAGCAATGCCTCAACAAAGTCAGGGCAGCTTGTGCTCTTGACACTGTGCTCATCGCAACATCTCAAATGTGCAATATTGTTGCAGGACAGATGGCCAAGGCTTCACAATGTATGTTTCATGCATAGGGTTGCATACATATGAGATTGAAGGCGCTCCATCTGACAGCAACTGTGTGACTCGACTCATACAGACCCAAAAAGATAGGGTGGGGAAGTGGTCCTGCTTACTGTAGGAGACTTGTCTTCATCTTCCTCACTATACCATGCTCTGCCATTTGGGGTGCCTGGCACACGCCCAATTGGGCC
>JAABUK010006842.1_pt1 | contig 16772 bp, 26 predicted proteins | sample 5559141 | NCBI WGS metagenome assembly JAABUK01 (sample SAMN10711869, study PRJNA513367) | rock metagenome | isolation source: Antarctica rocks | place: Antarctica: Victoria Land, Pudding Butte nord | collected 2016-01-03
AACAACCCTGTTGGACTGGGCCTGGTTGTTCTGAATGAGCTTCTTCAGCTGCTCCACCTCAGCGATCAGGGCCTGTATGGTGTGCCGGTCATCCAGCACGTCGCGCCAAGAAGTCGCGGGAGGCTTAGCAGGAGGTGTTGCTGGTGTAGATCCCGAGGCATCCGGAGAGGTTGCCGCTGTCGCTGCGGGCCGTTTCTGGCTGGCCTTGCGCTTCCTCCCAGCAGATTTCGGAGCACTTTTAGCTGCCGGCACTTGCGGCGCTGAGACCGTAGCCCACTAGCTGCCTCAAAGCTAGGGTTGAACCCTAGGAGGCCAATGGCAGTTGCGTAATTGGAGGCTGATGACATCGACCCCGAGCTCAGTCCACGAGTCGTCCACGAATCGAAACCGCGGTAGCAAGTTTTTGCAACGCACATACGCCATCTATATCGACTGCACCATGGCAGATTCACAGACTGGCACTTATGCGCTGAAGGTGCGCGGAGGCTACTTCGCTGATTGTGACTAGCTCAGTCAGAACTTGTCTCAAGTTTTGGTATCTCGTAGGTTGGTCTAGCACAGATGCTGAAGGGTGGCGTCATTATGGACGTCACCACTGCTGAGGAAGCCAGGATTGCCGAAGAGGCTGGAGCTGTAGCGGTGATGGCGTTGGAGCGAGTACCAGCAGATATCAGGAAGGAGGGAGGAGTTGCTCGCATGAGTGACCCCACAATGATTAGAGATATCAAGAAGGCTGTTACAATACCAGTGATGGCCAAGGCGCGCATTGGCCACTTTGTGGAGGCCCAAATCCTAGAGGCTCTTGAGGTTGACTATGTTGATGAGTCAGAGGTAATCATGTCATGAGGCAATCAATCACAGGTGCAACAGTCAGCATATTCAGCTATTGTGAGACAAGTTGTTCGTGGCCATGCAGCTGCTGCTGCTCCAGGGCAATTGATTCTGATGTCCTATGCCTTTTGATAGTGCTGAATTTGCATTTGCATATTTGTTTGTGTGCCCATGTTTTACAGTTACAACTAACAAGATACTGCAACTGTAGACTGGGGGCATTGCTGCAGGTGCTGACTCCAGCAGATGACATTCACCATATCAACAAGCACAACTTCAAGGTTCCATTTGTCTGTGGTTGCCGAGACTTGGGCGAGGCTCTTCGGCGCATTGCTGAGGGCGCAGCCATGATCAGGACAAAGGGCGAGGCGGGCACTGGGAATGTTGTTGAGGCTGTAAGGCACACCAGATCAGTGACAGGAGCCATTAGACAGCTGCAGACGCTAGATGATGATGAGTTGTATGTGTATGCAAAGGAGATCAGGGCGCCGGTAGACCTTGTACGCAAGACCAAGCACTTAGGCAGGCAAGAGTGCAGACTCATCATGACCTGCCTCCTGCTGCCGCTGCTGCTGCTGGCTCTTGCATCTTGGTTGTGTATGGCAAAGTTCTGCATACACATACCCTGCGCATTGAGTCAATTTGCCCTTACATGTGGTATGATGTATATGGTGACTGGTCTCAAATCATGTTCCAGGATGCATGACGCCTGCAAGCATCAGCAAGCACAACATGTCAGTGTCAGCAAGAAGCCATTACTGCTTCCTGCTGAGCATGGCGCCTGCGAACATCAGCAAGCATGTCATGTCAGTGTCAGCAAGAAGCCGTTTTCTGCTTCCTGCTGACACTGGCAGCTGAATTAGCTGCTGCTGTTGCCGCTGACATCTGTTTGGTCGCTGCAGGTTGCCAGTGGTGAACTTTGCAGCAGGCGGTGTCGCATCACCAGCAGATGCAGCCTTGATGATGCAGATGGGTGTGGATGGAGTGTTTGTTGGCTCAGGCATCTTCAAGTCGGGGGACCCTGCCAAGCGTGCACGTGCTATTGTGCAAGCTGTGACCCACTACAACGACCCCAAGATCTTGGCTGAGGTGTCTTGTGGTCTAGGGGAGGCTATGGTTGGCATTGACTGTCGCACCAAGGACTTCAACAGCTATGCTGCACGCTCTGAGTAGATTTTGACGGCTGCTATAGCTTCTCTGCATGGATAAGGCTGCGCAGTATGCCCTGATTATTGTAGGGGTGTCTGCAGCTATGTAGACGCTTTGCTGAGAGCTAGGTATTGCTTTGAGGGATCTCTTTTGGAATTGTGGCCGTCAATGTTGTAGTCAATGTGTGATTTGCAACACATTGAAACAAATGAGGTTACTTGCCTGACTTATTGAAACCATTGTGATTTTGCTGTATTGTGGATCAGCTCCAACAGTAGGTCCTGTTGTGTGCCTTGGAAACGGTTGAGTACCCTGTGTGTGTGTGTGTGTCGGCCTGTTTTGTTACATCGTTTTAAATTCTTTACGCCACGTATATCTGTTGTGCTCGTGTAAAAGCATCTGTAGGGCAAGTTGTGTGAAGTTTTGCTATTCAAGTGTTGATGTCGCACTGCATGGTTGTCAAATTCGAAACGGTCCAGTACACCCTGGCTGCAATGCAACTTCACAGGTTGACATGGTACCTATGTGGGCTTTATGGTTTGCATGTCCTAGCAGCAGATCCAGGGGCAGGAGATTCGCTTCTATGATGTCGAAAGCACAATCTGCATTTATCACCATAGCTCTGATTGAAAAGCTCTTGTACTTGAGAGATCTTGTGCTCTTGCGTGACATGTGCATGTGTGTTTGACAGTGCAGATGGTGCACAGCATCTCACACTTTCTGTGCTTTCTTCCTGATCAGCTAATATTATTGATTTGATCATGAATGTGAGAGCGGGGCTTAGGGTGGATCACATAAACACTTTAGTTAGCTCTAGATGGTTGATGTATGCTTGTTTGCTGCCTATAAAGGCCTTCTGCACCGCCCACTGTGCTGTTTGCTATTGCAGAGACATATGTGTAAGTGATGTATATGCAACAGTGCAATATTGCAATTAACTGCTATTGGCCTCACTGCTCAAATGGAAAGAAAAGTGACCCCTAGCCAAGCGACTTACACACATGGACGAATACCTATTGAGAAGAGCTGCTTGCAAAGCTTCCACACTGTTGCCAAAGGCTGTCTGCTGGTCCACTGATGTGTCATTCATAGAACCCTTTTCAACTACAATGGCAAGGTATAACTCATGCAATCTTGGCCAAGTTGCCATCTGCACAATCTGCTTGGGGAAGTGAGGCAGGATCAGCCTTGCTGCCTCCAGCCGGGACAACCTTAAAAGGGGGTCAGGAAAACAGCAAAAGCTGTGTGAGGTCAAAGTAAGCTTTGTCAGCTGTGCCAAGTCTCCAAACCATTCAGGCAGATCTTTCTGCTGCAGTTGAGGCAAGTGAAGCTCGCGCAAGCTGGGATAGCCCAGCAACTGAGCAGGAACAGGACAAGTCATGCCACAGACCTTGATTATGTTCAACTCAGGCATTGTGGAAGGCCAACCTTCAGACAGCTCACTGAAAACGGCGTTGGGTACACAATTGTAGCGTGCAGACTTCCGGAGGCAACGCCTGCCAGTGTCACGCATTGTTTGATCGTCATGAAGCTCAAGGTAGGTCAGCTGTGTACAAGTTTCCAGGCTATGCAGCTTGTAACCTTTGTGTCCCAACACCAAATGCTTCAGGCTGACACAGCAGCACTGAGGAAGCTGGATGTCCTGATTGAACCCCTCAGACATCAGATGCAAGCATGTCAGCTGTGAACAGCTCCGCAAATCTAGCAGCTGCCCTGTGCTCCTGTCCAGGGTCAGTTGCTGCAGCGAAGACAGGCATTGGGCCATTCTGGAAGCATAGCTTATGTCAAACTTGTCCAGACTCAAGACCCTCAAGCTGCTGCTCATTTCAGCCAAAGTCAATATGAGCTGGTCTTCGTCTTGTTCTTGGTGTGGGACTTGGCTTTGAGGTGGTTCAAGGCTAAAGCTCAGCTCTGTCAAAGAGGGAAACAGCTGCAGAATTCCAACATCTTGCTTTACACTGCTGTCTTGTACACAGAGACTGGTCACTCTAACAGCCAGTGGAAGCCTGCACTGAGGAGTCCACCACTGACAGCCTGTGTCACAAAGTCTGTGTTAGGTCTACGCAACAAGTAGCAGAAACTAAACTTGAACCGCAGCTATACTGACAAAGGCACGAACCATATGATACACACCTGAACGGAGCGCGATTTCAGGTCCTGAAATTGAGCCTGAGACCGAGCTTGTGCAAGTGGCAAGAATGTTTTCAAGGGGTGCAACTGTGTCTGTACAGAAATCTATGATGCTGACGTGTGTTAGGGCTGGCCAGCGGCGAGCCAGCCAAAGACTAAAACTAGACGGCAATGAGGGCACCGACTGCAGACTGGGCACTGCGACCTGCAGAATGGGGGCCTTAGAACACTGGAGGATTATGTCTGATGTGCCTGTGCTGTCCCTGGAATATCCTGGTACGCCTGTACTGTCGGTCAGAACTATTGACAACCGTGTACCGTACAAAGCAGCCCAAGTTTGGGGGTTCCGCATTGCTTGCCTCCAGCTTTTACAGACTTGTTCACAAGTAAGCCTATCAAGTAAGCTGACTTGCTCGAGAATATCTTTGAGGACTACGCTGGGCAAATCAGGCAGGCAGCAAATGAGGCCTGCATCGCGACCGCGCCAGCACTCGCGACGCAGGTCTGACTCAAATCGTCTGAGTGCTGCTGTAGACGCGTTGGCTGGCAGTGCAAGAAGTCAAGCTTCACGCATGCGTATACCGGCGGTTCAGCACGCGTACCGTACACGCACCACGTGCACAAGACGCAAAACTGACACCGACGCCTTAATCTCAAATACACTTTCCAAGGGTACACTAACTTGCAGAGCGTGGTAAAATGCCTGGATCGTAGGGGTGTTGCATCACATACAGTATGCAGTCAAGCAAGGCTGCGTTAGGCTGCGCAATGCATTGAAATGCATCTCGGAGGCTATACGGTATTTACAAATTTGCTTGTTTGTACACATCCAGCATCATGCTCAAAGCCTTCATGAACACAGTCACAGCAATGCATTGCTGGCTGCCATGTTTAAAACGATGGCACACAAGCCCATTTTAGCATTGAACTTCAAAACCCAAGAAATAGGTTGAAATCTGGATAGATGTCATCTGTAAGCGAGCAAGCCGATCGGGAGTGCAATTGTTGCAACCCATGACTGCATAGGCTGCTGTCCCTTCAAGTGCTCATATTACATCCTTGGTGCATACAGATACCATATGCCATGATAGCCACCAGCTGGACTATGCAAGGCTCATATATACATACATGTTGCTCAAGTTTTGCCTAACTACCAAACTAGCAAAAAATGCTGCAGCAGTCAGAAGCCCAATGTATCAAGACTCAGCATATAGTACAGTGGGGAAAAGTTCCCCATATGGTGAAAGCATGGCTTCCAAGATACATGCTACACAGCAGGCAGCATAACATAATTACTACTGTCAATGCTTGACAACAAATCCTGCATAAAGCTAAAACAAAACAAAGCCATGAAATATGGCACGAACTAATTTGCAACTCTATATGTCTTGGCACAAGTGATTCAAGTTCTACTACCAAACAGTACAAAAGGTACTGTGTAGTACAAGTTGAATCGTGCATGCTGTAAAGCCGCTGTTGTCAAGTGTCAAGTGTCAAGTGTCAACTATGAACCACAGCGCTTCTGGGCTTGTCATTGTGCCAGATATGCCAGCCATGCCAGAACGTTAGCAACAATCAACAGAAATGAATCAAAACGGCTCTCCCCTTGTCTTGCCTGCACATCTTCATGCCAAAACACAATACCCCAATATGCTTGAATGAGATCACAAGGGGCAGCAGCAGCCAGGACGCTGCCATAAGTCTTCAGGAAAAGATGCTGAAAGTGATTTGCATCAAGCTCAACTTCAGCCGTAAGTTTTTAGGAAAAGATGCTGAAAGTGATTTTCATCCAGCTCAACTTCAGCCGTAAGTATTCAGGAAAAGATGCTGACATTGATTCTCATCAAGCTCAACTTCATTTGCATAGCTGGGAGACTTTCGATGCCCACATAGTATGGATCCAGGAGGACACCTCACAAGGCTGCCCAATCCGCAGCATCATGCTGTGGCAGCACAGCACAGCACAGCACATGCTGAGGCAGCAGGTGTGACAGCATTCTGCTGCTCTAGGTTGCTGCCTCAGCGCTGGTGGCGATGAATTGCATGCACAGGGGTGGGGTGGCCTTGGCTAGGGCCAAAATGGCCTCTGGAACGGCCCACAGCCCCTCTCCAGAAATCAGACCAGCAGCTGCTGGCACCTGGACACAACATGCGCTGATTTGTAACATGGCACTTGCGACCTGACAGTAGCATCACAATATGCGGGTATTTGGCAGAGTAATGCAGTCAAGTGGCACACAGGATGTGGATACACGTAACCTGCCAAGCAAGTTGCATTGTAGTCTTGTGTGATCTTGAAGGCACTCAAAAATGTCTCGATTGCTTGACAGCTGAAGCTGACCATACAACCAAGACCAAACAGAGATCAACATTGGTACAATGCTCTGGTTGTGGGGTGAGTGTGCAGGACCCTGTGGCCTACACAGGCAGAGCAAGCCTGAGCTAGCGCAGCAAATCAAGCACAGCTGAGGAATTAGGCTCACCAGGTAGTCAGTAGCAGTTGACATGCTAATCAAGTCCCAGCTCAATCTCACAATGGAACCCAACCCCATGTCCACAGCCAACCTGCACACCAATGAGCACCTCAAGACGCTTTGACTGAGGCACTGAATGAGTGTAGCTTGTGGAGCATGCATAACAGTAATCAGGGCACTTTGAGTGAGGCACTGAGACAATGGCAAGTGATGGCACTCAAGAGGGGAATGCAGGATCAATGAGCCGCCCCTGAGAGGTCCTGCACAAGTAAGCTAGCTCTGCTTGACTCATACAGACTTTGAGAGCCAACCATGCAGTGGACAGGTGGCATTTCAGCTTGCAGATTGATGACATTGGCTGACAAATGCATACTGCTGATGGCTGACAGCAACTTAATGGAGCCACGGGCAGCAGAACAGAAGTGCGTGCATCAGCAAGCGCAGCTGTGGCTCAGCAACAGCAGCTGTGTCTTATGACAACCGAACTGTGGGAAAGCTGGTTAACAGCAGCTGTGTCTTATAACAATCAGCAACAAGGAGACAATACATACCAGGCTCCCACGACGAGAGGAATAGCCATGGCCATTGGCACCGGGGTGAAACGAGCAATCTTCCTGGGGCCAAAGTCCCTGAAATAACATCAAGCTGCCTTCTCAGCTTGGTTCGCTATGGTGCAACACTGAGCCTCCCACTCAGTCACATTGTTTGGCAGACTCAACAGATCCAGTGTGCAGACAGCAAGTTCCTTGCTGGTTTGATTGAAAGGTGTGCAGCAGCTGCTTATGCAACCACGACAGCATTGGCCGCTTGGGGGGGGTGTGTCCTTCAGCATTGTTGATGTACTAGGCACATGCCATCTGGAAGAGATGGCATTTGACGCACTGCCTGTGCACCTCAAGATGAGCTAGAAGCGCTTGCACAGATCATAAGACATGTCTGTGGAAACGGCACAGAACTTGGCACTGGCATGTGCATGCTGATGACAAGAAGCAGAAGGGGACAAGTTGCTGCTCGGTGCAAAACTGACCTGAACATGGGCAGGAAGAAGCAGACGAAGAAGAAGACTCCAGCAATGGCAAAGCAGTGCTTGGGCAGGTTCTTGATGCCTGCACAACACCAAAAAGGTATCCTGAATTCTGTCAATGCATAATTAAGCACATGAATGGGTTTTCCCCCCCGTTTCCAATTCTGTCAACGCATGAGTAAGCACATAAATGGTTTTTGCCCCGTTCCCACAAACACCCTGAGGCAGCCTGATACAAGCCAGCTGTCTTTCTGCCACAGGGTGAAGCACTATGCATGACATACACAACCAACAAACAGCAGCGTCCTTATCATGCTTAGATCCCAAACACCACTGACATGCACATGACACCAAGCAACGCCTAGTAGGTACCTGGCAAGAACGTCTGGTTGGAACGCATGTGAAATATTACTATTAGTAATATTATTATAAGTAATAGTATTATTACTGTTATTACCAAGCAATGCCTGGCAAGCATCATCTAGGCAAGCGTGTATCAACAGAACGGTACTATTGCCCTGAGCATCACTCATGGAGGCAGCGGAGAATGGTCTGCAATTACCTTCAGTGGAAACAATAGCAGCAGCCAGGTTGACATAGGCTTGCGGCGCAGCATACTGTGAATTGGCACTTCCCAATGGGATGCCGCTGGTGATAGCAGGCTGCATAACCAGGCAGCAGACATCAGAAGCAGAACTAGTGTATGCTGTTCACACACAGAGTTCTTGCATATCAGGTGTCATGCAGTGCAAAACAAGCTGTCATTGGACCTGCAACACTGCAGCACTGCAGCAGCTGGCAAAGACTGCGAATAGCACAGCCATGCAGTGTGCAATAGGCAGACACTCCTAAACAATCAGCATGAGGTTGACAGTTGCACATGATGCAGACTGGTCCAATGTTGTATTGGCATGCAAAGATGATGCACGGTGTGCTGACCTGATAGTAGAGGTAGTAGAAGATGACTGGAGCCATGACCAGTCCAACACACTCTCCAATCAGCTGCATCAGAGACACACATGCTGCGTCAGACACACATGCTGGATCGGGCTGGATTAAGGATCAAGCTGGCAGCACTGCTTCAGCATACCACCATGTGATTTCTTGCACAATGCCCACACAAAATCAGAAGCAAGCTGCCAATCAAAACAAGCCCTGAAGGTGCATAAGTTAAGGCCAGTTCCCTTGCATATGGCAGCCCCCAATTTCACTTGAAGGTGCTGCAGTGATGTTGACATGTCTGACTTGCAGGATGGCGCAAAGGGGACAGCACTTCTTGTGCAGGCAAAAGCAGTGTGTGTGCAAACGTAAGCATTCTGTGTGGTAAGGGCATTTTCTGTGAAGGAGAAAGCATTTTTTGGTGAAGGGGACAGCACTTTGTGCGAAGGGAAAAGCAGTTTGTGTGAAGGGAAAACCAGTTTGTGTGAAGGCAAAAGCAGTTTGTGTTGAGGGAAGGCTGACCTGAGTGCAAAGCAGAGCGCGAGGGTGGGCCAGAGTGTAGTAAGCAGTCTTGAAGTCACCCATGATGCTGGATGCTGCATTCACAGCAGCACCAGCAATGCCAGACATGACCAAGGCTGCTACAACTGCCCCCTCTTCGTTTGCCCTGCCGGCCCAGGCCCCGATGATGAAGACCCCCAGGGTGGACCAAGCGCTTGTGATGTCCCAGTCGGTCAAGCCTGAACAGCCAAATGCGCACACTTTGTCAACTATTCATTTGACAAAATTCTGCATGATGCGTGTGCAAGTAGTAGGAGGATGGAAGGTTTTCTCCACGTCTTCAGGCAAACAAAGTCAAGATGTGCTCAAGATGTGCTGTGAGGGGACCCAGAATCAAAAGATGAGCACTAAGTACAGCTGTTTGTTCAACCACTTTATTAACTGTACAGCTCATAAACAACACCTGTTTCTGGACATGCTCAGCGCAGCCCATGCACAGCAGTTGCAGTTAGCAAAAAGTTGAGATTGCAGAGGTGTGTACATCACATGGCGGGATCATCACATGGCGAGAACATCACATGGCGGGAGAAGGGTGTATGGAGGCTTACCAGCACAGTAGGCGTTGATGATGGAGAAGAAAGGAGCAACGAGGTACACCACCAGGCAGTAGTACCTGTACACACCAACACTGGTTTCCCACAAGAAAGCAGACACATTTTGCGCCTCATTGGTGTGATGGCTGCATGAAGGCATCAGGCATGCTACTCCTTAGTTATACATGCACCCCAGGACTTTCAGGTCAAGGAATGAAACACACAGAGGCCAACCGGCAGGAACAGCACAAATGTAGATCGATCACCAATGCAGAGATGCATAGACAACAGCAGAAAGCTGTAAGGTCATTTTACACACTTGCATGCATGGTACTCTGCACAAATGCAGAAGCAGAAAGCCAGCTGTAATAAGGTCAAATTCCACAATTGCATGCATGTTTCAGGCAGTTCTTGGCTCCAGCTATTGCACCCATTTGCATGCACAGGGTGGCAGGTGGGTGGAGCTAAGGTGGTCAGGTGGTTAGGGTGGTTAGGTGGTTACCACTTGGCTGGGGGGTACAGCTGGGGAATGGTGCCAGTTCCAATGGCCACAAAGCAGAGGTAGCCCCCCACCGCCACCCACCAGGGGATGCTGTTGGACAGGAACACATACTCAGACAGACGCCTCTCATCTTCAGTCTCAGTCACAATCCTGCCTTGTGGTGGACGACCAATGGTGCCAGCACCTACAACACAACAACGATTTTTTCCCCCGCACTCAACACAATCAGGGTTTTTGTTTTTGGGTTTGGGGGGGAGACAATTTATTGCACGAAGCAATGATAACAGCCTCAAAGACAACAGCGTTATGACTGTCATCATGTTCATGAGATGTGTTACTGCAGGGATTGCCTTGCATTCTGCTGCCACTCTGAAAGCTGGTCTGCCTCTGGTGCCTGCTGCTGAACACAAGCACCAACTCACCACAAGCTTTCAAGAAAATTGCTGTGTCATCAATGCAACCTCACTTTCACAATATATGCATGCCGGCGTGGGTGACACACATTGGCTGTATTTGCTCAACACATGCCCGCAGACAGTTGACTGGGGAACAGCGAGGAAGGTAGGGGGAAGGGGGGTTGGGGCAAGGGAGCCTGGAGGGGAGAGGGGGGGTATGTACCTCGGGGGTCCACTTTGCCAGTACGGCTAGCCCTCCAGGACCTGTACATGCCCCGGCTGGCCAGAATGGTCACCTTCAAAATGGTGTATGCTCCTTCTCCTGCATCATTCACACTGCCCATTGAGCACCCAATGTGCAGTATTGGACACAATGTTGTTAGTGACAATTGCAGCAGAAGAAGCCTGCGTGAGTGATCTGCTAGGAGCAAGAGTTGTCCATCACAGCATGTCTCTGGCTTGTGCACACACACTGCTGCTGCAGGATGACCAGGGCATAAGTGCCCCTCTCTGGGCATCTGATCATTGCTGTGAAAGGCAGTTGTTGCCCTGTAGCAGAAGTCAGGTGCCCATGCATCAGCAGAGCTGCCCGAGCATGACATGCTGCCATGCTGCACACAGCAAGTTCTGCAAGCCAACATGCCGCACACAGCAAGTTCTGAAAGATACCATGTATGATCACACAATGAGGCATACATGGCTAACAATCGTCTTCAAAGCATCAGGTGGAGGCAATGCAAGGGCTTCCTGCAGTGGCAGAACTGACTCACCCAAGAACATGCCCAGAGCTGTAAAAACTTGGTATGCATAGGTTCCCCTGACATCCTTGGCATTGGACCAGGTTGATTTGGGGGGGTACCAGACCCCAGCATGCTGGTTTGCGACCGGCAGGATGATGCCAAACATGATGATGGCTCCAAGCATCATGGATGCATTCACGGCGTGAGGCACCTGTGCAACACATGATGATCAGCCAGCATACACTCTTCACAGCATGAGGCACCTGTGCAATATATGATGATCAGCTAGCATGCACTCTTCACAGCATGAGGCACCTGTGCAATATATGATCAGCCAGCAAACACTCTACATGGAGTTGCGTGGACCGCAGCAGTCTTGCCTCGGGTGTGCATTGAAAACTGCTGTACATGCAGGCGCCATGATTGGGTTGACCGATTGTTAATGATTGAGCAAGCTGGCGACAGGCAATGAGCATGCAGACAGCTGACACTAGGGTATGAAAGATCTGCTATGTGATGGAGCTCAGCTCTGGCTTTGTAGAACTTCTGGCAAAGTCATGAGACACAAGTGATGACACAAGTGATGACACATTTGATGACTAAGCATGCTGACAGACAGTCCATGACCACAGCACTGTTGAGCTCCTTGCACAGGAAACTATGTTTGATGTGCATGCAAAAGGTGCAAGAACACTGACCAGCATTCCAACTCCAACATATGTCAGCTCAAAGTCGAACTGCCATGTGTACTTCAAAGCGTGAGTACCAAAGGTTGGGAAGCTGCCAAATCCACAATCTCCAGACCTACATGGTGACACCTGACAATTACAATAGCCAATAATACCGATATTGCTGTTCATGCTTTTTGGCTCATGATGGGCTAGGTACACATAAGGCATGTCTTATCTCTCCAAAGCAGTCAGTTCATGGTGACACAAGGTGAGTCCTGATTGCTGAGTGCTGCTGTCAGGCTACACAGCATGACCTGTCTTTCACATGCAGACTACGGCATGAGTTATCATGCCACACTTACCAATGCAGGGCTCCTGAGTGCAACAAACCTGAAAAGTAGCATGCAGATGTGCTGACTACAGCAATCTTACTGGCCTGAAGTGTTCAATGCGGGCTCATTGCATGAACACAGGACAGACATGCAACCGCAATCATAGCATCCTCTGCCCATGTAACAGGCAAGGAACAGAGTCGGCATTGAGCTGGCATTGATTTGAGAAGGGCCCGAGGTTGATGTCTGTTTGGCTTCCCTGTTGTCGTTGCGTACAACATGACAGTATAAGGCTTGAAATGCCGAATGGCTTGCAACATCACAGCCTACAGCCCGAAAGATCACAGCATACAGCATGCATATGCAGCAATGATACTGACGCACCCAGAGAAGAACCATTCGAACAGATCCCACAGGAAAGCAACGCTGAAAGTGATTCCCAGCACACGCAGCTGCTTGCGCGCCTTGTCCTCGCCCTTCTTGGTGTGCAGCGACTTGATCAGAGTACCAGCTGCAGGTTGCAGTAGCAGCGTACTCAGTTACTCATGCATGGCTGACTGTGCACCAAGCAAAAACAGCTTTGATGCAAAGTGCTCACAAAGCACCAACTAGCCACTGTCCGATAACACAAGCATAGGAATATGTTCAGAACTGACAGACATCACACATTCACGCATGGTGGTGACAAAATGACTGCAGGGTGCCATGAAGGGAATTGGGTTGCACAAGAAATGAGGCTGTGTTGTAGTAGAGAACGTGATTCAGCAAGGGGACAGACAACTGATGTTGCCTTTTGACAAGGATTGGGCAGAATGCTGGAGGGTGTGGCATGCACCATACCTGCTGTTGGAGAAGGCCATGGCAGCTTGAAGTCAATGATCATGGCCTGCAGGTACACACTTACATTACACTCACAATACACTTACATTACACTCACAATACACTTACAATACATTGTACAATCACACACTACAGTGGCCCCTTGGAAGAAGTAGAGACACAAGCAAGACATGAGCTTTGAACCCACAGCCAGCCTTGATACTTGTGTATTCATAAGGATGCAAGGACATGACAGCATGCAAATGGAATGATGGACAACTTGACACAATGCCAAGCCGCCTGTACACATAAGATGCTGTTTGAACTTGCAAATTGTCTGTCATGACAATGTGAGCACGCACCTTGCGCAGCACCAGCACTACAAAGATTCCAATGAACCCAATGCAAATCTGCACCAGGCACAACAGCTGATGTCAGCATCACATCACAGAGCTGCTAGTTGCTTATTTGAGATACTGCGCTCAAGACATGACTGCAAACCAGTCCAGCGCAGTGAATGCAGCTACCTGGTAAGGCAAAGTCCGTCCAATTGTTGGGTTGTATACATCAAGAGCTGTGATGCCAGCTTGACCTGCAGCAAATACGAGACTGCTCAACAGACTTGTAATACTGAAGGCAGACTTCTGGGAAACATTAAAGACAAGACCCAACTGCGCCCTGGTTTGATAATTGTGCAAAGCACTTGGGGTGTGCAGAAACATGAGTGTACCTTCAAAGTTGCCAATGATGGGACCAGAGAGAGCAACCAAGAAACTGTGGAAGCCGCCACCCCAGTTAAGATCAAGTACGCTGTTGGCCATGGTTTGAATGATGGTTGTTTCTTGAGGATAGTACCATCCTGCAAGTCACCAGCATGACATGGCATTGTAGTGTGCTTAGCAGGTTGTTAAACAGACTGCAGAAACAAATGATCTGGAGGTGCACGCAGAGCATGCACAATGTCAGCATGGTTTGATGTTCAACAAAAACACACATCTATGAAGAGAATGCAGGGCAGTGAGTCTACCTGAGCCTAGTCCCACCTTGACCATGCAAGGGATGACTACAAATCGGATTGCACCAAAGCCCACAATGCATGATGCCAGTCCGAAGCCCTGCACAGACAGTAAGCGCCCCGTCAAAGATGCGTAATCAAGAATGCATGAGAGCAGGCACAGGAAATGGCACAAATTAGCCCAAACAGTGTCAAAACAAACCACTTGCACTTCAGGACACAAGTGCATCAGGACACAAGTTCATTCTCACCGGAGAGACTCCAGCCTGGAGTCCAAGCTTCTGTTGAACCTATAAAACAACATGGACAGTGCTGAGCGCCAATAGTTTAGCAACACAAATGTGTGTATACGTCGCCACACGCAGCACACTGATCAGAGGCACACGTGAAGAAGTTGCAGAGTCGAAAACGGTCTGGAAACTCACGATGGCGAAGAAAATTCCGAGGCCGGCTCCGATGATCAACGCACGTAAAGTGATCTGCGGCAAATCAATAAACGTCAGGCTTGCAGCTATGGACGACAGGATGCACGCACATGTACATGTGGGTACAGGTCAGATCAGGACTCATTTGCATAAGCTGAAGACCATTCCAACACCTGTTTGCGCCAGTGTGGTAGGGCTTCAGCTGCCTCCTTCACGTTGAGCGGCTCGCGCTCTTGACTGTCCTCGACGTCGGTCGGTTTGACGCTGGGGTCAGCATATGCCTGCCCGATTGCGTGACTGGCAGCCTTGTCATCCATGCTTGTTTGGTCCAAGTCCTCCCCCATATGTGCGCCCTCCATACTGGCTTGGGGAGGATGCATCATCAGTGTCCTGTCCTTCGTTGTCGAGTTCTTACCGAATAGCTCCCCTAGTTTCCCCATGGTGGCACGTTGACAGCCTGCTGAAGATACCACCCTTGTGTAGAGTAGAGTGTGACTAGCGAGAAGTGCGCAAGGCCTTTTGAGCGTCGGAGAATTGCAAGGTCCTCTCTGATGTCGGTTTGACGTCTTGTACAACAGACGCAAGGTCAACGACCACATACATTACGAAAACGCATGTGGGCACGCGTGGCCCGCCCGTGCGCATACGTAAATGAGCCTAATCGGGCAAGTGTCAGGAAACAGAGTCCAAATACAGCAAATCCAATGCTGTCCGATCAGTAAAATGACAAAGATCAGTCATATTAGCCTTTATGGTATCATGAGATCATGACATCCTAGGAGGCCTGCTGAGAACTGTCCGGCCTGGAAGAGCCCAAAAGTTTGCCGCCAGTTGACGTGATTAGCAGCTCTTTTCAATCCCAAAACTCAATTTCAACAGACGCAAACGCATCTCGCAATGTGTGTGTAGCCAGAATAGACCTATAAGACGCCTACCGAGGTAGTACAGTGAGGGAAGCAGATGTGCATGTGTCACTGCATAACACAGCATCAATAACACGGCATGCATGATGCAAACTGGTCATCTCTCAATGCTCCCAACGATACACATCTTTGACCGCAAGCAACTGGAGCATACATAGGCATAAGGTGACACATCCTGCTTGTTATAATACTGCAGCATGTTAGGTGCGGCACACAATGCAAGCTGCGGCTGCTGCAGACAATGCAGGAGCGGTGTGAATTGGCGAATCAAAAATAGCCAATGGCTGGGTACACATACATTTACACGCATTCTACAATGCAAGCATGGCAGGATAGAAGCAACTCTGCATGCGTACCTGGCCCTTGGTGTAAGCTACTTGTGTTGTATTGGGTCATGCCAATGGCCTGCTTGATTCTGGTGTACCAATGAAGGCAAGCTGCTGATTAGGAGTGCCCAGCAGGTGGGGGATCCCCTTGTCCTGTATTCACCCTGCCGTTGCCCGAAAGAGTCTTGCTGAGCCTTGACCACTGATGACACATTCTGTCACCCTGTTGAGTGCCCTTTGTGTGTGTTCTCAAACCCAGCTGATTTGCATCATGATGTCATGCCTGGCTGCCAGCAAGATGAGACAAACCATGAGGAGCGCAAAAGCTGCATTGAGAAGCAGTAGCAGCACTCCAAGTGCGTCCAGACTTTGGCTGACAGCCACATTACCTGTGTCCACAGTGTAATTGCCATACCAGTAAGGTGTCATGATACCTGCAGATAAAAACATCATGCAGCCTCATGGAAAAGGCTGCATCGCTCACCAGCTAACAAGTTGAGCATGTAAGCAAGCATCATCTGTCCCTCAAAAACAGCTGGCAGGTGTCGGCACACAAAGTGTACACAAAAAGCAATGTCACAAAGCTAAGGGTGTCAAGCCTTCTGCCAGGAAGTGACATGTACTCTTTGTGAAGTGAGGGCTTCACAGGGCTGACAATCTGTATGCATGGTGATGCCCACAAGCAGGACCATGAGCATGCTGGTTGGCTAACAGAAGGGAAACAATACAATGGCACAGACCTATGCTGAGACCAGTTCCAGACCCAGATGTTAGGCCTGCACCACACTGACAACAGCATTGTCTGCGTGCTACATCTTCAGCTCTGGACTTGGCGCTAACAGACACTTGATTCAATGTGGGTCATGTTGCAAGCAAATTCAGGAATATGGCCTGATGCAGCTTTCCCGCTTGATGCGGCCATGTAGACTTACTGCAGTGGCTGCAACTCATGCCACTAGCACGTAGCAACTGCTGGTCCTGCA
>JAABUK010006843.1_pt1 | contig 16772 bp, 10 predicted proteins | sample 5559141 | NCBI WGS metagenome assembly JAABUK01 (sample SAMN10711869, study PRJNA513367) | rock metagenome | isolation source: Antarctica rocks | place: Antarctica: Victoria Land, Pudding Butte nord | collected 2016-01-03
TCGCCCGACTTGCCGTTGGCGAAGAACGGCCCCCGCGCGACGTCGCCCTGGGGGTAGAGGGGAACGGGCTCGGGCTTCCCCTCGGGCTTGCCGGCCTCGTCGAGCCGGGTGACGGTGGTGACAAATTCGGCGTCGCGGATCGGCTCGTTCTTGGGGTCGCGGGCGTTCGCGACGACGTCGAGCCTCTGGCCGAGGGCCACCCGTCGTGAATCGAGCTTGACCTTGACCTGGCTCTCGCCCTGGTCTTCCTTGCGGGCGAGCCAGAGGATCGCCTGGCGCCAGAACCGGGCATGGGCGACCCGCCCGAGGTCCTCGAACGACCGGGCCCAGGGCCAGGTCTCGCCGCCGAAGGCCAGGGTCCGCCCCTTGCCGATGTCCGAGAGGCCGATCAGGACCGGGACGTCGCGGGCCCCCTTCGTCCTGGCGAACACGATCGCCGACGGCTTCGGCTGTCCGAAGAGGTTGGTGCCGGTGATCGGCGGGAGGGCGTCCCAGATCCGCGCCGTCTCGGCCGGGTTGGGGCCGAGCTTGACGAGGTAATTGTCCAGGCCGAGGGTGTCGGGGATGACCTTCAAACCCTCCTCGGGCTCAACCTCGCCGTCGCTCGGGCTGATGTTGACCGGGAGGATCTTCGCCAGGTCGGTCGTCGCCCAGCCACCCGGGCCGAAGCTCGACCGGCCGCCGAGCATGATCAAGCCGGCCCCCCGCTCGGTCACGTCGGCGACGAGCATGCGGATCTGGGCCCGGGTGAGGTAGGAGGCCGGCAGGCCACCGAGGATGAAGACGTCGTACTGGCCGGGGGCGAGGTCCTCGTCGTCGAGCTGGCCCCGCTCGCCCCGGGCGGGCTCGCGGAGGACCCGGAGGTCGGCGTGGATCTCGCGGGCGGCGTCGAGCCCCCGGGTGAGGTATCGGGGCTCCCAGGAGAAGTCCGGCCCCTGGACGTAGAGAACTTTCAAGCCGCCCTTGAGGACGTCGAGGTAGGTGCTGACCTCGTTGTTGGTCGGCAACTGCTCGCCGGGCTTGGGCTTGATGCGGAGGGTTAGCCGCTTTTCCCCGGGGGTCTCCGGGATGTACTTGAACCCGGTGACGGAAACGACCTCCGTCCCTTCAGGGACCTTGACGGTCTTGGTGTCGACCGGCCGGACCTCGCCCTGGACGTAGAGCTCAACCTCGATCGGCTGGTTCGGATAGCCACGGACCGAGATCGACCCGCGGATCTCCGGCTGGTTCTTGACGAAGACGACCGGCCCGGCGACGAGGTCACGAGCCGCCAGATCTTTCGAAGCCTTGCCGGCCTCGGTCGTCCCCACGCCGACGGTCACAACCGGGATCGTCTGCGCACGGAGCTGCTGGGCCGCGACCACCGGCGAGACCCCTCCGTTGGACGCCCCGTCGGAGAGCAGGACGATCGAGGCAACGCGGACGCCCTGCATGTCCTTGACCGCCTTGAGCAGCATCGAACCGAGGTCGGTCTCGCGGCCGTTGGGAGGCTTCGCGTCGTCGGCCAGGTAGTCGCGGAGGTCGACGTCGAAACGGAGGGCCCTCACCTCCAGGTCCTTCGATTTCCCTTCGATCGACTTCCGGGCCGATTCGAGCGCCTTGCGGGCGACCTCCCAGCGGGTCTGGCCGCCGACCTCGTCGGCGCTCGTCATGCTCTCGCTGGAGTCGATCAGGAAGAGCACCGCGCTTTGCTGCTTCTTCTTCTCGTCGATCATCAGCGACGGCCGGAGCGCCGCGATCAGGCAGAGGACGACCGCCGCGATCCGCAGGCCGAACGCCACCCAGCGCCACGACCCCGAGGTGCTGCGGAGCTGCGCGCGGTAGGCCCAGATCGTCAGGCCCAGCACGACGGCCGAGGCGATGGCGACCAGGGCGTAGGAGCCGCCGATCGGCTTGAGGAGGATGCTCATGCGGCCCTCGTTCGCGGTGCCGGGGGAGGGGTCACGCCCGGGGGCGTGACCTTGTGAAACTTGTTGGCCAGCAGATTCTCGGCCGTGACGAGGGCGAGGATCAGGAGCATGATCCAGGGGAACAACTCGTTGCCATAGCGGCCGACCTTCTGGGCCCGGTCCAGGCTGGCGGCGTCGTCGGCGATCTTGTAATCGTCCTTGCCGCCGAAGAGCTTGTCGAGGTCATCCGGCTTGAGGGCGACGACCTGGGTCTCGCCGGTCGGGACGTTGACGCTGAAGCCGAGCCGCCGGGCCGAGCTGGTGGGCGTCTTACCCTCGACCGACCACTGCCCCTCCTTGCCGGGCGCCGGGACGAGCAGGATGTCGGACGCCGTGGGCGCGGCCAGGGGATACGACGATTTCGGGTCGGGCCCCTGGACGGTGTAGCTGGAGACGGGGACCTTGGTGTCGACCGTGAGGACGGCGTCCTGCCCGGCCTCGTAGTTGAGCCGCTCGCCCGCGGTCCCGGCCAGGTAGGGAATGATCTGGTTGATGACCTCGAAGAACGACCAGAACTCGGGGAGTTCGTTCCAGGTAGATGGGTCGGCCCGACGGGACAGGGGGGTGGTCCAGAGCAGGACGTGACCAGTCTTCGGGCCCTTGAAGGTCCGCTCCAGGAGAGCCGGGTTGCCATCGGCGTAGCGGAGCAGGACGCGGGAAGACTCATGAGGCTTGACGCCCCAGTAGCGCAAGATTGGCACGGCGGTCAGGTCGCGATCGAGCAGGTTCGGGTGGCGGTTGAAGATGGGATGGTCGTAGTCGGCCTTGGCGAAGATGGTGTTGGCCGGCGCGAGCTTCTTGTCGACCAGGCTCGCGGGCAAGAGGCTCGCCGCGCCCGGCTCGTAGCCGGCGACTTCGGCCCGGTCGCCTGGAGCGACGACGAGCCCGCCGCCCTCGCGGACGTAACCGGAGAGCTTGCCCCAGTCGGCCGGGGCGAGCCCGTCGAGGTTGAGAAGGAAAACGGCCGCGAAGTCCTTGGGAGCGAGCCGGACCCGATCGTGGAATTGCCGCTTCGTCTCGCGTTCGACCTTGTAGGGCGAAGGGGCCGCGCCCGGGGCGAGCGAATCGTCGGGCGAGAGGGCACTCTCGACGAACACGGCATCATAATTGATATCGGCCACGACGAGCACACGCATCGGCGGCTGGGTGGCGAAGGTGAAGTAGCGGACGTCGTCGAAGGCCATGAAGTCGGTCCCGCCGTTGCCGAGCTTGACCATCCCCTGATGGAGCGGGGATTCCAATTTGGATGGGGAGACGAAGGTCACCTCCTGCTCGCCATTGGCTTCGAGCTTCACCACCTTCTGATCCTTCTTCGAGCCGTCGAGCCAGAACTCGGCGACGCGCTCGGCCGCCGGCCCGGAGTTGCGCAGGACCGCCTTGATCTCGACGGGCTCCCCCTCGGTGACGACCGAGGCCGTCGGCTCGGCGGCGATCACCGCGACGTCCTGGATCGCCTTCGGGGTGAGCCGGAGGATGTAGGTCCTGGCCAGCTTCTTCGCTTTCCGGTTCTTATCCAGGGCCTCGGTCGTCCGGGTCGAGCCGAGTTCCCAGGCCGAACTGGCCAGGTCGGTCAGGACGTAGACTTCGCGGCGGGCCAGGTTGCTGGCGGCGACGGCGTCGCTGGCCTGGACCAGCGCCGCGTTCAGCGGGCGGTTGGCCGCTCGGAGGGTCAGCGCGTCGATCCGCTTGCGTGCCGAGCCCGGCGAGATGGCCACCGGCTTGACCGGGTCGGCCGAGTCGACGACGAAGACCTCGCTTTCCTCGGTCGTCTTCTTGAGGATCTCCAGGGCTCGCGCCTTGGCCTCGGTCAGGCGATCGGTCCCCTTCTCGGTGTACTGCATCGACATGCTGGTGTCGAAGACGAAGGCCAAGGCGGTGGGGACTTCCTGGTCGCCGAGGTTGGTCTCGGAGTTCAGGGTCGGCCGGGCCAGGGCCAGGGCCATCAGGGCGAGCAGGAGCATCCGGGCCGCCAGGAGCAGCCAGTTCTTGACCTTGAGCTGCTTCTTCGACCGCTTATGCCGCTCGCGGATCAACCCGAGCGCCGGGAAGATGACGTGCTTGGGGGTCTGTCTCATGAACAGGTGGAGGATGACCGGGATGGCCGCCAGGGCCGCCCCGGCCGCCAATCCCGCGTGGAGGAGCGAGATGTCCATGTCCACTCATGCCCTTCTGGTCGGTCGATGCTCTTGGATCCGGTGGAATCGAGCGTGCGAATCTCGGGCCCCAGTGTCTCAAACCCCGGCCGGCCTCACCCCCGTGCCTGGCGGCTGTGGAGGTATCCCATCAGGGCTTTGTCGAACGGCATCCCGGTGTGGACCGGGACGTAGTCGATTCGGACCCCGTTGCATTCCTTCTTGTAGCCGGAGCGGAAGGCGGCAACCTCTTCGAGGTAATCGGCCTTGATCGCGTCGGCGTCCACCTCGATCCGCTCGTTGGTCTCGTTGTCCTCCAGCTCCAGCATCCCATGGAACGGGAACAATGCCTCGGCCTCGTCGAGGATGTGAAACAAGATCACGTCGTGACCGGCGTGGCGGAGCCGATGCAGGGCCTTGTAGATCGGCTCGGCCTCGCCGAGCAGGTCGCTGAAGACCATCACCAGGCTCCGGTGGCGGATCATGCTGGCGACCTGATGCAGGCTCTTGGCGATCTGGGTCTCGCCGGCCGGCTTCAGCCCCGCCAGGACCGAGAGGATGTTGCCCAGTTGGGTCCGCTTGCTCTTGGGCGGGAGGCTCTGGCGGACCTGCTGGTCGAACGCGATCAGGCCGACCGGATCCTGCTGGTGGATCATCAGGTAACCCAGCGCCGCCGCGAGGCTGACGCCATACTCGAATTTGGTCAACTCCTGGCGATAGGTGTAGCCCATCGACCCGGAGAGGTCCATCACGAGATAGCCGTTGAGATTGGTCTCGGCCTGGAATTTCTTGATGTAAAACCGGTCGGTCTTGGCGAAGACCGCCCAGTCAACGTCCGAAATATTGTCGCCCGCGGTGTACTTGCGGTGCTCGGAGAACTCGACGGAGAACCCCTGGAAGGGGCTCGCGTGAAGCCCGGAGATGAACCCCTCGACGATGAACTTGGCGCGTAGGTCGAGCCGGGCGACCTGGCGGATCACCTCGGGCTTCAGGTACTTCTCGGCGTTGCTGGCCAAGGTGAGATCCTTCAAATCAGTCGGGGAAGGCCTCGGAAAGTCGGACCGAGAATCCGGGCAGCAGGGGCGACTCGTAAAACTCATCGGCGGAAATGTGGCGCTCCGCATACCCTTCCGGCGCGATGGTCAGCACGGTGACGACCCGGCGGAAGCGGTCGAGGATGACGTACTCGCGGACTCCAAGCCGATCGTATTCCGCCCGCTTGCGGACGTAGTCGCGGTCGCGCGAAGTCCGATCCGGGCTGACGACCTCGAACATCAACTCCGGCACGCGGTCGGGGATTTTAGTGACCGGGCCGGCGGGGACGAGATAGACGCCGATGTCGCCGATCCGGTCGGTCCCTTCGTCAACGCGAATCCAAGACTCGGAGACGACCTTCTGGACGATCCCGGGGGGGGCCAGCTTGTAGACGACGAGCTGGTCTCGCCAGGGTTCGCTCGCGTCGATATGGCCTTCACCGCTGGGTGCCAAAACGATCAGCCTCCCCTCGCATCGCTCGTATTTCCAGGGCCGATCGAAGTCGGCTTCGGCGAAATCCTCCGAGGAGACGAGCCGGCCCTCGTCGCGCTTTCCGAAGCGGAGCACAAGGCGGGCGGTCGACATCGAGGGGCCTCCTTCGCGGGCGGGGGATCGACGGATCAGGCGGAGCCGCGCTTCTCATACTTGGGGAGGTCGGGCTCGCGGATCTCGGCGACGAGGCGCTTGATGAGGCTTTCGGTGGTCTGGCCTTCGGCTTGAGCCTGGAAGTTGGTGCTGATCCGGTGCCGGAGGACCGGCACGGCGACCTTGCGGATGTCGTCGAGCGAGACGCTGAAGCGTCCATCCATCGCGGCCATCGCCTTGCCGCCGAGGATCAGGTTCTGCCCGGCCCGAGGGCCTGCACCGTAGTCGACGAGGTCCTTGATGAACTGCGGCGTCTTTTCGTCGGCCGGGCGGGTGGCGCGGACCAGGCGAGTCACGTAGTCCACGGCGTAGTCGGAGATAGGGACCGAGGTCACCAGTTTCTGCAAATTGGTGATCGCCTTGGCCGAGAGGACCTTCTTCAGCTCGGCGGTCTCGCCCTTGGTCGTGGCGGAGAGGATCTTCTTCTCCTCGTCGTAGGACGGGTAGTCGACCCGGATGTCGAACATGAACCGGTCGAGCTGGGCTTCGGGCAGGGGATAGGTCCCTTCCTGCTCGATGGGGTTCTGGGTGGCGATGACGAAAAAGGGGTCGGGAAGATTTAACGTCTCCTGGCCGACGGTGACCTCACGTTCCTGCATGGCCTGGAGGAGCGCCGCCTGGGTCTTGGGCGGGGTCCGGTTGATCTCGTCGGCGAGGATGATATTCGAAAAGATCGGGCCGGGGACGAAGCGGAAGCTCCTCCGGCCGGCCTCGGGCTCCTCCAGGACGTTGGTCCCGGTGATGTCCGAGGGCATCAGGTCCGGCGTGAACTGGATCCGCTTGAAGCCGACGTCGAGGATCTTCGCCAGCGAGCTGACCATCAGGGTCTTGGCGAGGCCCGGCACGCCGACCAGGAGGACATGCCCACGGGTGAAGATCGAGGCGAGGATCTGCTCGATCACCTCATTCTGCCCGATGACGACCTTGCTCAGCTCGCCGACCATCACGTCGCGCGAGTGGCGGAATTCATCCAGGAGCTGAGAGATCCGGTCGCCGGCGTTGGACATCGCGATCCTTGACCCGATAGGAGGTGAGTGCCGAAGCCCAAGCGGAAGGGTACGCCCCGGACGCGTTAAATGGGGACTTCGGCATGGTCGATCCCGCTCGGGCCGACAATTGCCCGGGGACTTGCGGCAAGTCATTGTATGATGCGCCCGACGCCGGACACAAGCGAGCCCACGAGGGGAGCATCCCACGATCCGGGCACGACTTGCCAAGTTATTCGGCGATCGGGCGAGGAATCACACGGCGACGGGTTTGCCCGCAGATTTCATGCAGTCGTGACCGAGGCGACCTCTGGCCGCCGTCGCTCCTTAAATCGTTTGAGCCGAACGAGATATCGCCCCGACGCCGTGCATCGAAGCCCGATGATTCGGGTAATCTCTGGGTTTGGCTTGACCCGGCTTGCGCATTGCGTATGGTTCAAGTGGCTTCCATCCTCAGCAACGACGTTTCGCATCGCAAAACGTCGTCCCGCCTCGCACGACCCCGGTCGGGACCTTGGTGGCCTGCCCGCCTTGGTCCGGGAGTCGTCTTCACCCGGCACCCATCGGTCTCCCCGAAATGCTTAGGGTGCATTGAAGGACAGGGCCTCTTGGCCCTACCCAAAATCCTTCATCTTCGCATCCCTGTCGCGCCTCGCCTCGCGCCCGGATCGTCGAGCGACGAAGACACTCGGTAATTCCTGGGTTGAATCCCACCCAAACGTCAAGAAATTGATGCTTTTCAGGGGCCTCCGTCACTTAATTGGGTGATGTCATGAGCTTTTCGTTCTCCTCGCTGGTCCGCCTCCTCGTGGTCGCTGGGTTGGGTATCACGATACTGGCCATCGGCGTCGCCAGGCTCGACCCGCCCAGGTCGCCGTTGCGGATCAGGGTGGCGAGCAAGTATTTCCACCTCAATGAATACTTAATCGATTTCGCTGATCGGAACCCTCGATGGGTCGACTCCGAGACTGGGTCGGTTTTCGCGCACTCGCTGGAGGACGGCGACGTCCTCCAGACGGCAAGCTGCTCCCCCTGGTCGGATGAGAAGGGCCAGCATCAGGTGATCGGCCGGTGGTCGAGCCGGACCGAGGAGGGCCCGAAGTCGATCAGCACCGACTTCGGCCTGGCCCGTTATTCGTTCCCGGGCGGTCGGATGCTCGACCACGTCTCGACCGAGATCGTCCCGATCGCGCCGCCCTGCTGGTTCCCCGGGACCCGGGCGCGGATCCTCTTCGTCGCGGGCGATGGCGAGATCTACCGGTACGCCTTCGAGCCCGACCCGCTGATGAATCAGAACGACCCGGCGGCCGGACGCGATCCCCGTCCGACTCCCCTGGCCTGGACCTGCCCACGACCCGGCCGGGGCAAGGTGTTCGTCGGCGACCTGAGCTGGCCGGAAGACCCCCGGATGAGCGGCTATGTCGTGGTCGCGCTCCGCGAGCAGAGAGCCGAGAATCGGTCGGTACGGAGCTTCACCCGTTCGTCCCTCTGGTGGCTCCGACTCGACCTGGACGGTCGCGAGATCATCGAGGCAGGCCGCTTGCTCGGAGACGCACCCGGGAACTACGATGAATCCTCGATCGACTACCGTTGCCCGACGGTCGGGAGCCTTCCCGACGGTCGCCTCGTCGTCGCCTACCTGGTCGAACGGCCAGGCGAGTCGGCTTGGGACCTGAGGATTGCCCCGATCGATCTCGAAGGCGACCGCGGATTGCCCATGGCCCGGAGCTCCCGGAGCCTGCGGCTGTCGACCGATTGCCAGCCTTCGCAGCCCTCGTTCTCGGCCGATTCTCGCTGGCTCAATGTGATCGAGGAAAAGACGGGAGTCAAGGGACGGGTGGTCCGAATGGCCCTCGACAAGAGCACCTGGCCCGCCGGGTGAGGACACTTCACGATCGAGCGGCAGACTTGTCGATCCTCGCGAGGGCGTGCCACAATGGGGGTGTCCGAACGATCCACCCCTCCCGGAGCCCGACCCGATGACTCGAGCGACTCGATGGCCGGTGGCCCTGGCCGTCCTCCTGGCGATCGTCGCCGGCGACTTCACGCCCGGGGCCTCCGCGGCGGTCACTCGCGATGAGGTCGAGCGTGCCATCCGGGGTGGGGTCCGCTATCTCATCCGCCAGCAGAGGGCCGACGGCTCCTGGCTCGAGAACGACGAAGACGCCAGGACGGGGACGACCAGCTTGGTCACGCTCGCCTTGCTCACCGCCGGCGAGCCGGTCGACGCCCCGCACATCACCCGCTCGCTCGAATACCTCCGCAAGTTCGACCCGGGCCAGCTTGACAGCGTCTACTCCGTCTCTCTCCAGACGATGGTCTTCGCAGCGGCCACGCCCAAGGCCGACATCGTTCGGATCCAGGCCAACGTCGCCTGGCTCGAAGAAGCCCAGCTCAAGCCGGGCGACCATGCCCTCTGGCCCGGCTCGTGGAGCTACAAGTCGTCCAAGACGCGGCATGGCGACAACTCGAATTCCCAGTACGCCCTGCTCGGCCTGAATGCCGCGAGCGAGGTCGGGGTGAAGGTGAAGGAGGAAGTCTGGACGCTCGCCCGCGACTACTGGCAACGCTACCAGCAGCGCGACGGGGCCTGGGCCTATACTCCCGATGCCGCCAACGGGACCTCCGCGAGCATGACCTGCGCCGGGATTTCCAGCCTGGTCATCAGCGGTTTGAAGCGGTTCCGCGGCCTCGAGAAGCTCGTCGGCGATCGAGGCGTCGAGGACTGCGGAAAGGGGGCGACCGACCCGCACCTGGAGAACGGGATTCGCTGGATGTCGACCCACTTCCAGGTCGGCCAGAACTTCGGCGCCGGCCAGCAGTGGAAATATTACTACCTTTACGGGATGGAGCGTACCGGGCGGCTCAGCGGCGTTCGATTCTTCGGCGACCACGACTGGTATCGCGAGGGGGCCGAGGAGCTCGTCCACGATCAGGACAAGCTCGAAGGTTTCTGGAGGGGCCAGCAATTCGAGCGCATTCCCTGGATCTCGACCAGCTTCGCGCTGCTGTTCCTGGCCAAGGGCCGCTCGCCGGTCGTCATCAACAAATTGAGGCACGGACCCGGTGCGGACTGGAACAACGACGCCGATGACGTCCGCAACCTCGTCGGGACCGTCTCCAGGGACTGGAACCACCTGCTAACCTGGCAGGTGGTCGATCCCAGCTCCGCGAGAGTGGAAGACCTCCTCCAGGCACCGATCGCCTACATCAACGGCCACGAGGCTCCCGAACTCGGCGAGAAGGGGGAGCAGAACCTCCGCGAGTTCGTCGACCAGGGGGGATTCATCTTCGCCGAGGCCTGCTGCGGCCGTCCCGGGTTCGACAAGGGGTTCCGGGCCCTGATGAAGCGGATCTTCCCCGACCCCGAATATGACCTCCACCCGCTTGCCGCCGACCACGCCGTCTGGAGGGCCCGCTGGCCTCTCAACGCCCAGGACCAGCCGCTCTGGGGGATCGAGCATGGGTGCCGGACCGTCGTCATCTACTCGCCGACCGACCTCTCGTGCGATTGGAACCAGATCGAGACCCGATCCGACCTGCCCAGGGTCGCCCGGTCCACCCGGATCGGCCAGAACGTGGTGGATTACGCGACCGGCCGCGAGCTGCCCGCCGACAAGCTTTCGACGCCGGAGGTCAAGGACTTCAAGCTCGCGCCCGGAAAGCGAGGGGCCCTGCAAATCGCCAAGCTCCGACACGCGGGCGACTGGAACATCGCCCCGCTGGCGATCCCCAACCTGACCACCACCCTCCGCGACAAGCTCAAGTTCGACGTGGTCATCAACCACAAGGAACTCTTCCCGCGCGACCCGAACCTCGTCCATTTCCCCCTGATCTACATCCACGGCCGCGCCGCGCTCTCCTTCGACGCCGAGGACAAGTCGGCACTCCGCCGTCACCTCGACCCCGGCGGGGGGACTCTCTTTGCCGACGCCGCCTGCGGGAGCCCGGCCTTCGACGCCGCCTTCCGCAAGTTCGTCGCCGAGCTGATGCCCAACAACCCGATGGTATCGATCCCACGCGACGACGAGATCTACTCCGCCAAGGTCCACTATGACCTCAAAGACGTCCAGTACACCAAGCCCGCCGGCGGAGGGAAGGATTTCCCCCAGCTCGAAGGCGTGAAGGTCAACGGCCGCTGGGCGGTGATCTACTCCAAGTACGACATCGGCTGCGCCCTGGAGAAGCACCAGGGGCTCGACTGCAAGGGCTACACTTACGAGAGCGCCATCAGGATCGCCGCGAACATCGTGATCTACTCGACCTTGCCCTGAATGGCCGAGTCAGGTTCGACCTTGCTCCAGCCCGCGGACCCTTTCGATGTAGGCTTTCGAGTCGAATTTCTTGCGGGTGCTCTCGTAGCTCATGAACCGGACCATGCCGAAGATCGGTCGTTCGCCCCAGGGACGGTCGTGCTTGCCGCCGATGGCCCAGGCGACCCCAGCATAGCCATTGGGGTCACGCCCGCACATGAAGTATTTGTTATTCATGGCGAGGGTCAGGTCGAAGGCCGTCTCCGGGTCGGGCGTCCATTCCAGGATCTTCTTGCCCCAGTACATCCGCAAGTAGTTATGCATCCGGCCGGTAATCAGCATCTCCTTCTGCGAGGCGTTCCAGAGCGGGTCTCCGGTCTCCCCGAGTTCGAGTTGCTTCGCGGTGTAGAGCACCGGCCTGGGGTCGTCGGCGTGCTTGGCGAGGGTCTTCAGGCCCCAGGCCGGGCAGCCCTTGAGCTTGTCGTAGTCGGGATTCCGGGAGACGAAATTGATGGCCAGTTCGCGGCGGACGATCAGCTCTTCGAGGAAGGCGTCGATGCATTCCCGGGGTGCATCGGCCTTCATCACGGCCAGGGACATCGTTAAGGGGGAAATCTGGCCGAAATGGAGGTGGGCCGATAACTCGCTCGTGTTATAAGGCGTCGGCTCGTTCCGCTCGGTCGCATAGACCGGCAGCCGGTCATTCACGAACCTCGCGAGCCGCCGCATCGCCTCGGCCGTGCCACCGAGGTAGCCGGGGACCTCCCCGACGCCCTTGACCTTGAGCTTTTCCATCAGCCGATCGGGGTCGATCGCATCCCCTCGGGGGACCTCGCGACCTTCCTCCCAGCGGGCATGAGCCTTGGGATCGGCGATCGGCTTGAGGTAATCGTCCCAGACTCGATGAATTTTGAGGCGGATCGTCCGGGCCGCATATTCCTCCTTGGGGAAGAGCGACGTCGGCAAGACCACGTCGGCATCGACGAGTCGGATCGGGAGGTTCAAGGCATCGGCCAGGCTGGCCCGCCAGATTTGCCCGACGTGGACGGGGTTTTCGTCGCCGATGACGATGGCGGCCCTGGCCTCGGTCGCGACCTTCGCCGCGACCTCATTCGGACGGCCAATCCGAACGACAAGCGGGACCCCTCGCGTTTCGAGGTCTTTGCGAGCGTCGACCAAACCTTCGACCAGGAAGCGGTAATGCCGACGGTTGGCTTCGGGGTAATCGGCGGTCAGGCCGAAGACGGCCAGGACGGGGAGTTTCAGGGCGTTTGCCAGGTCGATGGCGTGATTGAGGGCCGGGTTGTCGACGCCTCGCTGGGCCCTCTGCATCCAGTAGACCACGCACTGGCCATCCGGGTCGGGCTCGCCGTCGCGGAGAACTCGGATGCGAGGGTCGGGCTTCAGGAGGCTCGCCAGGTCGGTCACGGCGTCTCTTTCGGGTCGTCGGGTCGAATCAACCGAGGGGGGGCTTGCCGAGCCTCGCCCGGACGGCGGCCACCTCGGCCGGGTCGTTCACGGGGTTGACCGGAGGGCGGCCTTGCAGGACGCCGACGACGTCCTCGGCGACCTCGTTAGCCATGTTCCGCAAGCTCTCGGTCGACTGCGCCGCACTATGGGGTGTGAGTATGATATTCAGGTCAGCCCGGCCGATCAGGGGATGTCCCTTCGGCGGGGGCTCGACGGTGAAGACGTCGGCCGCGTACCCGAATAGCTTCTTGCTTTCGAGGGCCTCGAGCACGGCGTCCTCGTCGGTCACGGGACCCCGACAGGTGTTGATCAGGACGGCCCCCGGCTTGATCTTCGCGAGAGCTTCCCGGTCGATCATCCGCCGCGTGCTCGCGTCAAGCGGGACATGCAAGGTGACGTAGTCGGACGCCGCTAGCAGCTCGTCGAGGCCGACTCGCGTCGCACCGGCCCGCTCCTCGGCCTCCCGGGGGATGTCGATCACGTCAGCATAGAGGACTTTCATCCCGAACCCGGCATGGGCGATCGCGCCGACCCGCTTGCCGATCCGGCCGAAGCCGATAATCCCCAGCGTCTTGCCGGCGATGTCGCGTCCGACCAATTTGGTCCGCTCGTTGTAACGGCCTTCAACCAGCGCCCTCATCTGTCCCGGGAAGCACTTGGAGACGCCGATCATCATCGCGAAGACGTGCTCGGCCACGCCCTGGGTGTTCGCCCCCGGGGTGTAGACCACAAGGATGCCCCGCTCGGTCGCGGCGGGGATGTCGACCTGGTCGTAGCCGACCCCGTGGCGGCCGATCACCCGAAGCTTCTTGCCGCAATCCATCAGGGCGGCGTCGATCGTGCCCGCCGTGCGGATCACCAGGGCATCGGCGTCGGCGATCTCGCGGTGCAGGACGCTCGGTTCGAGCGACGAGGCCATCCGGAGTTCGCCGGCCTCCCGGAGCCTGGCCAGGCCCGATTCGGCCATCGAGGTCAACGACAGGATGATGGGCCGGGTGGCCATGAATGCTTCTCTCGGTGGAGTGGGGGAGGGGACGGCTCGCGGCCGGGCCAGCGGCCAGGTTAGCATATCCAGCCTCGGCCGTTAAAGGTTCCGACGGCTACGAGTCCGACCCGAAGCCCGAGGCCTGACCAAAATCGACGCGTCACCTCACCGAACCGGCCCTGAATCGCGACTTCGCCCGGCCCTCGTCGCGGTCGTCGCGGGGGCTGTCGCCCTCCGGGCGGCCCTGATGATCGGTGGGCTCGGCCGGCTCGACGACCCCGATCGCTATCTGATCCTGGCCCGCTCGCTGGCCGAGGGGAAAGGGTTCTCCCTCGACGGCCGGCCGACCGCCTACCGCCCGCCGCTCTATCCGGTCCTGCTCGCCCCCCTGGTCGCGACCCTGGGCCGACCGGCGTGGCCCTGGGGCGTGGGGGCGCTGCACCTGGCCCTCGGCGCGGGGACGGTCCTCCTGACCCACCGGGCTGCCCGAGGACTGGGGCTCTCGCCGGGGCGGAGCCTGGTCGCCGCCGCTATCGCCGCATTCGACCCGGTCCTCGCGGTTCAGTCGAGGGCGGTGATGACCGAAACCCCGGCGGCGTTCCTGGTCGCGGCGACCCTGGCGGCCTTGACTCTCTCCGGGCGGAAGGGACCGCTGCTCGGCGGGATCGGCTTCGGCCTGGCGAGCCTCTGCCGCCCGAGCCTGCTGCCCGCCGCAGTCCTCGCGGGGATGGCGGCCCTGGTGTTCGGCCCGGGGATGAGGAAGGAACGGGCCGCGCGAGCCGGGCTCTTGCTGGCCGGGACATTTGCGGTGCTCGTCCCGTGGGCCTGGAGGAATGCCCAGGTCTTCGGCGAGCCGGTCTGGACCACCACGCATGGGGGATACACGCTCGCCCTGGCGAACAACCCGGCCTACTACGCCGACGTTCTTGACGGGCCGCCGGGCTCGGTCTGGTCGGGCCCAAATCAGGCCGCCTGGTTCGCCGAGGTCGGCGAGGCGACCGCCGGCCTCGCCGAGCCCGTGGCCGACCGTCGCCTGCGCTCGGAGGCGCTGAGGTTGCTGGCCGATCGCCCGGCCGATTTCGCCAGGGCGTCGCTCGCCCGACTCGGCAGGTTCTGGGGCCTCGCTCCTTCGGGCGAGGTCTATCCACGATGGATTCGAATCGCCTCGGCGGCTTGGACGGCGCCACTCTGGTTGGCGATGGCCCTGGGCCTTGCCGGCCGGTCGACTTACCGATGGCCGGCCGTAACGGCACCATCGATCGTTTTGGCTTTGACGCTCGTCCACCTCGTCTACTGGACCGACTTGCGCATGAGGGCGCCGATCGTCCCGGCGATCGCCCTGATCGCCTCGTGCGCCAGGCTCGGCAAGGGCCGTTCTCAGGGCCCGGTCTCGGCCAACCTGGGGGGCTCGACAGGGCCCCCGACCCATCGGTAAAAAAACGCGAATTTCGCGATTTTCTTACTATGCAAATTTCGAGGATTAGGTAGTCTTGATTCAGCCGCTCTCGGCGGGTTCCCCTAAGAGGCTATCCGGAAATGTAACTGTTGACAGGCTTCGACTTAAGCCATATTGGCGGGCGTCGATCCGAGAGGGATTCCCCGGAAAAACAAGGGGAAATCGATCGCATCAGCCATAGCAAATAAGACATAAATCGTTACGAGCCAACAGTTGTATTCCGGATAGCCTCTAAGTCGTTTAGGACGCTAGCCACGCCAGAACGCTCATTTCGCAGAGGACAGTGAAGTGGCAAAGAAGCTTTATGTCGGCAACCTGACGTACGACACGACGGAAGACAACCTGGTGGAGTTGTTCAGCGAGTTCGGAGAAGTCCTTTCGGCGCAGATCATCATCGACCGAGACACGAACCGGTCCAAGGGTTTCGGTTTCGTGGAGATGGCCGATGGTGGCGACGAGGCGTGCAATGGCCTGAATGGCCAGGACTTCCACGGTCGCAACCTGACGGTCAATGAGGCCCGTCCTCGCGAGCCGCGCGACAATCGGGGCGGCGGTGGCGGCGGCTACGGCGGCGGGGCCGGCCGGAGCAGCGGCGGGGGTGGCTACGGCGGCGGCGGGGGTTATGGTGGCGGCGGCGGCCGTTATTGATCCACCCCTACGAAACGGACGACGACCCAATCGTCGAAGGGCCGACCCCAGCGTCGGCCCTCCTCGTTTCGAAGGCGAGCCTCCCCGGGCAAGGTTGGAGACCGGAAGGGACGGGCCCCGGAGGCCGTCATCCGAAGCTCATCGGTGTTGTCAGCGTCACGCGACGTGATAAACTTGGTACAGGGACATCCTGCGCGGACCATATCGATCGGGCTTTCGGTCCGCCTCGCGCGGCCGGCCTAGGACATCTCTCCCATGACCGAGATCGATGCACAGACTTTCCTCGATCAGGCAAGCCTGATCGGATTGATCAACCGGAGGCAGGCCCAGGAGGCTCAGGCCGAGGCGTTGGACGGCAGCGTCGACGCAGTTGCCCGCGTTTTCCTCCGCCGCGACATCCTCACGGCCTGGCAGGTCGAGCGGCTCAAGAAGGGCGACCTCTCCGGGTTCGATTATGGAGGCTGCAAGGTCCTCTTCCACATCGCCGAGGGGACCTTCGCCCGGGTCTATCGCGGCCGGAGGATGCAGGGCAACCAATCGGTCGCCATCAAGGTCCTTCGCCAGCGATTCGTCGCCGACGCCGGTGCCGTCGCCCGGTTCAACCAGGAGGCCGAGTCGGGCCTTCGGTTAGTCCATCCGAATATCGTTCGCATCTACGAATATGGCGAACGAGACAAGAAATATTTCATGATCATGGAATTCGTCGAGGGGTCCAACCTCCGCGACTTCCTGAGGATTCGCGGCAAGCTGACCCCGGCCGAGGCTTTGCCGCTGATGGTCGGCCTGGCCAACGGGCTGAAGTATTCGCTGGAGCAAGGCGTCACCCACCGCGACCTGAAGGCGACCAACATCCTGATCGCCTCCAACGGCACGGCCAAGCTCGTCGACTTCGGCCTGGCCACGATCGAGGGGGACGAGCGGAAAATGGCCGTCGCCCACGGGCAAAGGACGGTCGACTACTCGGCCCTGGAGCGGACCTGCGGGAGCCCCAAGGGCGACAAGAGGTCCGACATCTTTTTCATGGGCTGCGTGTTCTACCAGATGCTGACCGGACAACTTCCGTTGCCGGAGGTCGAGACCGACGACCCGCTCAAGAAGATGCTCAAGCGGGGCATCAATAGCATCAAGCCGCTGAGCGACCAGCGGCACGCGCCCGACCCGGAGTTGACCGAGATCATCGAGAAGATGATGAAGGTCGACCTGAAGCTCCGTT